>Ga0209568_1000595_pt1 | contig 12746 bp, 10 predicted proteins | sample WorMetOlspDAHAB2_FD_187406 | JGI IMG/M metagenome (GOLD analysis project Ga0209568, IMG submission 187406) | Marine gutless worms symbiont microbial communities from Max Planck institute for Marine Microbiology, Germany - Olavius sp. DAHAB.2... ...
CATTTGTTTCATGCTTATAATTTATAACATTTAATTTTTGCTGTTTTTGAGCGTCGGCTTATACAACATTGGATAGACTGTATGCAGTTTTTTCTATATAATACTAAAAGTGTTCCAGGGGCACTTTACAAAGCTATATTATGTCACGGTCAGTCTGCCGGAAAAGAGATGGCAAACAGCACTGTTATCAATTTCCGGCGGAGTTGAGTTGAGTTAGTGGTGTTTAACGCCCCACCCGACACAATATAGGTAATTTCGGAGGCGGAGATTTCCGGCGGAACGTAGGCAGTGACTGGATTTCCTTGACCGAAGTTGGAAGAGAATTCCAGGCACGCGACGCAGCAGCCGGAAACGCACGATCAACAATAGTGGCTCGACGTGTCGGTGGTACGACGAGTGTCGACGTCAAAGCAGACCGGAGACGACGACGTCCTTGTACATCAGCCGTCAACTGAAGTGTCTCAGCAAGGTACGGTTGCGCAGTGCCATGGAGGCAACGATGCGTCAGAACACACAAACGAAACTGTAGGCCTATTCTCTCCGGAACTTTCAACCTGTGTAGTTCACGGAGAAGTGGCGTGATCTTAAGTGTTTTTCATGCTGTGCTGCCATCTTTGGTTGAATTGTTGGGTTAATTTTGACCATTTGTTTAACTGAGTGCCACAAATTTTTATAGGTAGGCCCTAATCCGTTTTTGGCTTCTATGGGCAAGTCGGTAAAGCTAACCACACCAACAGAAAAGAGAGTCGAATACAAGCAAAGGAAAATGTTGCCTTTCAGCTCCTTGCAGTCAATGGCTCAAACAGAAAAGGTAGATCTTCGTAAACTTACGGTGTATCCACTGACACCTGTGCCATACAGCATTGGTCTACATATAGCTGATGGCTTTCTAGCAAAAACCGACAAGTCGAAAGCTCTCCTCCATATTGTCAAGGATATTGATGACAGTGATCTCTCTGTCAACCCAAGGGATCGCATGATAACTGATAATGGAAATGCTATCAAAAGCTTCTATGATCCCTTCAGCATTGTGGAGAACGACACATTGCACTGCATCTCATCAAGGGCCCCTGCACCAGCAAATGTTTCACAGTCTACAGGAAATTCCACCTTCCTTTGGGGGACATAGCTCATAAAATATTGAGCAGCATGGTACAGGACATGCATCACATGTTATCTTAATCACGGATATGAATAGTGAGAACTCAGTCACGAGTGTCGAGCGTATCAGTAGAGGATGTGGAGAAAAGTTAATAGTTAGCGGAGAAAAAACTAAGAAGCCGAAGGACTGGAATTTATTTCTGACAAATGATGACAATAAAAAGCAACTTGTGTAAGTGCTTTCGAATTCAGAACTGTTACGTGGACACACTGTAACATTAATTTACGAGGGAAAAGGTTTTGCGCTTATGTCTGATGGTGAAAGTACACTCTGTTCTGCAGTACCATACCTCAGATTTACTCAGGAAGAAACGGATTCTATAGTAGTCTTATACCGTATGTATGCAAGACCGCGGATTCAAGGCTGTGAGAGTAAGAAGCCCGGACACAGATATTCGTTTTATTCTATGCACTATGCAAATCACCTGCAGGGGATATAAATTATGTTACAAACAGGAAAGGGCGCGAAGAGGAGGTGCATAAACGTCTCTGGATTGCGAGAATCAATTACACCCGTTACCTGCTCTGCATTACTTGGACTTTACGGTTTTACCGGATGCAATAGCACCAGTGCATTTCAAGAAAAGGGCAAAGTCAAACCGATCAAACTGTTGCTGAAGAAGGAAAAATTCATAGAAGCTTTCTCCATGTTAGGGAATCCGTGGATTGTTCCTGAATGAACTGCGGTACCTCGATTTGCAGTGCAAGTGTGGAGGTGAGAGAGGTTTCAAAAATCATCTTACTTTGACCTAAGCTCTCTGCCACAATGCCTAAGTGTCCTAATTCAGCACCTTCGGCATGTGAACTATCAGGTTGCCATTTGGAAACGAGCTCATGTGGCAGAGCCATATCTACTTCGTCTCAAGCGCTGATTCTGTGAAGCGTACCACAGGGGTCGGTCTTTGGAATGATCCTGTTCTTGTTGTACACTGCTGTTTTCCTTCTGCTCATTGAGGGCCATAGTGTCTGCCCTCATCTGTATGCAGATGATACCCATGGGCTGTGACGTCCGTCTGCAACGCTGTAGCTTCAGAACATCATCTCTACCTGCATCGATGATGTGGCCAGGCTGATGCGATCCAACCGGCTCCAGTTGAATACTGCAAAGACCGATGTTTTCTGGTCTACATCCAGTTGATGCTTCCATCTCTACCCATGTCACCCATCCTAGTGGGCATCGACTTTGTCATGCCAGTTTTCGTTGTCCGCATTGAACTCGGCGTCTACATGGACGCTGATGTGTCAACGAGGTCGCACGTTTCGAAGACAGTATAGCTGCCTGTTTTGCGATGCTGCGTCAACTGCGGAGTATTCGTCGCTCAGTTCCGCGTTTCGTCTCTCGTTCTGCAGCGGTTGGACTATGGTAACGCCAAGCTGGCTGGTATTCCATATCGCATGATCAAGCGGATGCAGTCACTGATGAATTCTTCTGCTCGACTTGTGTTTTCTGCATCGAGTTGCGACCGCGGCACGCCACTCTTGACATTGTTGCACTGGCTGAAGCTGTCTGTTCTGGTATAGGCCTACAGATGCCTACACCAGACAGCTCTGCCGTACGTTGCTGAGTAACCCCATCAGTCATCTGCTGACCAGGCTCGTCGGCATCTCCGGTCTGCGTCGACATCATCGCTTGTTGTCCGACTCACCCGTCTTTCAACTGTCGGCGATCGAGCTTTTCCGGTCCCTGCTGCCCGACTGTGGAACACTCTGCCGCCGAACGTCACGTCGGCATCGTCAATATCTGTTTTCAGGAAACATTTGGAGACCCATCTCTTCAGTCGTTCTTTCCCTGAATCTCTTGTAGTACCTGTGCAGTGACTTCTCATTTTGGACACTATAATCGATCTTTTAACTTACTTATTTACCAAACCCTACGGAAGGGCATGGCTTGTCCCTGGAGAGCAGTAACATGCAGTCGTTGTGGACTGACAAGGTTGTATTACCACAAGAACTAGTTGACATCCTAGAGGATACAATTCAAGAAAGAGACGATGTGTCAGACGACGAAGATGAGGACGAGGATAAGGAACGTGCATTCTACAGTAAGAGTGACGATGATGACAGTGGCTCTGATAGTGTCCGTGACTAAGTGGGTACCGGAAGTGGTATTGGTAATGGTTAAATGTACACGAATATGGCTTAAATCAGCCTTAGTCTCTTTATACGATAAACCTTGCTTATGTCGGTACTTTAGTGATACAGCTTTTGTGATAACTTAGAGATTTTGATGACTTAGAGAAGGTTACTGATTAACTGGATTTCAGTCTTGGGTCAAAGTCGGTAATTTTTTGACCTTTGGTGAGGTCACTGATAAGCATATCAAATCAATCGAATCTTTATTTATTTGGATAGAACTCACCAAAATAAACATTTTGATACCAAATTTGAGGGGTCCTGCTCCAAAGCAGCAACATACAGAAAGATTTACTTTCCCACACCCCAAAATTAGACACTCGCCAAGAATTTTAAGCGCACTTTAAAACTCACACCATACGGTCCATTTCGCCAGAGTATGTTTGCTGTTAACATCATATTTTCCATTCTATAGGCCTAGGGGTCCAGAAAATACCGATGAAGTTTATTCACAGGGGGTGCACGGGGACCCCCAGTGGCTCATCAACTAGGAAGTCTGTTCATGTGAAGGCCAAATTAGCGCATGCTGATTCCGCCTCTGAAATGACCTATATTGTGTCCGAAGGGGATTTAAACTCTACTCACTAACGTTAGTCTGATATAGTCAATGATCCGGGTATTAAACGTGTGTAACAGATGTGAAAGAGATTGTCAGCAACGTCACCGCCACAGGTCAGCAGTCCATCATTTTGTGCTTCTCAGTTTCTGATTTATTTGCGAAGTGCGACACTGTTGTGTAGCGCTGTTGATAGAAGGATAAATTATATTTTACAACATGGAAACTGATTGTCGTCAAATGAACATTGCCGTATGACCGCGCAAGATACAGCAATCGAAATCGTCAAGATGACTTTGTCGTTGACTAAGCCTAGTGTATTAAATAAAGGACTATTATTTCCGTCTTATGTTTGTTGTAATGTCTATTGTCGTGGTTTCTCCTTAGTGTGCCAGTCTGGAGCTGATCATTCGCAGAAGTTCTTGTGACATTTCAATAATACGGACAGTTGTATACGGGCGCTGGGTGAGACGGGTACATTATTGTCGTTTTCTTTACCTGCCGGTACTGTTCGTCGCCGTGAGCGCAAATGAAACTGCATCGTGCAACCGCATCTTGATACGCAACTGTGCTGTTTTCCATCTATGCTTTAGAACACTTGCCATTTCCACTTTACTTACACATGCGACCAGTCGCAATTGGCAGCATTTACCGCGTTTCACGCCGTTGACGGGCGTGGGCGTCTGATCCAGCGCCCTTGAACTGTGCCGAGTGCAGGGCCCCGCGATTGCCTTGACTTATAGGCCTAGGTGAGCATATAGCTAATCTGTCTTGCTCCTCATTTTCTAGTCCTTCAAATTCAGCTTTTTTCCCTGATCTCCAGACTCTGCGGGGCCAATGAGCACCGTTAAGAAGTGCCTGTTGAATAACAGATATGTGACGATAAATACGGTTGGTTTGCGTTAACAGTTCACCGATGTGATGCGATTTTCTTCTGTGCCACTACTTCGCCCGCTGTGTCCGCGTCTTCTGCGCTTTTACAGCAAAGCAGATGTCAACTACAGATAACTACAGTGCAGTCAAGATGCAAGTCAGTGAATCATGTTTGCTCGGAGCGACTGGAAATGCGGGAGAATCGTTAACGCACGACTGGAAATTGCAAATATGGAATAGGCCTAACGGGAGAAAAATTCAGCACTTGAAAATGTGGGAGTAGCGACTATGGAAAGCCGAAATGCACTTTATAGATTATACGTAAATGTGTGAACGAAATACTGCGTACAGTTCAATAGGAATTGCGAAGTTATCAGGACTATACGTAATCGGAGGAAAAAAACGACGCCAGGCAGTGAACAGATAATGAATAAAATGGCAATTCATTTAGGACCCGTACTAGCGGAGTAATGTCACCTTTTTCTGATAATTGCTGTTTTTGATGTGTAATGCGGCCGTTAACTAGCATAAAAACATTGGTTTGCTGTTTTATTAGCGATTTTCTCTTAATGGTTAACTTCATTTCCTTTAGTTTGTTAGGTAGGATGTCGTAATTTCCGACGCTTTGTCACAGGTTTGAATTTTTCAAAGTTTTTGAAGTTTTCCTCATCAACAAATGACGAAAGAACAAGCTTAAAGGCACTCACAAGAATGCAAAATGGCGGAAGTCGCCATCTTGTTTTTTTTTTGCAAAAACTGTGGTATTAGTCACGCTTTCTACTTTAAGGGGGAATCGTAATAGCCGGGGACGAAGTATCGGGGCCCGAAGGGCCGAGCATTGCTGCCCGAAAGGCTGAATATCAAGGCCCAAAGGGCCGAGGGCGGGAGTGGGGTACTTGGGGAGAAGCAACCAGTCCCCTCCACAGTTAGCGGGCCTGGGGAGCGCTGCAAGCTCTCCAGCGAGGTCTGTGGCGGGGTCTGTGGTGTATTTTAGACGAAAAATCTGACATCTGGTGGCAACTATCTTAATATTTTTGTGACAATCACCTTACCAAATTTCGTGCAATTTATACAGCGAAGACAATACAGACAATATAAAGCCACTCAGGAGATGAGGCCAGTCGGAAGCAAAGCCCACCCGAAGATGGGAACATTTGGCCACAATCCAGTGATAATCAAAGCACGTCAAGCAAACAGTAACGACGACAATAACAAAAACAACAACAACGCAATGTTATTTTATAATTTTACGAGTTATGCGACGTAACTGCAGCGTAACTGCACGCTGACTAGCTCTCCATAGAATCAATCATGTACATGTACGTCAATACCATTTACGTAGACTAGGCACACTCAGGGCCATATAAATGGTTTTAGTACAACTCGTCCTTCTCTTTTCCCTTTGCCTAACTTCCCACCTCACCCTCCCTGGCCTTTCACATTCCCCATTTCCCATTCCCTTCTTCTTTTCCCCATTCCTTCTTCTCCCGTTAGAAGTGTGGCCCATTAAATCCAGCTAGGAGCCCCGGAGAGCGCTGTAAAAAAGAGCGCTGTAAGCTCGCCCAGCGGGGTCTGGTGCGGAGCCCCAGCCGACATTGGATTTGGTGCATTTTTTAACGTAAAAATGTGGCTTATGTTGACAGCAATTTTGACGACATTAATGCCACTATGATGAGGAAATCTTGAAGTATTTCGTACAAATAACATGACAAATAATATCCGACATGGGATGACGTCATATTATCCTACTATGTCTGGAGTTGCCACGGTCAAGAGCCTTGAGGGATGGTAATTGTGATGGGTTTCACCATCGGCGTGCTGCAATATTTCACGATGGAGGAGGTTCACAAGGGTGGATCAGGAATTGTGTAAAAGGGGACGGAGCGAGGGGATCTGACAGACGGAAGTCTCCATTATTTAGGCAACGTTAAAAATGTTTATGATGATGATGATGATGAAAGCCCCGGTAGGGAGTCTTGAGGACGGTCCCACAGAAGCCAGGGCGGATTAAAGAATTTGCGTAAGGGGCCGGTCCCTCCCGTTCCCTTCTTTTCCCCTTCTCTCCCTTTCTGTTCTCCCTCCCTCCCTTTCCCCTTAGAAGTATGGCCCCTTAAACGAGCTAGAGGCTCCGAGGAGCGCTGTAAGCTCCCCCAGTGTGTCCGGGTCGGAGCCCCGACCGAAAATGAATTTGGTGCACTCTAAAGCTGTCAGAAAGCCACTGGTGGCAATCATTTTGAATATTCAGAGTACGATGTTTACAGTTGAGGGATCAAAATTTAACATTAGCTACATGTAAAAGTGACAGCGTCAGTCCGTCGCCAAAAGGGGGCCTGGAGCCGGCTCGCCCGCCTCTAAATCCATCACTGGAAGCGGAAGCAAAATGTGAAATTAGAGTACAATTTTTAACGTTGTCCAGTACAAAATGTTATGATTTCGTGAATACAGGAGCACTGCTTGGACAGTATTTCTGTACAAAAAAAACAACTCAAAAAATCATTGTCCAGACAACAAGGGATCTGGGGAGCAACTGAGACAAAATGCGCTAAAGTTTATGACGCATGCCTTGCGCTTTAGTCCTCTTGTTACAATTCAAAAGCTGTGACCTAAATTCACATCTGACATCGACATTTATTGACGAAATCAACAGTACATAACAGCAGGCCCCGAAATAAGTAAAAAATGTGGAGCTGCAGGCAGCCTGCAATTCGCCATACTGAACTGCAAGTGTTGCAACTTGTAAGCATATGACCCCCTAACAGAAGAAAATAAATTCACAGGTAATACAGCAGAAATGAAGGTGTTTAACTTTGTTCAGTAGCACTCTACAACTAGTCTTATGGAGTGAACAACTTGTCCTTGAGGACACAAACAAGTTTTTAGGCCCTGGGCATATTTGACTACTTTACGTTAACGGAATCTCACAAGACCAAAAGCCTATTGTCAAAATTTCCGGGTGGAATTCCAAATTTCCGGGGGGAATTTCCCCGGAACCATGCCTAGAATAATCATTGTTGGCAGTCTTTATAAGATTTAATATAATTTATTCATAATTCGGAGGTGGCTTACTATATTTGGCCGTTCGTTTAACTGTTCAACGCTTGCTATGATTTTTTCCTTACTCACTCTCACTTTTCGTTGCCGCGTTTTCCAGTGCCGCGTTTGCAGCTCCCCTTCGCCCCAGCATTTCTTGTTGTTCTGTTTATCACCCACCCGAGTTATCCATTCCTGCATTCTCATCTCCCTCTTCCTTTTCCCTGTGTGTCAAATGCATTGTATAACTGTGAATAGTTTTTGATGTAATCGTGTATCTGTGACGTTCCACTAATGCGGTACACGGTACACAATGTAGACGATGAGGGTCGCACGTGCCTGTTTTGCGATTATGCGTTAACTACAGAGTATTCGTTGCTCAGTTTCGCGCTTCGTTCTTCAGTCACTAGTTTCGTCTCTCGTTCTGCAGCGCTCGGACTGTGGTATCGCAACGCTGATCAAGCAGATGCAGCCGGTGATGAATTCTGCTGCTCGTCTTGCGTTATCTGCTTCGAGTTACGACCGTATTACACCGTTCCTCAGACAGCTACACTGGTTAAAGGTGCCGGAGCGGATAGAATTCAAGCTGGCTGTTCTGATGTATAGAGATGTCTACACCAAACAGCTCGGACGTAGGTCGCCGAGGAATTCCACTAGTCGTTTGCTGTCGAGGCTCGTCAGCGTCTCCGCTTTGCTTCTTCACCATCGCTAAACCATCGTCGATCGACCTTTTCCGGACACGTTTGAAAACCCATTTTCCCTGAATCTCCTGTTGTGCCTCAGCATCGACTTTGACATTTGGGACACTGATCGATCGTTGTACTTGCTTACTAACTGTAAGACTCTCAAGTTTTACTGCTCTGCATCAAACTCGGAATTGGACATGTCCACATGTCCACAAAAAGTGTTTCAAAGCGGTGCATCGACATTTTAGCGATATGCCGCTGAGTAGTATTACCGTTTATTGCCTTTTTATTACTTTATTTCCCATGTTCAGCTTGTCTTTTTAAAACTGAATCATCTCTGAGTTTGGTGATATTGTCGTTTCAGCACGTGGAACAATTTCAATTCGTGCGTCCAGACGACTGGATGTTCATTCGAAGACCTTTTCCAGTATAGATTGTCACTGGGTTCCTGGTACTATTATAATCAACGAGATTACAACTCGTCTATCAGTACTTACCAGTTCATGTGTGCCAACGTTCAAGGTTATTTTCAGCACATTTTCTAAACTAGTATCTTGGCGTTGTATTGATAACAGGCTGCAGCATACCGTACAGAAATTATAATAATTTAGTTTAATCATATAATTTCTTATACATGTTCCATGTACTTCCGGTGTTTTTGGTGTGTGACTGCCAATGTGTATACACGTATGTCATCAATCTGTAATGCAAAGTAACGACGTAATAATGGGCAACTTTATTGCTACAGTAAATTGGAATCGGCAATCATTCAACATACGACGTCGATCACTTGGCACCGCATGCTTTGTGTGTGGGACATACACTGTAGTACTCATATTAGACCTACCAAAAATGATAATATTACCTATTGTAAGAAAAACCATAATAACCAGTGGCGGTTCTGGCCTAAAATCTAGGGTGTCCATGGGGGGCAGATCCGGGAATTTTTCTAAAACTGGCCAAATTTGGGTTTTGTGGACAGAAGTTCCCCGGTGCAGTCCAGGGGCAAAGCCTCAGTAAAGTACATTGGGACTAAGTCTCCAATAATCTGAAACAAAATGTTATAATAGTGTACCAATGTTAACGTTCTCCTGTATAAAAGTTCAGGATTTTATTTAATAGGGAGGGGCTATTAAGTAGGTACAGTCTGCATGGCAGAAGAAAACCTGGCCTTATGCACAGGTGATAAAGAATATTATTTAATCTTAAGTGTACTTAAATCTGTAACTAAGTGCCATCAAATTAGGAGATATAAAACGTGCAACAACTCAGTACTAGGTAGTCCTATCAACTTCATTCTGGGGGCTTAATATAAGGATGACCCCGAACTAGTTCGGCACAAAATGGTTGCCATTACAACGCCGGTTGCCTAGCAACGAGGCCAAAATTCTGACTTAATGACAAAGTATTTGAATACTGCAAACACCTCAAATTGGTGTACGAGGTCCATGTGACGTGACAGCAAAAAGTAAATGTTATAAATTACAAGCATGAAACACATGCGCTAGCTTATACATTTAAAGCTGGTAGTGGGCATGGACTGCACGCGACCTGCAAAACATTTTAGCGATAGGTTCAGGGGTTTCTGCTCCCCATATACGTGATTTTGCCGTTCTTTCGATGTGACTAGTTTTCACGTTCATTTTGGGGGGTTCTTCAGTAAGGCTACAAACTACAGTCCTAAAACGATTTTACGCAAAATACGTCAGAAGACGTCGTTCCGGGTAAGGAAGTGCCTTTTGGGGTCCTGATAAATGTATTTGATATTTAGACCCTTAACTTTCCGAAAAACCGCCATTTTGGGGACCAATTTTGAGTGGACTTTGCAACCGAAAACCGCACATGGGGATGCTCTAATATAAAACTACCCTTAATCGTCATCGTAGCCGCATAAAAGTTGTATATTGAATAGTCAATTCGGGGTCAAAAAATTGTTACGTGTGGTTTTGGGGGACCACTATGCACAGGTCACGTGATACTGTGCATGCGCAGTAAACTCTGTAGCCTTTGTAATGGAAAAAACGCTATTTTTCGCCTATAACATGGCTTACTTCTCGTCGTAGCGCGTGAAAGTGACAAATTGAAAAGACAAATTGGGGTCAAGGATTTCAAAAATGTGAATCATTTTTGCCCCTCGGTGACACGGCGCATGCAGTGACCGTTCCATGTGATGGTAATGTGATCATATTGAGTCACCCATAACTCAGGAACGGATAATCATGGGATGCTAAAATTTCGTATGTGTGTTGGATGCATGATATTAATTCATCAGACACCGCCGAGGTTAAAAGGTCGAAGGTCCAGGTCACAAGGTCAAATGAAAATCGTGCAGAAAAACATCAAAATTTGCCGCAAACGTTATCCGATTGTGGAAATATAACTGTCTTATAGGAAATCGAGGTTGCCGGAGCGAATGGCAGGGTCAGATTTTTGATCGGAAGCTCCTACACAGCCGATTCTGCGCATGCGCAGTGAAAATGTTTCTAAATGTCGCGTAACGTGGTGGGTGCCGTATCTCCATTGTATCAAATTACAGTCGCTGAACACGTTAGTGAAAGTGGTTTTAGCAGGGAGTAAAATTAAAGATATTAACGCTATTTCAATTCACAAAGCACTGAAAAATTACCAAAACATTTGCAAAGGCATTTGAGTGATGAAAATCTTACTATTTTGAGTTAATGTGCGTGAGTCAAAAGGGTACAGTCTACTTTGACTGTGAAAATTCATAAATGTAATAAAACAGTAAATATCAAAAAAATGTGCCATTATTTAGAAGCACGTTGACATTATGGCGATGTGCTGCCAAAGTAATAGCGCCTTTTTATTTTTGTTGTTTTGGTTGTGTGACGTAGGCTGTGTCGCCGTTACAGACAGTTTTAAACTGAAAGTTTTTTTACATTTACAAGTTAATAAGTACCCTATGTCAAACGATTAAGTTTCACGTTACTGTGGCATTATCCAACAGGCTACATTTGTACAACGCATTGCGCCAAAGCTTTTGCCCTTTTATTCACACAGTCTGAAATGTCTAAGTTGGAGCGCTTTGCTACAGAAGACAACATGTCAGTAATGAACTTTTGTCCGACAGATTAGATGACAATATGGCTGCTCTGCTGCATTGCTGCAAATAGTCATTCCCAAAAATACAAGTTTTGGCATGATTTGTGTTATAAATTAAAATAACCAAGACGAAGCAGTAATTTTAGGATAAGTTGTCCATGCTGTGCGCGTGTGATTTTATTAAAATTTAGGCTAATAATAGCTGAAATATCAACAAATGTCTCACTTCCTTACTTAATGGTCTTCTTGTTGCGCATTGGACCCATATTGCGGTCTCCGCGCTGGATGGTCAGCTACGATGTCGATCGGGTGTAGGGACACTTCATCGAGCAACACTTAATCGAACGACAGTTAGGCTAATGGGGTTAGGTTAAATCGGGCGTGTGAATGAAAACAAACAAGGCGAACATATTGACATTTAAGTCGACACAAAAGCAGTTAACAGTTAACACATACTGTTAACATGGTGTTCATGTACTTCACGATCACTCACAATGAATACGATCGCCGGAGGTGATCAACCGTGCTTTGCAGTGCATACTCTGAAATCTCTGGCAACGCCATGACATTGTTCCGGATTTGTTGTTGTGCTCTTTGACATATTTAAAATTTCGATAGATCATTTACTATACTCGTTCCAAATACATCAGCCGTAGCGGCTTACATTACAGTGTATGGCTCCTTGCACAGGAAACAGGCACTATAGTATTTGCGCCCAGGTATAAAGTTAATCACGGTGCTGGACACATGGACGACTGCCCTCGCGATTAAGTGTCGCCCGGTGAAGTTTCACATAATCGTCGATCGTCGTTGCCATTCACGCCGAGTAGAAGCTGAAGCTCAGGATAAGATTGTGTCTCTAGCGTACCTAATGATGCTGTGTTGTGTGTGTGCAGAGTATCAAAGTTTTTACGAATGTTGCGCGGTGTCGAGCGTGTGTAACGACATCAATTACCTGAAATCGAGAAATCCATATCCGTACCGCTATGTATACGGCCATTGCACGTCAGCAACTCATTCATTTGTTGTATATTATCTGCACACAGTCTATCCAATGTTGTATAAGCCGACGCTCAAAACAACAAAAATTAAATGTTATAAACTCTAAGCATGAATATATGTGCTAGCACATTTAAGTCTGCCAACTGCCAGCTTTAAATGTATAAGCTAGCGCATGTGTTTCATGCTAATAACTTATAACATTTAATTTTTGCTGTTTTTGAACGGCGGCTAATACAACATTGGAT
>Ga0209568_1000596_pt1 | contig 12746 bp, 7 predicted proteins | sample WorMetOlspDAHAB2_FD_187406 | JGI IMG/M metagenome (GOLD analysis project Ga0209568, IMG submission 187406) | Marine gutless worms symbiont microbial communities from Max Planck institute for Marine Microbiology, Germany - Olavius sp. DAHAB.2... ...
AAATACACATACACATCACACAATAATAACTTTGGAATTATACATTTACCATGAACCAAAACGTTTATATAAAATCTTCTCAAAACACAAGGTCAAGTAATCACAAATGCAACTCATAAAAATGGGAACACAAGAGAAGTGAAACTGAAATTAGCGAAATACTGTCAGCAAACACCATGTGATATGAATGACTGATCTGAGAATTTTGATTATTATTATTTCAAAAATGTGTTTTATCGCGGGAAAAGTATGGAGCATATTGCATTTGCAGTAACAACAAATGTTTTGCTGTTACAGGAGTTTATCAAACCACCAAATTTTGTGGTTACACTAAAGAGATCAACAGTTATTGGTTGTTCACAAAAATAACAGCCATGTGGCACAAGTTTAGCTAACCATATTGCATGCTGGCAAAAGTATGCAACAGAGAAAACACATGCATAATGGAATAAAATAATTCTGCTTAATATGCAAATGATCATATAATCATTATATCACAAGGCAAAGAGTTTATAAGCATCTGACAGTTAATACCTCATGAGTGTTTCATAATGACAGCATTTACCGTTATCCACAAAAACAAATGACTTAAATACGTATACGACTAGAATGAGTTGATACATGCTGATACACTATTATTTCTAGTTCATGTCTGTTTACTGTGAATCCGCTGCATCAGTGCACTGAGAATGTTTCCTGGAAGTGGCTTCTGATGTTGTTGAATCAGCTCGACGACAGCGTCGTAAACCTTAAACAAATCCAGATGGACGCAGCAAAATATACAATATGCAACATACCACACATGTAGAGAAAACTCACCATAAAAACAATGGAATGACACCAAAAATATGCGAAAAAAGTAGATGGCTGCAGATATGATACAAAATATCCGAATATTATTTGTATGATGAAAGTGCTGGTTAACTAATGAAAAGTTTAAATGGCATGGTTACATGAAAGTGAAATCGCCAAATGGACAAACCTGCAACCTCTCAGGCCAATGCCATTATGAAACCATACACTAACAATACTACACTGGCTAAATACACCTAAGTGTTGAGCAAGTGAGCAGAGTAATGACCAACTCAATACAGCTTAGGTTATTCTGTATATTATTCTGCACAGCATGCAGTCTCTACAGCCAATCAGGTACAGGAAAATATGCGCAACTCGATCAACTAATTGACGAGTTTTAAGCTCAGAGTGAAAAAGTGATGACAGCAGTATGTAACACTGGATGCAGATGCAACTCAGTGAGTACAGAACAAAAAACAAGAAAACAATACAATACAATGTTGATTAGTCCATAAAAGCTTTATTTCCTGTTGCGACAGTCAGCCAGAAATGTATGGCTTACTCTACAGCCTTTGCACCCACACACAGCAACTGAACCCGAAAAAGAACTCTTACAGTTTAATCACTTGTTATGTGGTAAACAACAAACAAACACAGAACTTTTTAGCGACAGTGCTTAAGGCCATGGAACAATAATTTTATGGTCAAAGTAAAAAGTGAAAACCTTTATGGCCAGGTGTTCGACTGATATCGATGGATCAAATGGAATTGGATCTCCGATGTAAGTTCTAAAAGTCACGTGTAACACTCACAATTATACCATCAGCAAATTTACTCAACCAATCAGCAAAGCAGTCAATATGTTGACAAATAATCTAGGGAACCTGAACAGTGACTGATTCTGTCAATTTCAATAATCCTTAAAGCACCAGAGATGGAACATCAGAGAAGGATACCCAGATTTTTACTGGTAGATTCATGAATGTGGGACACGAAGTGAATAAATTTGTTGATCATGTTGTACTGAGGTACAAAGAAGTGCATATCTTAAAGATCTAGCGTGTTTGACATACAACACCTCACATGCAAGTAAATTAACAAGTGTTCGCATTCACACGTAAAAATGCTGACAAGTCGACATTTATGTGACACTCAGTTTCAGTGTAAAGGAATGCTGACGCTAAAGACTACAGCCAACAATGCTGGAGCCCAATATTGCAAAACTGCTAGATGAAAACTGCCCAGAAAAATTTTTAAAACTTCATGGTCTGTCATTATCAAAAGCAAATATACATCAATACACGTACTACAATAATTAGACAATGTATAACTATGCACCCACAATGGTGTATGTCACAGATAATATTAATAACAATAATAATCACTATTATTAGGTGACACAACCATAGTTAATGGTACAAAGTATAGAAATGCAGCCGATTTTACCTGTTAACAGTGAACAACTCGAGACAATACTATTTATGAATGAGAATCCATTAAGACACTGTCAACACAGAAAATCACCAGAGGCAGACTTACATCATTTTGACTGGGAAGCCACCATATATTGGAATTAATGGAAGTCTGGTTCTCTCATATAACCATCGGAGCCATGCTGTTGAACACACAGTTACACACCGAATGCTAATATAGAAGGAATGGTATAGTTAAAGGACGTGCATACTGAATACATCCAATCTGCATAAACTGTATATGGAAATGACAATGTAAAATTGAAATAATTAATACAGAATGACAGCTGCATTTAGTAAGGCAACTGAAAGGAAATATATGCAACTGAAATTAAATAAAATAAAACTGACAGACAGGGTCCTATAATGAATAAGAATGTTGAACAGAAGATTTAGAACTACATGCATGATAAAATGCACAAACAAAAAATGGCTAATGAGAACACATACATAAATAAAAAATTTAACCTAATTAATCGGAACATCTGTCACCGCCAACACTTCAAGAAAAATCTATCTATAAATTTCCAAGTATTCCAAAGAAAACTGAAAAAAAATTCGGCACCAAGCTGGAACCATTCAAAACTATGCACAAAACAAAGTCTTCAAATACATTAGTCACTTACAGTGTCCAAAGCTGAGTGCCCGGAATGCTTCGCGGCAGTTCTGCGTAAACACTGGAATGACTGGCTACAATGCATCAAACACATTTCAACTGAAGTAAAATGATGAGAAATGTTTGGTGAACACTCCGAGGCCAAACCTCCTTGCATGGAATGAAAATAAATACACACACACATGCTAAAATTAACCAAAGAACCAGCCAACTAAGTCGGCCACATACAACTGAAATACACACACACGTGCTAAAATTAACCAAAGAACCAGCCAACTAAGTCGGCTACATACAAATGAAATCAAAAAAAACTCAAACAAACATTGTTGCTCGTGAAGAAAAGATAACATTTATATTATCTCGCTATGTAGCATTCGCTGAACTGTAAATAATTTGTTATATTACAAAAGATGTGCAGAAGTACACAAAAAGGACATCAATAAAGCAACAAACATAAAAAATCTAAGGCAAAGTCAATGTTAGCAGTACTGAAATAAGCAACTCAGCATAATAAAATCTAACAGCAAGAAAATCTAAAATCACATAGAGTTAAACAGAAGCAGATGGCTCTATGTTGCTGTATACATAAAGCCCAACTATGCTCCTGTTCACACAACCTATATTATACATTGAACAGTGTGCCTTCTGCAGTGCACACCAATATCATTGAGAATGACTTTTACTATCTACAAGGGAGTCAGGGTGTCCAAGTTCCTCGACTCTTTGAGAAATTAGTCTCCCCACATTGGTATGCCAGACAGGATTGCCAAGTCAACCATGACAATGGCCCGTTTTATTGTTATAAGAAAGCCATTCCGGCCCATTGTCTCTCATACAAATAAACAAATACCACAGAAAAAATGCAGAAATTATGGATCTCGAAAAAGTAGTTAGATGCACCGATTCTTACAGTAAGTATTACATTAATTAGAGAGGCTCAAAGAATGCTGTAAAAAATTTTTAACTTTTCTAATGAAAAGTAGTAGACTTTTCTAATGAAAAGTAGTACCACACAGACATGCGGTACAAGAGTAAATGTCAGCAACTGTACAGTATACAACTTACTACTTGGGCCTCGGTAGCTACTTTTGCAAATCCAGTTCTTTTGCCCCAAACCAAGTTGTAATACTCGTTACTAAAGAATGCCTCTCTAACGCCACCTGAAACAGAACAATGACAATATCCACTGACAACAGTAATGACAGCAGTCACTGCACACCACCTGCAAGCTAATGCTCACGTACACAAATAGCTGCTACATTGCTTCACAAATGGCAACAGGAAGGAATCCAGTCAGCTAAAGTATCAGTCAAGCTGTCTCTAACATTTTCCAGACTAACTAGCTAATCCAGAGTAATCTACAAATGCCTGTCAGAACCTGTCTGCTGAATCAGTTGGGCATAAATCAATTTATTTTAAATCAATTTTATGCAGATTTGTCAATAATGCCCAACAGTTCTACTAGACAAAATGTAAAACAATGAAAATTCAGGCTTGCAGCAAAAAGTGTGAAATGATATTCTTCTTGCTTAAATGGCTACAGCTGGCATCACAATGATACTACAAGACTGTGTTATGGATAATATTTCAACAGTGCAGAAATTAACCTGGTGCTATGGCAAGGACATGGCCTTGATGAAGCAATTCAACACAGGAACCAACAGAGCCAGGAGACACGCCAGAAACTTCCCATAAAAGCCGTAGACCTTTCACACAACCAACAACAACTAGAACCTTTCCACTTCCTACACAATAGTGCCACAACTGCTGCCACGTGGTATCAGAACCATGAATTTGCTGAATTGATGAAGCAGCAGAAATGATGGCAATATTTGTGATAATGATTCATTTGAAACTTTATCCCAAACTTACACACAAAAGCTGACAAAGCCTAAAGTCCATGTTGCAAGCCAGATGTCCTACATTTCAATTTATTTCCCTTGCCAACAACACAATATACTAGTACACTGGAGTGTTGGTTACCCCGAATCTGGTTTAGTATAAAAAGCAAGTCTCTTGATGTTAATTTTCATTATTAAATAAATTTATGGCATTTGCATGAGTATAATTATACAACAGAAAAACACACCATTATAACTGCCATTTTCAAGTGTACATGAGTAAGCTAAAGCTAAAACTAAAAGCTAAAAACATTTTAATAACGTCTATAGCATCCTTGGATACAGAGGCACTTGGCAGCATACAGACTAAGGCATTCTAAAAAGATGTCTTTAGATGGCGCTTGAAGCTGTCCAATGAATGGCACAGTCTAGTAGTAGTAGTAGTAGTAGTAGTACTAGTCGATTTGTATAGCGCATCATGCAGTGCCTCTAATGCACTAATTGTCCCTTTGCGCCGCAAAAAGATGAGTTTTCAGTGCCGATCTGAAGTCTGAATGTCAGCAGGCAGCGATTTGTAGACAGTTGGTCCAGCTGGAGAACACGCGCCGAGCGAACTCGGTAGACACGACACAGAGAGCAGAGGAGCGCCAGCGGAGCACATCAGCCTGGCCGGCGTCACGATGCGAAGCGTGTCATGGAGGTATGGTGGCGTGAATGTTGTCAGCACCTTGTGGGTCACCACCGCGGTCTTGTATGTGATGCTGTGCTTCACCGGCAGGCACTGCAACAACCTCAGCAGCAGCGCTGAATCTGTGCGACAACTGCACTGGCAGACAACATGACACGGGCGAGGTTGTTCTGAGCCTGTTGCCTTTGTGAAGTTTGACATTTTGACATGACAAATTTACTTGAAAGGTGTTCTGATACAGCAAAAACAACAAAAACAAAAAATAAGCTGAATAATTTTGGATGAATCCAACAATAACAATATTTTGTAGAGTACCACAGAAAAGTGACAGTTTATATAAAATGCAACACAAGCAAAATGAAGTCATCACCAATAATTGTAAACAAAAAACCTGGAATGATGAACAGGAATCTGTCACCAACAGCACGTAGGCAACGTCGTTTATGTAGAATGACATTAGCCATCAAATAGTACAAATCAATAGGCAGGGCACCATGGTAGTAGACGAGCAATGCTGGTCCCTCATCAGGGATTTTGTCAAATCCAGAAATTTCATATCCTGTCATCAACAATTATGGAAAAATATATTCAAAAGTTTAACTGAATTTAAGAATAAATATAACATTAAATTGTTTTATTGCATTCCTCAACATCTATATCTATGTGTACCATAATTACACTCAGCTGTACATACCAGTAACCAAATATCAATATGAAAAACAAGTTCAAAATCAAGCAAAACACTAAACAGCTCACTGTAATTTGTATGCGCAAATTACTGTCAATCTGTGATACTTTCACTAATGAATATGACATCAAATTCATTGCACAGAAATCCAAGTTGCTGGTGGTTTCACCAAGTAACTGCCATAGACAGGCAACTGGTCAAACCTCTTACTGTCCTTTTTTAATTGGTGGTAACCAAATAGAACATGTAGAATCCTTGTCGCATTTGGGTCACATAATAACTTCTAATCTCAGTGATAAAGAAGATATTCATTATAGACGTAATTGTTTCATTGGTCAAATTAAAAATGTACTATGCTTTTACAGTAAACAGAGATGCTCTGTTAGAACAAAATTATTTCAGACTTACTGCAACAGCAGATATGGATGTGAACTATGGTCATTGTATGATAGTAGTATAAGTGATTTTTGTGCCGCATGGAGAAAGGCAGTGAGACGAATCTTAAATATTCCACCCGATACTCACAATTACTTAATTAAGTTAATTCCACTGTTACTTAATAACGCATTGCCGTTCCTTGATGACGCGTGTAAACGCTCGGCTCGATTTGTGTTTTCATGTATTCAGTCAGATTCATCTCTCATCCAATCCATTGCTAAACGTGGCATATTTGAAGGCCACTGTAAATCTGTTATTGAGAAAAATGTGGCGTTTTTATGCTCACATTTTGGTTGGCAACTGGTTCATTTTGTAAATACTGCAAAATCTCGACGATAAGCCGCACGATTTCAACCTGAATTTGGTGACCTGAAGTTGGGATGCACCTTATCTATAAGACAAACTCTACTACAAATATTTCCAGTCCGTAAAACCGCAACACTGAAATGCAATTTTGCGCAGTTAGTGGTTTAGGCTAGTGATGTTTCGACTGTTAAATAAATCAGCTGTGTCAATGCGTTAACCACTGATTATGAAATTTGTCGAAATGGCCCTTCACCGGTGCTGTACTTCAGTCCGCTTCTCGATCCAACCCTCCCGCATGCCCATCCGCGACGGTCGGCCCAGGGTATGCGGGCGGTTGATTGGTTGGTCAGTCCGTGGTCTCAAATTTCTCGTGCTATTCAGGTGTGCACTTGGGCGACGCGCATTCCAAGCAGTGTACAGCGTTAAATGCGTCATCTCTGTGAGCATACCTCGTTCACGCACTTGATGACATCCACGAAGTACACCTGCGGCTTATCTATAGGAAATAACGTTTTACCGGACTTTTGACACATAATTTGGGCCTGCGGCTTATCTACAAGTGTGGCTAATAGTCGAGATTTTATGGTTGCAAAACTGACCTAATAACTCCGGCTTTTTGTCTTACTTTTATAACCAGGTTAATGACACTGAATGGTGTGAGGCTGAGTTGCTTAAAGATGTTCTTTCTACTCGTGATGATGAATCTGAGATAATGTTTGCTGATAGCAGTGGCTTGGAACTCTCGCATTTAAACTGTCTTATATAAAATGTAGCGACGAATCGTGCATGACTAGCAATTTTTTGGGCTTTTCACGTCTGTTATTGTACTAACTCCTGTATATTGTGCTGGTATGCTTTTTTAATTTTTTTTATAAGTACTTTGAGTACGATTTTATAATAAATAAAAAATTAAATAAAATATAAATAAACAAATAGTTAATTGCAATATTCATACCCTGTAAATTAAATGCAAGTGCAACTAGTTACAACTTACCATGCCAAATTTTGCCATGTGCTGCCCACACAGCAGCAATTATCTGCCGTGCTCCATCCCAGCAGTCCATATACAGAACACTGCCAAAATGTTGTCGCAGACGATAAAGCTGTAGGAATAGTTGCGATGCATACAGCAACAGGAAAATCAATGCCGGCAAAATAAGTGTTATGACAATTGGATACAGGACATAAATCAACCACTGGACATAGTAGAGGTCTACATAATTCTGGTATACATAATTGAAAAACCACTCAACGTGCTCAGGTACATATTCGTAGAAAAATGCCAGCTTTTCAGCAAAGGTGCCATTCATGCCTTACAAGATCTGAAATGTCATCACAGCAATTCCACTGAAAACTATACACATTTCCAATGAATTTATTAGCAGTAAGTTTACATGAACAATGTACCTTTCACTACTAGCAATGGATCATATAATCTTTTGCCTAGCCTAAACAGATGAGGTTTAATAAAATATGTAGCGCTTTCTCTCAGAAAAACTCCAATTTAGTTCTGGCCATGGGACTCCTGGCAAAAACTTCTGGATCAACTGTCCAGGCTGGCGGCAATCAGCTGCGAAAGTGATGCCATGTAAGTTTCTGGCTGGTTGTTGGGAAGCTGTCAATCTGCCTAGGCGCTTGACTGTTGTGTCTATCACGGCACATCTGCATACCAGGCTACCAAGTTCTGACATCATGATGCAGGTAATCAATCCTTTCCCTTCCTCCCTAAACTTCCTTCTCCTTTCCTCCCCTTCCATTCCATTCCCTTCCCGTCATCTCCTCTCCCTCATGTCGTATTCTGATATGGCTCCTCCCTTTCCCCCATTCCACTTAAAAGTAGGTCTCCTTAAATCTAACTAAAGGGTCTCAGGCAGTGCTGCTCAGCAGGGTCTAGAGCAGAGCTCCAGTCAAAATAGAATTTGGTGCATTTTTTACATTAAAATGTGTTACATGCTGGCAACGATTTTAACAATTTTACTGAGAATCAAATGACCACTTTTTGTGTTGCTTAAATAGCAAAGGCAAAAAATTTCACGTCATGCCAAAGGTGGGCATCGGCCAGTGCCCCCTTAAATAAGCCACTGTGGGTGCTGGAGCTGTGGGGTGAGGCCCAAATGGAAGAATGCTGATAAGCTCAAAAGGTCAAGTCAAAAACAGGGGTTAGGTTCTTAGGAAGGGGGTAGTGAGCCCCCTCCCCACCAGTTAAGTCTGGTGGAGTACCTTAAGCTCCCCAGGGGTTCCAGGGCCATACTAGCCACTAGTTTGGCAATTACTTACTTATTTATAACTTGTGAATAAGAAAACTAGTAGTTTGGAGGAAATCTAACACTTCTAGTGTGCAATAACTGTAACTGCAATGATTATATATACGAATGCAAGTTGAAAACTATTAAACTTAATCTATTGTGGCATATTGTCATTCTTGGCAGGTGATAATCGATCTGTGGCGGGAGAGTTGGTTAAAATGCAGGTGTCACCCGCTCATTGCCGGTGACGTGATAACCTGTTGCATCATTTGTTCGCCAGAGTTGAATGCAGGATGTTGCTGAGAACCAGGTTTAGTGAACATCCATTGTGCATGTCTGAGGAGTGTGGCACACAGGCTGACAGCTGCTACCACTGCATGGGCCAGCTGCTGTGAGGAAACTCAGCTATAACTATATTATAACTTTAAAAATCTTAAAACGGTAACTATACCTAAAAATGACATTAGTTAATGAAAACTCTAAACTTAAGTAAAATACTGAAACCCTAAAAACTAGAACTACAACTATAACTAAAATTACACTAATCGAATCATGCTGGGCTGCTTGCAAAGCTACACAAAAACAATGCTCCGGGGGTTCACCGCCAGTAAATGTTCTATTATCTGGCAAAGCACATGTGGCATTCAAGACACCCACACAATGGCATGCTCATTTTACATCACATTGTCGCAGTAACCCGTACTCAGTATCCACTGTAACATATGACACCACCCTCTGATCTATCATCTCATCTGATCATCAGAACAACCGGCTCTTTTCAGAGCCACCCACATATTCCGAAAGACGACCATGTACAGGCCACGGTGCACTGTTCAGTCTTTACGAATGTAGTTAGCTTACGACTGCCGAATTTGAATACTAAACAACCACACAGCTCTAGGATTTTTCTCTGAGCTATGACGTCAATGCGTTATACGCTATGGCCACAAAGACAAATGTGACTATTTTGATGAAAAAAAGTTGCTTATATGTATTACTGAACAGTGACACACACTTCAGACCTTCGACACTTTAGATCCAAGACATTTCCACACTATGTGTTTGGTGCCGAAGTGTCTCAGATTTTTGTGTTGGTGCCAAAGTGTCCACTGGACACTTCAGCACAGGTGTCTCGGACAGTTCAGCACAAAGTGTTAAGCGCCTCTGTATTCAAGGACATTATAGGCACTATACAAATGATGTTTTATCTTATCTTATCTTATGACAATGGCTATGCTAATTCTGTTTGTTGTATGCTAGTTTCCTTGTAAAAAAACTTTAGTGATGTACTATATAAAAAGTGCCTAAATATGTCGTAATTCAGTAATAAAGTAATCTTTCTTAAATAAATAAATTAATATGACATACACAGTTGCGATGACACTGTGCAGGGCATATAACACAAAGAATTATAAACAAAATTACACATGAAACATACACAATACACTGATTTCTGTCTGTCCATAAACGCATAAAAATATAAAAAATAGCAACCAAACAGACACCAAGATAATAGCAAATTAATAGTAATGTCTATCGTCCAATAACTGCGATTGCGAAATGACACAGCGCACTTTTCACGCAGTCGTCATTAGCGTGAATTTTGACTAACAATAAGTTTTTAACAAAAAACTGTCATTTAAATTTATAAAACATACATAGGCATATTTTAGAGCAAAAATAACCTAATACAAGCTGCACTACAATTCGCGAGACATTTCTGTGTACAAAGTATTACTGGTGCCGAAATCTCGCAGACACTTCGGCACTAGTGCCGAGAAGCAACAGATCTGGTGTGGCGGAGCTTATCTGGACTGTTACCAAATATTTAAAATGACAAAATCGTTGATTTAAGTTCATATCTTTTTGGTAATAGCTTTTATAACGCGAAACAAGGTAAATTCGACAGGAAGATCAATAACTTTAGTAGACCCGCCTCCATTCTTATTATGGTGCTATAGGAAAGACTGCCGTATTGGTATTGCACGATGCGCAACTTCTGCTGAATAAGCAACAACAGTCCTGGGGTGGCTTCTATATGTGGCTTCTATATCACCCGACATTTTCCGAGCAGTACCGATACGGTAGTCTTGCCGCGGCGCTATGTAAGTTTTTTTTCAATCATTATCATATCATTATCATTACCCCAACACAAGTATCGTGTAGGCCTAACAAAAGCACGTCCAGATTCACCATTAAAACGCACGTTTTAAGTTGCAAATTGCATTTTAAGCCAACGTAAGCCATTGGCTTAAGCTTCTGTACGCTGCTCACCATGCAATTTTCATTTTCGACTGAAAAACGACACCTATATGTCAAATAGTGATATCATGAACAAAAAGGCAGAGGCTATTGTTACGGCGAGCCGTAAAAATAGCCTGTCACTCACTGGCTGTCAGCTATGTTTACGGCGGCCACAGTTTAGATATATTATCATACTGTGACGGCGGTTTACGGCACAGTCCACATATAAAATCTGTGGACTGTGTAGATAATGACGTAAAATAGTCGACGAGTCGTCTACGTTTACGTCATGGCCCGGGTGCCGTACACATAGCTTACGTTACGTGCTGTTTTTACGGCATGTATAGTTAGTTATCTTACCGCCTTACCTACCGCGTGATGTAAAAGTAAGCGGTCAGGTATTTACGCTTTGGCGCAATAATAAAGCCCAAATTCCACTTGCCAAGACACATCACGACGTAGATGTAAGAGAGTAGACAGCCGCAGGTTGAAGAACGTAATCTTTGCCTGCCTCTTAATTAATTACACTCAATATATTGTATAAATAAGAATTTTGAACTCACTTCACTTTGGCTTCCGGTTAGAGCTTTGCGCCGCCGCCACCGACATTTTGCTGACGCCGCCGCCGCCGATCATAACTGATCGGCGCGCCGCCGTAGCCGCCGACCGAATGTCGGCGTCGCGCCGGCGCCGTTTTCGTGAAGTGTTCACGTCACATTGTACACCAGCTATGTGTTGCTAGATTTCTGTAATGCCGTTTACAATGAATCTTCAACATTGACAAAGAGCAGTAAGAACGATGTGGGCGTGTTTTGCAATAGCCCTTGATACTTAAATGAAACACAGAGGCGTAAGAGCAAGTATTTTCGTGAACAATTTTGTGAAAATGAAAGCTGGTGCTAAAAGTTTTGTATAGAACTTACCCAGATAGCATACAAACGTTAGATCAACGTTGATCTAACGTTTGCGCGAACGTTGAAATAACGTTTGCTGCAAACGTTACAATAACGTTAATTTGGCAGTTGATTTAACGTTGAATCAACGTTTGTATGCAAACGTTTACCAACGTTGGTAAAACGTTTGTATACAAACGTTGATTCAACGTTGAATCAACTGCCAAAATAATATTTAGGTAACATTAGCAAACATTATTTTACTTTTCTTCATATGCTTTACCGGCGTTTATAGTAGACCTAATGTTCAAATTAACTCATGTTATGATAATGTAGATCATGTCTGAATCTTACATGTAGTACACATAAGTTGTAATAAATAAACAAGCAGTTAACAGCTGTACAATTTCAGTTGTTAGCTAAGTTATATAATTACAAATCTTTGACAGCACGGGTGTAAACGTGAAGATTTTGATAGCGTACATTACAAATCTAGAGGAATTTTAAACATAATATACA
>Ga0209568_1000597_pt1 | contig 12740 bp, 9 predicted proteins | sample WorMetOlspDAHAB2_FD_187406 | JGI IMG/M metagenome (GOLD analysis project Ga0209568, IMG submission 187406) | Marine gutless worms symbiont microbial communities from Max Planck institute for Marine Microbiology, Germany - Olavius sp. DAHAB.2... ...
GCCTGTGTGTGTGTGTGTGTGTGTGTGGCCGCGGGGCTGCATTACATTACGCCAAATAGTTGGTGCGGCTATAGATCGAAGTCGGCACGCGGCAGATGTCGCCTTCATATCTTGACGGTGACAGTGTTTCGTTCGCCCCGGATGATGTCAGCCGGTGTCCCACCACGTAGGTTACCAACACTCACGTCAAGTGTCGTCCATGCTGTTGTTGTTGTTGTTACCAGAATGATTTAACGAAATCTAATCCATCAGACACCATCGCCGCGGCGTGCCGGCCAAATAATCGCCACAAACAAATCTTAACGCAGCCGCCGCCCAGTGTTCTGCGTATGAGAATGCCCGCGGGCCACGCTCGGTGACTGGCAACTGCTGCCCCCGTCGGATAATTGCGGTCAGTGTGACATTCTGTCCAGATTCCATCGCGCCTCTGAACATTATAGACCTAACACGGTAGCCTATACGCGACCGTAAAATTTAAAGACAGAATGAAGTAATTGAGTTGCATGCTGTAACAACGGTGTGCTGCGGCACGGCTACTGCTGTAGGCCTACAGCGCATGGTTGTCGCAAAACACATGCGTGTATGATACACGCATGTGTTTTGCGACAACCATGCGCACGGTGTATGTGATGCTATGTAGAATCTGCAGAATTAGGTCAATGTTATTTCTATCCAATTTATCGACCAGCTGAGTCGACTGTTATAGTCGCATTGCACCAATGCGGATGCCAGTACGGTTTCTGAGTGAAAGCCATATCTGTATGGCTTTGACTCAGTTAGTTAAAAAAACTGGTCAGCTAGTTTAAAAAACACTTTTTGGCACTGCTTTTAATGTGCGTTGATTCTGTAGCGACTTTCCCTATATTATTTTAATACACTGCATATGTTCACATTTTGTGTAATACACACAACTTTCATTCAGCAGAGACCGGTAGTAAAAAAGGTATATAGTCACGTAAAACTAGACTTAACTCTAATGCATTAGCCTACATCACTTACACAGTTGGCATAGAAGGTTATCGGAAATCGGAAAGCCGTATACTTAACGAGAAATTTGTATTGTATGTAATAGTCACCATACAAATTTGTTGTGACGATTATGATGATGATGAACAACTGCCGACTTTTGCGACGGCCCCTTGCGGAAACGAGATCGTGTGATGCGGCAGGTGTCAACTTGATCGGCAATAAATCAACAGCTGAGCACGCCCGAACGCATCTGCGTAAGAGACGTCGCATTGCGGCATTGTATAGCGTAATGACACGAGCACCTGGCTGGCTGTCTTTACGTGATGTGGTCGTCACTGTGACGACGACTGATCGTTGTGGGCGGCGTCTGCGATGGACTGAGATGAGTTCGTATGTCGTCCCCGTGGAGCGTCACTTGCAGCGCTCGTGACGACACTGACTTCGCACATCTGGCGCTGCGACGCACAGGTCGACCCGACTGTTTCCGGTTAAGAGGCAGGGTCACGTGACCGGGCGTGGCGTGAGAACGACAGAGCCGTGAATTTGCATGGAGTTGCGCATGCGCACAGAATCGTGACTGACCGCGCACGTCTATAATTGGCAGATGTTGGCCTATGTGGCACATGGGTGGGTGGTTGGTGGGTGCCCGTGAAACTGCTGTATTGCTACCAATTTCATGCTCATTGTACGATGCCGAATAATACATCTGCTGCAGAAGTCCTGTCAGATTCTTTGGTCATGGGATAAAATAAACATTGAAATATCCGGTCTTATTACTTTTTGCATGGCCTCGAGGTCAAAGTCACATCCCCGTCGCAGATTTTTGTATGCAAGTGGGTCTTACACAGTTCGAATTTAACACAAAATGTATCATAAGCTTCTGTATAATGCACTGGCAATTTTTAGATATAAAAATGTAAGTCTGACTCATTCGGTGGTCCTCCAGCAGCAATGCGACAGTGCCACCTTCCTTGAACAAACCCATTTTAATAATAAAGAAAAAACCTAGCCTAATTACAGCTGATTTAGGCCTGCCGCAGCCTCACAACTCAAGCTGGAAAGTCAACTTAGATTCAAAAGAGTTTGTAGACTAAATCACTGAAACTAGCCTCTCATAGACATAAATGTTACCGACGTTATATTCGTTAATATAACTAATGCCCTAGGCTAATGCGAGTAACTTGCGGATAAAAATTCGGTCAGTCTGCATTTGGGCTTACAGGTAGTTTCACAGACTATCACAGTAATGTTTTTCAGTCACTGCTGCAACTTCGTTTATACGTGATTAACTTGAATGGTTCTGTCTTCCGACCATATTTTAGTCATCGAAAGTTAACCCGCAAAGAAAACACATCGCGACTTAACTACCGGCATAGGCCTACTTGCCGTGTAACTCATAAGTTTTATAAACACGTACTAACTGTGCTACAGTTGCTCATAAAGATCGAGTAACCTTTCTCAGATTCCTTCAACGGCAAGTGCAACTTGATCGTTTATTTAAGTCGAGGTTCACTGGGTACTCGGTTGAGAATCGCTGAAAGAAGGCTTAACATTATGCTCGACGGTGAGTAAGGCACCCAAGAGCCACCATACTGTAGGCAGATCTTGCGCGGTGGTGTGGCGCGGATCAAAATTGGTCATAAATCTACGATCGTTTGACATAGTATACGACATCCACCTCGTCTTGCTTACGATTCAACAACCCCAAGCGACTTCGCTCGCTGCAGACACTGATAAAGGACTGTAAATCCCGGTGTGTGGCGCGGGGTTGTCCGGCGCTAACGGCGACGGATTGATAACGGAGCTTGACACTTAGAGCGACCTTTCCACGCGCTCCGACGCCGTATCGGTCATCCGGGCGGCTCAGACCGAAAAGCACGAGGTCGCCACAAATGGAGTAATGGACGCGTTTGTTAGGTGCCGCCGCCGTCGCTGTCCCGTATAATCTCATTGTCGTCGGCGACGGTGGTCGCATGACCCTGTGGTGCACGATCCTCCCTCGAGAAGGCTGACCACGCCGGCAGTCTGCAGTTCGTGGCCAGCAGAGAATGCGGCGCGGTGAAAGGACGTCTAATGATAAACGACCGAAATGAATGTCGTGTTTTCTTTGCTTCAGGTCGCCCGACGCACGGGTTGGTGCCAGTCGCGCGGGTCACGGGCCATTCCACCAGCAAGACGGGTGAAACACGAGTCGAGGGGCATCTGTCGGCCGGGCGGGCAGGCGGGGTGAACGACCCGGCCGCCGGGTCACATAGCTGCACCGTCCGTCCATCCGTCGTCTTGACTTTGTGCTGGAAGCCGGAACCGTCGCCTTGGAGTGGACGGCTTGCGGCGGTCGCCCAGCGACGCTGGAACGCCGATGTCGTTCTGTGTCTTTGATCTCATCGGCCGGCGGTAGCGGCGATCCGAATTGTTAGAGCCGGGATGTCGTTTACGGACGCCGTTGGCGTCCATCTATAGGTCAGTTCTTTCGATTCACACATCAGAGCTGCCAGTGGCGCAGGTCCAAGTCTGGCGGAATGCAATGATAAATGATTACATTCGATCGATTTGATGCATGGCGATCGACAACGAAACGCGTCGTTATACACGCGACTGCCGACGTGCGTGAAGAGTGCCACTACACAACAGTCGCCTAATTTTTCTTGCACGATACTTGCACTCAAATAACAGGCACCAGCGCTTTGATGCCTAATGTTTCTGGCTTCTTACTTCTTATTTTCACACGGCAGTCTGCTATGCTACTTAAATAGCCTAAGTTCACCTCATTGTATGCCAGTGTAAGACAGTTGCGTATAACCTTTGCACTGTGCTGCTATACTACTACTAATAACAATATAATTTATATGATGCCATGCAGAGTTTGGAGGCCAAGATGAAGATGGAATTGTATACATAACATTACACGTAATGCCAGACTTCTTACAGACTGTCTATGTATAACGCTTTGTAGATCCAAAATTGCAATGTGCGTGATCAGCGATATTGCGATAGTTGCATGTCGTTTAAAAACAGTCTTGCTTCTTTCACGATAGCGTCCACAGTTGTTCATATTTCTTAAATTACTACCACTACCATAGCCTAACTTACCGGCTGTTGTTCCGGGTAGGCCTGTCCAAAACACTATTGCAACATTTATGAGAAAGAACGGAAATCTACGCGCACGCCGCATGAGCGGCAATCTTCTCCGCTTTTCACCTTTTTCAATTGTATGACGTTAATATCCGCCAGTTTTAAGCACCAGTTTTTGCTGATTTTGTCAATAGTTTGTTAATTTTGTTACCAAATCCGAAAAAAATTTGGTTATGTGCATTAGATGGAAACTTCATGGGATCGGCTGTTCGTAAACTTAGGCCGACTAGTCATGTTGACCGACATATGACGACAAAAATCAAAGTTTGCTCATTTTTGGAGACAGTGTATACAGGCCTATAGGCCTATAACAGCGGATGCCTCAGTGGCAGTGCGAACTTGATGGTGTGATTACTCGAACTCGCATTTAGTTAGTGGCAGGTCGCTGCTTATACGTTGATGCGTATAGGCTATAGATGAGTCGGAATTGGCTTCAGTATTCTGTTTTCTACGCTGTTCGACGACAGGTAACGTGAGAAGAGCTTGTGGCTCGTCGGCTGCGCACCTCAGTCAGCCACTGTCATCAATCATGTCGATGTCATGATGATCTCATCTCATTTTCATCGCGTCGTCTCCATGCACTCGCTGCACGGCTCCGATCCGATACTATCGTCGCGCTGGTGCATGGCCGTGCGCAGACGACACGCCCAAAGAAGTGAAAATCTTTTATTGACAACACAAACCGAAAAAAATCAACAAAAAGACGAAAAGTGAAATTGCATGGCACGTTATGTGCCCCTCCGATTCGAGTTTTTTTGCCGCTTGTCGCGTCGGAAGTCTGGAGTTGTCAACTTCGATTGGCATGTATAAATTTAATAAATTTATTCACTAAAATAATTTTGATAGCTTTCTGGAGGTTGTGGTTGCACATATTCAACGAAATAAGCTACTATTAATCGATAGCAGGCTACGATCCATCGGAGGACAGCCTCGCACTTAACTCGATTTTCATCGCGTATGGACGGTATGGACAACGTCAGAGTTCTGAACTTCCGGATTTCGACCTGGGTTTACGCCCACAGCAGGCCGTCGAAGGAACCAACCGAGCCCACTGACCGATAAACGACGTCGTTAACAGCAAGGATTTCATCTGGCTGGAACCTGCGGGGTTCCATTAATCGGAATTTAAGTTAACCGATACGTCCGGAGTCAGGAATCGAATGGGGAAGGCGGCCGTCTACAGGGTGGCCCAAAAAGTAAGCCCTTCCGAAGTTGAAAAGAAGCACCATATACATATTATAATATTATAGAATATCGTAACTTAATATTGCATATTCTACGCGTAACTTATTTTGCGAAGTCTGAAGTTTGAAGCTGCGACATGGGTAAAATGAGTGTAAATCTTAACTGAAACCATGAGAAGGGAGAAAAGGTGGGATCAAAGAAATTTTTGTTTAAATTTCCATCCAAAAGTGGATTTCATAGCTTATTACAGCAAACTGATGCAACAAGGAAGAAACGCAGACAGGAACTAATTTCACGACCCACATCGCACCTTCGGGGATCTCGCACAGTAATCGATGTCACAAATTAGGTCACGCATACAATATTTCATACTGACTTATAGTATTATGATGCTTCATTGACACTTTAACTTGACGAACAAAATCTAACCTGATTGGAAAGTTTCAGTACGATTTAATACGAGTTAATGACAATTCGGACCATTTTCGACAATTTTTGGACCACCCAGTATATGAGCTTCAGCGGAGTCAGGCACCGCAGGCGGCTGATTCTACTGGCGACGCAGCTGTCACCTCAACACACCTTTAGATTATCGACGTCGACTGATAAACCTGTAATGCAGCGCTGATCAGACGATTTCGGGTGGCGATGCCAGGGCGAAATTTTAAATATTGGGAAGGCGTTTTAACGACCGACAGTTAATTTGATATAAGCCTACGCCCTATAAAGCGACTGCACGTATGCGAGTGACGCCGCCCCTTACATTAAACATATACTTCGATGTTTCAGTAGCCTTTATAGGACTACATGTATTTCACTTTCTGAATCGATATGCCTCGTACAAGGCAAACTTTAATCAAATGTCCGTAGTGAACACTTCACACATTACGCTTTGTTGCACGACAGTCATGCAGGCTATAGGCCTAAGTGTTTCGATTTTACGGCCTGTTTGAAGTAGGCATGTACATACCGGACGCTGACTGAAATATATAACTAAAGTATTATAAAGTTTATTATCAATATTCATTGGCATTGATTTCGTTCTTGCTGCAAAGATCGCTTTTTGTCATACAATAGGTCATTTCGGATATCCTTCCAAAATTATTTCACGGATCGTTTACGATCAAAGAGTAACAACCGGAAGTAAGTAAGTAAGTAAGTAAATAGGCTATTTTATAGTGCGCCCAAAAGCCAGCTGGGCTGGCTTAATCTGCCGCACTTGTCTATATTTGAAACGCCAGATCCTACCACACAACGGACAGTTAAATGTTCCAGCAGATGTTGCGGTATGTGTCCAAAATGAATTTGAGTAGCGAAGTTACCGCACAAACACAAACATTTATCAGTCAATCGGCATAAATCTTTTCTACGCGAAGTGAAGACGTCGGAATACTCTCCAGGAAATGAGATCGAAAGACGAAGTTCAGGCGCCGGCCGCCAGGCGTCAGATAATTAGCGAAGGAAACGAAATGCGAAAACTGCGGGGTGCACGCATGACAAAAGCGACGACACTGGTAGCCATTTAAATGTCCTGCGCGCGGCGGCGCACTGACAATTGCATGCAGTTCGGGTGGTTAGTGGTTACCTTGTGGCGTTTTATTGCCGAAAGTATTCTACAGACGCTAGTGTCTATACTGTAGTGTAGTGTCTACGGCGGAAATAGGACGTCCTTCGATTGCTGGCGTCCGAACGCTGTCTATGTGGGCCAATGTAGTCGAGTTTAATGACAGCCATTAAGCGAATAAATCCAATGTCAGACGTCGCTTACAAACGACCGAGATAGCTGCACATTGTTTACATCACTAGTCACTACTTGCGTTCATGCATCTACAACCAAAATGTTTTTACATGTATATCTTCACCACGACCTATTGGCAAGCAAACTCCAATATAAAGAGCATTTATCTCGCACATGCAGGTGAGAACGGTTAAAATTGGTAATTTCTTATCGCACCGGTCATGCAATTAGGCTACAGAAGACAAGATGTCAACATTCTGTAGTCAGGCGACTACTGTAATACTGGCTGTCCTTGTTTTATTTTGTTTCCGGTGGGCTTCCGCTTGAGCGGGTCGTGCGTTGATTCGGATGGTGGCTCGTTGCAATAAAACTGTAACTTTAGCTTCTCATAACTTTGCAATGTGTTATTGTCTGTCTGTCCGTCTGTCATTTTTTTCGCATTTTTTGTAACTGTTCTACCTTCGTGGTGAATAAACGTACTATAAAGGTTTGTTGCTACCTGCAGTAGGGAACAGGTGCGACTTGGGTATACAGTCGTTCTATAGTATGTACCGCCCACTCAGACTTACGTAATCTCTATTCCACAGCGCAGAGATACCGGATGTGGACGAGTTCGTTGTTGCTGGTACATGCTAATGAAGGTCACTGTAGAAAGTGTGCGAGGTGAAAGAAAGGCGGTCATTGTGTCTAACTAATGAGACTGGCACGAGACATGTAGACTGCAGATTCTGCATAGCCTATGCACATTACCATATGTAGTAGCCCTCCATGCACTAGGTGCAGATAAAATCTTGTCGATTGTGCAACAGTGTTGGACTGATAAAGGAATGTATGGTAACGCGGAAGCGATAAAACGACAGCCAAAACGAAGACGATACACGAGAGCTCGTGTTCTGTCATTTGACACCGCGACAACAGGAAAACTCTAATGTACACATTCGTTTGTTCATGTTGCCTCGTACAGACACTGTCGGCAGATTTGTTTTCTTACCCTGAAAACTAAATAATAAGACTATTCTGTCAATTTGTAGCCAAAATCTATCAAAAGTTATCTTTACAGTGGAATTATTTTAAAACAATTTTTGTCAAAGTCCTGTTAATAAGTAAACATTTAACATTAAGTTCCATTGAAATATTTAGCCAGTATTACAGTTTTTTTGCAGGCAGAATCGTCTGCTGTCATTTACTTGCGCGATATCTACTATATAGATGATAATAATATCAAATCGCGATCGACGATAGGCCTATGTATAGCCTATAAATAATTCGTTAATGACTAAGGCTGATATAGACTATAGTCATATAATAGCGAAACTGATTGACTACATAGTGTCAGCTGTCAAGAGACGAAATGTCTTGGATTGTTAAGTTTTACGCTAAGGGTGTCAAAACGGCGACGTCGCGGCTTAGTAAGTTGCAGCAGCTGTTGTCGCCGCAGGAGTCCGGATGTTGTTAATCAGTCTATCTCTCGTCGTCGTCGTCGTCTTCCTTCCACCGGCTACGCGTCTTCACGTCTCTCCAGTCCATCCATCCCTGCGCCGTCTTTCTTATCCAGCTGGGACTTCATCGCAATCGCTTTTCAACGATCTCGACACAACAGCGTGCGCACATGCAATGTGTTTGTTGGCGTTCGCGATGGCGTTCTCTCGGGAGTTCTATAACGACGCGTCGCGCCTCATTGCATCAACAACTTCGTGGCGTCCAGATCGAACGAGTCGACTACGTTTCGCACATTTGCAACTGCTGAACTTCTCCAAACATTTCGCATAATTGCAGGCATTGTTTATCCCCGATGGACTGTCTCCTTTCGGTGCAGATATTACGCCATGCAACTAGTAACATGAAATCGAAGGAATATTATTGCATCAGGATTATATCATAAGCATACACGTCAGCAGTACTGCAGTAAGTATACACTAAAATATTTCAGCGTAATGTAATGAAATGAAATCACTAACTCAGAGGCCCCTACACACAATGGAACACTACTACAGAAACCACGGAGCGCATTATAAATATTATGACTATGGGCTGTATAAATTGGCTGTTACTAACCTACCTAGTCACTTACTTACGCCATAACCGGGAATTAAGTGGAAAAGCGATATATGCGACAATCTAGCTTCAGTTTCAAACGTCAGTAAGTTCGAATGTTTTGCCTTGACACAGTGTACTTACTGTAAGTTGTCAATGTTGTGGTGATTTTGTGACCCGGCGGTCGAGTATTGACGAATTTCAGTCATGACAGTCCATACAAAAACTGCAGCAGAGCATAGCATACGAACAACGTGACTTCTTCGGAAATTTAACATATGTATAAAGATATATGGATATAGAAAAACTTGCCAGTTTTCTGTTACCGGTATCCCTGTTTTATGTCTATGTTTCTGCACCCAAGAATAGACGACGCCGAGTAACGACGTCGTCGATTGCCATGGGTGACACAAGCGGGAACTCCGGTCTGTTGCATGGCGGAACCAGGCAGATTGGACCGGCGCTGGGCGCTGAGTAACATTGTGTAAATGGCAGCCTCGGAGACTGAGCTTGCGCCTTAATTGCCCGTCTGTTTCTTGTTTAGCTGCAGCGTCACATCTCGACGAAGCGGCTGACGTTGATTTGACTGCAGTCAGCCATGCAGTCACATGGGCACGGTCAGCTGGCCTGGTCAGTGTCCAGTCTGCCTGTCCCAGATGTGGTAAGATAGGCGAGAGTAACGAAAAGCGAAACACGCCACAATGACTTGTGGGCAAACTGTGCAATGCGCATAAGCAAGACCCAACACGCCTCCTACGACTTCGCAAACTCTTTATTGTTGATCGACCAATCGACGACCATCTGGTTTTCGTAATGCTTGCCGAAATGTTTTGATCAGAAGTTACAGTCGTGTGAAACAAACTGTATTTAAAACAATTAATTAAAACCGTTGTCGAAATGATAACAACCTGCAAGTATGCTTTTGTTATCTGTGGTAGATTTTTAAAGTATATACTAAATAAGTTTTTATTCTTTTTTCACTATGGTGTACTTTTGTACGATTTTCATAATAAATAAATATGTGCTTCGACTACGTTATATGACGTCTTCGCTATCGTTTAAATTATTATTGATTGCAAATAACTGATTTGAATCACAAGTGGTAAACAGATTAAGTCGTCTGTTATAAATACGTTACTGCTATATCACTAGCCTATTGCATTCTCTGCAGCCGATAGCCTATAGGCCTAATAATAAGCTATTGATCAAACTGCATATAGAAAGTTCCGACAACGTTCAAGAGAACCACAGAAGAACGATGAAAAATCAAACGTGTTTTAGAAATATTGATAGAAGTATTTTTGATCATTACAATGAAAATAGCCTACTTTTAAAAATATTAGTAGTAAAAGCTCTATTTCTATCAAGCTTGTTACAATGGTAAGACGTTCCGGAAGTCATATCACGGACAATTGCGTACATTTTTCTTGAGTGTATATAATTGTACAATTATTGTGGCCTGTGCATAGACAGTTGAAAAATGAAATATTGTGTGAATCTGTACACTGAGATCTTTGTCTAAAGCACATGGACGGACTCTGCTTTCGATTGTCGACTGAATGCCTTTCATCGTCGCAGTTTCAGACACCGACTGACAGCAGACCGTGTACGGGCTGACGGGCAGTAGACATGGAAACATCTCGGTGCATTACCGACACATTCGTCTGTTAGCTGCCAACTGAATGGATTGGCCGGTGACGGGAAGTGGCGTACGCACTGATGGATGGACAGCTGATACAGAAGTCAGTTGCATATGGCCAGTCCAACGTCAACAGAAATCGACAGACCTCCGCGTCGACGGTCAGTCGCGGTCAGCACAAATGACCGTATATGACAGCGTCCAGATTCAGCACGAACGGGGACGTCTAGCCCCCAAGTCAAGTGGGATACCAACCCCCTACTTCTTTGCTCCTCTTCCATCCCTCCCCTCATTTACCCCTTTTTTCTTCCCTTATATGTCGTTACCATTCTTCCCTCCTTTACCCCCATATTTCCTAATTTGGCCTCTTGCCCCTTCTAACAGCGTATGGGCAGCCAGACCCAGCCCAAATTTAATTCGGCGCACTTCAGACGTAATTATAATCCAGTTTGTTGCGCACTGACTGGCATCTATACTGCAACCACAGACAAGCAATGTGAACCTCCGACTGTTTAACAGTATTAGAGATTCTTCTCAATCTCAACCCCACAATAATTGTTAGACTGTCCTGAGCAGGAACCAAGACAAGCTGTCGCTGCTGTTGCTGCTGTTGCTGACATACACAGATGAAGCTGGGCGATACAGATTAGTGGAAGCTCCATGCTCCAACAACAGCCGCTCGGCGGCGGCGCTCGGTGTCAGAAAGATTGTCCGTGTGGGCTTAGCCGCAACTGGCAGGTTCGCCGTCGAAGAGTGAGAGCGATCGTTCGTTCCGCTCCATTAGGTAGTGTCAAAATCGCCGTCAGCAGCAGCAGCAGCCGCGTTGGCCGACGATCGCTAAATGAATCCAATCAGCTGTGTCTGACGACTGACCGTCTTCGTTGCACGCGTCCGCGTCATGACAGCTGCAGCCTCCTAATTATGATGTCAGTCCAACTATAATCGCGCACCCTTTCAGTCCATCGTGAAATGACCGCACAGCTGACTGCGGCAAGCTGTCGTCGATCCACTGCACACAGCTAAGTTTACTTTTCGCTTCTTCCGGGAATGATGACGTTGCTATAATGATTGCGATCACCGACCGTGAAATCTGCATCCGGCCAAGCGGCCTCCCAACTGGCGCTGACGACTGACGATAACGAGGGATTTTACCACTGTGTCAACAGTTCCGGTAATTTTTGGTGTGATTGCATCAGCTGTAAGATGCAAGAAGCACTGAAATTCCTTCCATAAATAGACACGTGCACGATACGCGCACAGCCTCTGACCATAACTATTTTAACTAAAATGAAATCAGAAATTAAAATATGAATAGAAAAATGAACTAGAACTAGTTACAATCAATGTAGAAAGTAAACGAGAAATGTTGCCATCAGTTGTCGTTCAAAGGGCCAGAACCAGTCCAACTAAGTGCTGAAAGTTTCAAGCACTTGAGATGTTTGCCGTTTGTTTGCAGCTCAATGGCTTTACAGTAAAATCCGCATAATTGCCATTATAACACTCAATATTGGTTCTCAAAGTATAAATTGCTAATCACCTATGTAGCTGAGCAGTGAGCACACAGGTATATTGTACAAGTGCAGTCTTTTTTTCAGATTTTACCTTTACTCAAGTTTCATGTCGTGTCACTATACCTCTATAAGAACTATTTATGAACTGAAATTCTTGCCGGTGAACTAAATAAGAACTATAACTAAAACTGTTTTTGAAACAAAATCACTGCCTCTGATCACGTGACCGCTGGGAAGGAACTAATTAGCAACCCGTAGTAAACTCGTTTTATATACATCTTTATTTCACCACAAGTGGTAGACAATCGCTTTATTTTCATTATACGGTGTCTGAATTTGTCGAAGATGTTGACGTCCAAGAAAAAATACGTTTACAATAATCAGTGTTGGGTAGTATTTAAAATACAAGTATTTAAAATACTATTTTAAATACATGAATAGTATTTTGTACTTGCATTTTAAATACTTTCTCCCAGAAGTACTTGTACTTGTATTTAAAATACTTTTGCATGAGTATTTAGTATTTTGATTG
>Ga0209568_1000598_pt1 | contig 12720 bp, 3 predicted proteins | sample WorMetOlspDAHAB2_FD_187406 | JGI IMG/M metagenome (GOLD analysis project Ga0209568, IMG submission 187406) | Marine gutless worms symbiont microbial communities from Max Planck institute for Marine Microbiology, Germany - Olavius sp. DAHAB.2... ...
TATTGCTGGCACACGCCGCTGAACATGCATGCTGTTAAGCCTTGATGAAAACGCCCCATCCGACACTACTCGACGCGCTCTGATCGCTCCAGAAACTGGTCGTGATCCAATTTCGGGTACGGTCACCAAGTACTGAGCAGTAGCAGCTCGCTTCGCTTGGTAATTTCCGGCGTAATGTATTTTACCACATTAGCGGCGTCGTGGATATCACAGGATGTCGTTGGAATTTATTTTCTAATAAGTTATCGTAATTTAAGCGCACCGTTTTCCTAGCCACTTCTGGCGTAGTTTTCGCTGCGGGTACCACTTGTTTAGGTGGGCATACGGTCACGGCATTTCGCGCCATAACTGGTCGTTGTTGTCGTCATTCGTTGTTTTTTGAGTGTGTTTTTAACTTTTCTGACTTCGCGTCAAGCTGTTGTTATGTAGGCCCTATCCATTGTCCCACTGCGTCCCACTCTCTGTGGTCCCACTGTCCGCCAGAGACATCTCCGTTCCTCTGAGCGAAATCTATTGCACATGCCACGTCACCGACTCAACATGTACGACCACCGGGCTTTGTTTGCACGGTAGTAGCACGTTAGGGGTTCGCCTATGATGCGCTGTACAAATCGACACATTGACATTGACGTTGTCCTGTGTGGGCTTTTTCAAATACGTCGTGACTGCATGGTACCGTAAAATACCACAGTACGTCGTGACGTAAATCACGCATTACGTTATTCATTCAGTCGTGATTAGGGAGTATTCTGATGGCGGTGACACCACGTGGCGAGAAAGATAACTAGGTCATAACTGAGGGTCGTTGCATTTACTAAGTTAAGCCGGATCTCTCTCTGGTCACGGCTTTACGTTGCCAGCAATGAGGCGTTTTTATTGCCAGTTTGAATTATTAAAATGTCATCGGCCGTCAGTTCATGCCAAGCTCAGAATAAACTATTATGCGTATAATTTATCGGGAACAGAGCTCTGTGAAAACATTCAGTGGTGTCCCTTAGTAGTTTAGTACCATTAGTGGCCAATGCTGTTGTGACTTGAGAGGTGAAAAGGTCAAGGCAAAGTTGACTGTAATGTGAGATCCGTTATTACGTTACATTCCATTGCAATATATATATATATATATATATATATATATATTCTTGAGCGAACAAGACTCGACGAAATTCAGCTCTAAGGTTCACATTTTCACTGAAATCAGTTGCTGATCCACTATGAGGTAGCTGATCCAAAAGGCTGACAGTGTATATGACCGCGCGAGTGCGTGTGACTGACAGCCGTCTGACCGTGCAGTTACACTCCTCTCTCCCAGTCCATACTGCTACATTCCAAGCATCAAAGCAGCTACTCCTGACACGTAATTATTCATTCTCACGTGTTATGGTCAGTCGCGGAACACGTACGTTGCCAAATGAGCTTGCAGAACGCCAGAAGTGTAATCACGCAGGCGCGTAGACTGTATGTTCATACTGGAAATCGGGCAATGCCCTGCTGCATGGGGCTGAGGCTGAGGCTGCTGGAGGCGGGGCGCTTGACTGTACAAAAATGCTGGAAAATTGTTGCCGAAGACTGCTTCCGCCAGCCGCAGTTGCTATATCTATGTTGGCCAAGAAAACGGCCACGAGCTTTGAAGAAAACAGCAAACAAGTTACTGCTTTTTTTGTTAAATTAGAAGAACGTTTCATTTCTGCTTAAATTTATACAAAGTGTGCACCTGGTTCGGCAGATAAGCAGCATAATGAATGAATAGCTATCGTATAAATATATAGGCCTAGCAGTTCAACGAACATGGAACAGTTTACCAGCTGAAGTGACGTCATCAAATTCCTTGCAAACTTTCAAAACCAAACTAAAATCTCATTTTTTCTTTGCGTCGTTTCCATAGTTTCTAAATTGTTGTAGTGTTTGTAAAGTGTCTGAAGTGCTATGGCATTTTCACTTTAAATTTAATGTAATGTAAACAAAATTCAGTGGCATACACCTAGCAATGTAGACTAATAAGCATATTGGTGACTTTCGCGACGTAGCCTTTGCATTATAATGATAGTTGTATTGCCATTATGTTCATTATACGAGTAGGCGACGGGTTTGTCATCATCATCTAGAAATTTATACTACGTGAAGGATGCCGGCGTGTTACAATAATTGTTGATGGGGCAAACGCAGCTAAGTATTGCATATAGCAAATTCGTGGCTAATGGAAATTGTGTGCGATTATGCTGATTGTAGAACATCGTAGTGCGGCGTGCGTCAGCTGTTGTTGCGGTGACGTCCAACTAATGGTGATTACCTGTGTGGAACGCGTGCACCAAGCGGAAGCCGGCTGCAATGTCTGACGATCATTGTGATGAGACGACCGCGCTCAAGTCGCAGACAGCACCCGATGGCGACGGCGGCGTTCGCGTCGACGTGATCGAGATGCAGAACCGGGTGACGGCGGCGCCGGCCGCGGCCGCCCCGCAGGCCCCCCAGGTGTCGACCGACCTGCCGCCGCTGCACGCCGAAGCCGACCCGGGCTCGACGTCCAAGTCGCGCTTCCCCATCCTCTTCGAGCGCTCGGCGCGAAACTGGTGGAACCCGCAGTTCGACAGCGACGTGCTGGAAACGCAGCACCGGGCGACGTCGTTCCCTCAGAGTCGGCGTCGGTTCCGCTACGCGCTGGACTACGTGATCGTCTCGTGCTCCGCCTGGCTCACGCAGTTTGCCATTCAGCGTGGTCCCAACTGGCCGGCGTTTGTCGGCGTCGCCGCAGCGCTCCTCGTCGTCGCTTTCATCGTCTACATCTTCACCTACACGTCGAGCTACCGGCGTTTCGTTCTGCCGCTGTCGCTGGCCGTCACCGTGGCGCTGTGCGTCTGTGACCTGCTGACATTTGCCGCGCACCCTGAGGTGCCGTTCGAGGCGGACATCTCGGCGGTTGGAACGTTCGTCTGGTCGATCGAGATCATCCTGCTGATGTACACGCTGATTCCAATGCCGCTGTACGTCTGCGTGGTGGTCGGCACCCTCTACTCGATCATATTCGAGGTGGTGGCGGCGTCCGTGCACGATATGGACACGGCGCCGTACATCGTCGGGCGTGCTCTGCTGCACGTGGCCATCCACGCCGTCGGCATCCACATCTACATCATGTCGCAGGTGCGCGAACGCAGCACCTTCCTCAAGGTCGGGCAGTCACTGATCCTGCGTCGTCGACTGCAGACCGAGAAACAACTGAAGCACAACATGATCCACTCGCTGATGCCGCCCAAGGTGGCGGAGCAGGTGCTGCGGTCGCGCGAGGGAGAGCGCAGCAGCGACGACCGCAGCGGCGCGGTCGGCGGCGAGCAGCCGGGCGCCGGGCTGTCGTCGACCGACATGTTCCGGCGCTTTCACATGCTGCAGATGGACAACGTGAGCATCCTGTTTGCAGACATCGTCGGCTTCACCAAGATGAGCTCGAACAAGTCGGCCAAACATCTGGTGATGCTGCTGAACGACCTCTTCGGCCGCTTCGACGACCTGTGTCTGCGTCACGGCTGCGAGAAGATCAGCACTCTCGGCGACTGTTACTACTGCGTGAGCGGGTGCCCGGAGCCGCGCGACGACCACGCGCGCTGCTGCGTCGAGATGGGTCTGTCGATGTGTGTGGCCATTCAGGAGTTCGATCGTGTGCACAGCGAGGAGGTGAACATGCGCGTTGGTGTTCACACGGGTACTGTGCTGTGCGGAATTGTTGGCACGCGTCGTTTCAAGTTCGACGTGTGGTCTCACGATGTGACACTGGCGAATATGATGGAGTCGGAAGGCAAGCCGGGACGTGTGCACGTGTCCGATGATACTCACCGCTTTATCAAGGACCTCTACGAGGTGGAATCCGGAGACGAGGTCGAAGGTGAGCGATAATTATGATAATTATTGTAATAATAATCGTCATCATGTACTTACAGATCGCAGCATTCACGGAGTCCCTGTCGCGCTGCTGCGTCACAGGAATCCAGCTCGAATTAATAACGAGCAAACAAGAACGTCTTAATATAACGCAAGAGTTAGTGATGAGTCTCTTGAGATGTTCTGGGAGACTGCATGTATTCCAAACAGCATGACCAGTCTTGCAAATACCATCGCTGTTTGCTTGTCAATACTATACATGTTTGTTCATCTGATGTCAGATTTTATTTTCGTTTACCCGTCTTCCAGTCGGCGACGGTCCATCCAAGAACGTTTCGGCTCTAACAGATTGTGGAAGACACTCCGTATGTCGTCTCCGAAATGATCCTGTTATGTGTCGGATGGGACGTTAAACCCTATATACTCACTCCACTCTGGACCGCACGTTGTGAAGGTCGCTAGAACCCTCTGCTGCTCAAGCACCGCATTGAGTGAGTGAGTGACTTCTGTACGTGTCACAGTCACAGACGTTGAGTATGTGTCTTACGACATTTTAGCGTGAAAATAACGTTCGTAGTTTGCTGTCGCTTAATATGCAGCGAATGCAGCATGCAGGACGGATACATAGAGATCATATTTTGAAGTATTAAAATTTACTACTTTTGTTACCGAGTGATGTTGCATGTTTTGTTGGACTGTCGGACGGATTGATCAAACTGGACTTATTTAATTTTGGGGACAGCTTTGAGGTAGAAAGCAGTGAATTATGTATGGTGGATAGTCTCGGACTTGATGATTAAGCAAGCTCGTGCATGCTAATCCTGGCTGACCACAGATGCTGCAACTGTATTTAGATATGCCACTGGATTACATTGACTGACTTTCTGACACGTGCACGTGGAATATAAATAAATGAAGGCACGAGTAACTGAGTAATCCGACTCAGGGGGATTAACCAGCCCGTAGATTGCTTGAATACTTTATCATGGTGGTGTCAGTGCGTTGTGTTACTTAACGGTAAGGACTGTAAGCCTGTCTGTCAGTTTGACGCAGAATATAGAGAGCTAGTTACATCAGTTTCAGTCACGGCAACTGCGATGTTGGTCACCCTTCGCTCGTCCTATGCTGGTAACTGATTGAGTGTTGGCGCCCATGTTGAGTCTTTCACAAGTTCTGTTTGGACGTATTCAGGCCCCAGGAGAGGGTGGGTGGGCAGGCAGTGTTCGGGGAAAGCAGCTCAAAAACGCAAAAAGTCACGTTTGTGTATATTGAAAAACGTTAAAAACAAATTAAAGGCTGCTGTGTACAGTTTTAGAGATCACTCAATTAGTTCGGCTTTTAAGTATCTATGCGTTGAAGTATATATTATTTAACATTTAAAATAATTTTTTAAATATCGGTAGGCTATAAACTCGCATTATATAGGCATACACTGAATAGAATATTTACACCTGCAGTGTTTTGTTAACGTACTCGCTGGTAAAATGCGAAATTTGTCAAATGCCCATTTCAGTTCAGATCACGCACCGTTACGTTGTGATCTTAATTTGAGGAACTGAAGACAACTTTTTGACCTGTCATTTAAAAAAACATAGAATTCACGCTTTTTAAACACGAACTTAAAACGTAAAATAGATAATCTCGAACACTGGGACATCATATGCGCGGATGCCTGGAGGGCAAAGATGAGAGCAAAAAAGTTATTAAGTAAATAAATCATGAAGGTTCGGTTGCATGAGCGTCGCCACTTAACCAAGTACCAAGTACTATACAGTGTATCACCTAAGCAGCTGTTAAATGCATGTGCGTCCACTCAAATTGCGTATACTGCCTATTGCCTTTGTATTGCCACTTAATGCAAGTGCTTGCAGCTTTGAGGCCCCAGTGTCTCTGGACGGTCTTGGACGTATTGATTCAGATGATGTGTCAACACCCATTCATTGTGTTACTTGGTTGGCAACAGGTGCTCCTGTTGTGCACGGATGTCACTAATTCTACAGTGCTGAATAATTTCCGAAACTACAGTAAACTTGTCGTATGCGAAACACCGTTGTCGTCGTCGTCGTCATTGGTTAGTAAACGGATATAATTAAGGTAGCATTCGCATACAATATTATGACACATTTTTAGAAACTTCGCGCAAATACCGTAAGTGAAAAGTTAACGCGAAACGAACAAGAATGTAAAAGATGTGAAAATTTATACTTCATGTTACCGTGTGATTTGCGTTTGTTTGTGGGAGTGGTAAAAGAATTTACGCGGTTTTTGGAACTGACAGCTTTGGGACATGACGTAGTGAGTTGGAAGGCGCTGGATGTGCGTGAGGACGCGATGCAATCGGCTGCTGCAGCTGAACCGTAAACAGTGATGCGTTGCTTAATGCGTAGTTACAGCATCGACGCTGTGTTGTGTTCGATAAATCGGAATGAAAATGGCCGGGAAATCGGTAGGGGCGATTTGTTATGAGGAGGTGCATGAACGAATCATGGGTTATACATTTTGCGAGTAATAAACGATGCACTCTGTCATCGTGTCGATGCCGCCGTTGCTGCTGCTGCTGACCGCGAGTAACGAACGTTGCAAGCAGCAGCTGTTGATCGGCTGCTTGTCGGTTGTGCGTGCCGTCGTGGCGCGTGTCTGGAATACTGACGCACGCCGTCGGCCGGCCTGTGCTGGGCGGCCCGCCGCGAAGAATGGCAGTCCGCCGCCGTCGTCTACCCACCGACCGACCGGCTGGCCGACCTTCTCGGGACGGGACGGAGGCCGACTGGGTTGGGGCATGGGCGGGCCGACGTGATGGGCGGGTCTGGAGCGTGTTCACGTGATCGGACAGGCACTGAGGAAATGTCAAGGTTGTGCAGACGCCTGCATGGTGGTCTGCATGGGTCTCCGGGGGTTTTCAATCAGGCTTGCATGCGACTGGCGCCGCTGTTAATGCTCCCCGCTGATATTACAAGTGGATCGGCTGCAGTCGCCTGCGTTCACTGATTGTCGGAGACACGCGCGTTAACCACACCACACAGCGAAGTGTGCTGCTGTCTGCCGTTTTCAATGCTATACTCACAACTCCCGTTGTTCATCAGCGTATAGACTTTGTGTTGGAAGCATAGCTTTTCCTCGGATAATGATGCTATTAAAGACGATGGCCAGATGTATGTGTGAGGCTGTGTGTGCCGCGTGTGATTTTTGTATCTTTGCTGTGTAAGACCGTGTCGATTCGAGTGCGTCTCGTATTAAGCATTTGATTTGATTTAATTTTACTGTTTATACTTTATTGGCCTTGGTTTGCTAATGCAAGTCATGTACACATCATTTCCTCAGTTCACCGTATGTTCAGCCAATAAATAATGCTGTTGCTGATGATGATGATGCAGTCGACAAAGGTGCCATTTGTCCGCTGAGTAGTAGACTAAGTAGACAAAGTATGTGCTTTAGAGACGATGACGAATGATGTCCGTTTTGTTAACAGCGCGCATTTCCTTTTGCACTGGAGGACTGTTGACGACTCGTAGTGCGCAGTGCTTTTTTACATATTCAGCTGTTCCCGTACGCACTTTTTTCATTATGTAGCGGCGCCTTCGATGCAGTTCTGATTGCCCAGTGTACCTGAATAGTTCTTTTTTAGTTTATGTTGCATGTTTGCGTTTCCAAAGTACTCGCCGACTCGCCTATTAGCATCCGCGTGTTTTCATGCATGTGTTTGATTGTTGTTTGATACAGTGACCTAAGTTATCCCAGGCGTTCAAATTCTACTCGTTTCGCACTGTATGCCGCTTGATTTTTATCACGCGGTGTTGGTCACTCACAGTTTAACGTGCATGGTCCATTATTCCTGGCTCAATCTATAATCCAGTCCGTATATTCACACCTTTGACCCAGTCTTACCCACAATACACGTGCACTCGCCCTACTTATAGGGTTAATATGCGCAGTGATACGAAAAATATCAAATAACAAAAAACAGTAACTTGTTTTTTTTCAACACTTGTGCTGCCAATTTTTTTGGCCAATAAAGATTACTACTGTATATGTTTGCACATTATACTGGAACAGTCCATCTCGCAGATCCCATTGTTGCATGCGTTGTCCTTAGTCGCTGTTACACTAACTGAAGAAAGTCTAGGCATCGGCCGGGTTTCCGTTTGGCTATCTGTTGTCGACATTATATAAAACTCTAAAACGGGAGATCACAATCATCGGAGCCAACCCAATCCAATCTGTGATGGATCCAATCCATTTCCAAAAAAAAACTCTGTGGGTACTGGGCCGAACCAAGACACCGTTGGAAGTGAATATTTGCTGTCCGTTTGATGTAACAAGGAAAAACGCAGGACCAGAAGGCGAATTAAACGTTTAATGCATAATTGCATATAGTTGACCGGTGTATTTCAGAAGTTCTGAGACGCAGCCAAAATCGCTATATACGACACGCGAAACAGTATATGGGATTACATAGTTAATTTTCATGTACTTCCACGTTACAAACTTAGTTTGGTCACTGCTCGTTTTGTGTTGCTTCGTTAATACTGTTTTCTGGTGTGACATGCGTCCTTGTATAGCCGCCGCGTTACGGCACCTTATAAATTGTCGTTATTATTATTATTATTATTATTATTATTATACTGCGCTGCTTTATCAGTGTTAAGAACCTATACTGATAGGTTCTTAACACTGACTTACATATGTCCATTTTGCCTTTTGCTGAAAAGTCGGCTGTCCTCCGCAAGATTAAACCATTTCGCGGCGCTCGTGAAGGAATACTGTAGAATCCGCTGCCGTATGGCCATGCCGGCACGGCAATAAATACTCGTAAAGTACATCAGCTGCATACATAACGGTTTGCCATTTGCGCTGACGTATACGCCTGCTGCCTACAGTATACATGATGCTGCTGCTGCTGCAGTAAGAGATGCGGCTGCTCCCTCGGCGTATCCGTCTTGCTAAACGTCTCTGGCGTCTTGAAGTCGAAGATGTCTCAGTTTATGGCTGCTTGCTAATGGATGAACTTGCGTGGTGGCTCCGTGGCAAATACTGGTTATGGCGCTGGACTCGCAATCAGAAGGTCCCGGGTTTAATTCTCACCCTGTGTGCGGTCGAGTATACGGCCCGTTCACATACCGTTCTCTTGTCGCCAAGCAGTGTAATTCGGTACCAGTGGAAAGGCGGTGATGCTCCAAAGCTAAGAAGGTAGCCGCAGGTTTGGCGTCGTACTGGTCAAACGTCAATGACTTTGTCGTTTATCCACACTGCGGGTTAATGGTTCCGCCTCCGAAATGACCTATATTGTGTCGGGTGGGGCGTTAAACTCTACTGTTCTACTCACTCACTCACGGGTTAATGGCTTATTAAAGAAAAGGAAGTTGACTTATTTTCCTGCTTATTGTACATGCACTGGCACCTTTTCAATTTACCTGATGATCGCATTATCGGCGGCGTCGAGAAAAAGTTCCGGCTGTTTGTTTGTTTGTCTATCTCGAGCGCCGTGGCCTTTGTGGTTGTGGCGGGCGAGCGCATTCAGTCTTGGACGTGATTTAGTGGCTGTTAAGAGCAAACGGCTGCATGCTGATGTCGTCGCCGCATCCTCAGATGGTGATCGTATGCGTCGGTATTGATGGTGCATGAAAGAAATGTTCGATTAATCTGTCGTTGGCGTCGAAGAGCATTTGATGTTGGCGATTAATTTTGTGCTGTGCGCAGCTGTTCAGTTGGCATGTTTAGAACGCGCATTCTTCCGGTCGAGCGAGACCGCGATCAGATCTTAAAAAGGTCTGACAGAACAGCGATGTTTTAGTCGGTTGCAAACTTATTGACCTAGTGTCGTGGCATGATCGTGGAACGATGCATGAATAATAATAATAATAATAATAATAACCACGACAATATTTATAGTGCTGTCATCTACGGCGCTATAGCTATATGCGAGAGTTCACTGTGGTTCCAGCGCCAGGTGACCGCCAACTCGTAGGCCAAGCTGCACACTTGACCTTTGAGTCCGCCTGTAGGCTGCTATAGACCGAACATTCACCCATCGCCACTGGTATTATTACTCAACCATAAGGTTGATACTCATTTACCGTCCCTCGGAGGGTGGAAGGCTGAGTCGACCTAGGCACTGCAGTCAGTGTGCAGCCCGTGCCCAAAGCTGCGTATCGCAGTGATTTTCGTGACTTTTGTCCGCAGCGCGATTCGAACCTGGGTCCTCTCGCGCAGCAGGCAAGCATGTTACCACTAGACCACTGCGACCTGTATAGCGATTTTGTCCAACGTTCGAATGTCATCAGGAACAGTGTTCTTTTCTTGGACCCGCATCAGCGAACGCACGAAGCAAAGTTCGCGGACGATCCAGATGCCGCAAAGCTGAGTGCTGAACATCGGAGCGCGTTGGTTCAGCTCCCACAGCGAGGCGTATCCAGTATGCCTGCATACTGTGCGGTCATATTTCTCACGGAGTGGCGTGGGCGGCCTTCGTGTAATGTGCTGCTAGTACATTATCGTTGTCATCCGGTTGCTGATGTGGACGACCGAGTGATGCTGGTCGCTGCTGCATGACGGTGCCTGGAATGAAATACCGCGCAGTATCGTGTTCGCCTGAAACCGGTCCCCTTCAGACGTCCTTCCCATCTGTCATATAATGTGCCCAGCGTCCAGTGACTGTCGTTATTATCGGACAGTTTAGTCGCTCTCGCTATCTTATTACCCAGTCTTATCGTTGATGCCGCAAAATGGAAGTGGAATAAATGATGGTCATTATGTTTTACAGTTTTCTGATGACACATCTCTGTGCAAAAATGATGCTGACGCTATTTTAGTGCTTGTTTGGACGGCACGTATACTATACGTGCCGTCCAAACATGCGTCGTATAGCTTAAGTTTACGTTATTTCTTTTTCTGTAATTTCGCAGTCTGTCGTTTGCTGTCTGTCTCATTATTTGCCGGTGTTGTACTTCATTCATGCATCAATTTAAAGTTAGAAATTAAAGTTACCGTGACTGGCAATGACGACGGCAATCATTGAAAATGACGTCAAATAATTCGCATATACCTTATCCGAATCTTGTTTGACATAACCACAGGAGTGGAGGGAAATGACTCGAGTTGATGTGATTATGTAGTTAAGAAACTGTAGACGCTGATGAATGGATGAAACTGAAAAGTGTGAGGTTGAAGGCGCTGAACTTAAACCAGACCAAAGAGAGTTTGCTGAGAAGAATGAACTGATGGTGAGATGAGAATGAGGCACTTCGGCCACAGTGATGCAGTGCTGTGGAGCGCATGTGCAGCGGATGGAGCATATAATGAAGCAGATTGGAAATTAGGATGGTAATGGTAGAGGAAATGAAGTTGCAAGGGTTTCATCTGTCGCGTACGATGCGTGCTGTCCCGCAGAAATGGCCATAAAACGAACGCTGTAGTTGTTTAGTTAATGTCAAACTCCACCTAGCGAACAAACGGACACAACCGACAGACGATCATGACGAGACTGTAATTTATGGCCAGTTCGGCAATAATTTTCAGCAGTTGTGCGCTTTTGTGCAACAACGGAGGTCTCGAGAGAAAAAGCCGCTATCAGTGTGAGTTTACTTGCGGTCTCGTACAAAATACGTCGCGCACAACTACCTAATGCGAGATTTTTAAGTTTACGCAGAAGATAAACTGAACTATATACATACGGATGGATTTGTCCAAATTTGAGGTACTGTTCAGTTTGGAGGAGCGAATGATAGGATTTGTCTGAGACTGTCGGTTGTTTCCGTCTCCGTTCTGTTCGTTTGCCCGTTCGTTAGTTAGATGGAGTTTGACACTTACCGTTAATAGTGTGTTTAATTACTCTGTGCAGTGACGATGGTTATAGAGGCTAGAGACATGCAGCGTTCACCGGGTTCTGTTTTAATGGGTGACGCGTTCTGCGACAGCGATACCTGAAGTATACAGAAAACACAGGATGACTGCGTTACTTGGTTTGACTTGTAGACAGAAGGTATTGTGACGCTGGCGGCGGTATAGGCTGTCTGCTGTGCGAAAGTGAGATATCAGATGTCGCTTAGAAGTTGAGACGATTGGCAGGTTTATCAATGATGATAGATTCAGACCTTTGGTCACCTTTCAAACAAAAGGTTAACCCCGACGCCAATGACTGGCAAAACACCATGTGATAGCATGCATTTAGTACCCATTAAAGTACATTGGTGACCAAATATTACGGAACTCGGGTCATTGATTCCTTTAAAGGGGATCAGTGACCTGAGGATGGATACGCATGGAGGTTACAACTGTTAGTCCTGTACCTGAGTTGTCGGCGGCATATCCTTTCATCTTCATAATTATTGAACATTACAGTCTGTCGTGACAGTTCTGGGCAGCCGTTCTACATATATAATTATCACCAAACACTAAATGTGCGCTAGCGGTGACCAAATATCACTTCGTTTTTAGGCTTATCGTATTATTGTATTGTACTGTATAGTTTTAACTTCTGCATTTGGCGAATAAAGATGCTCATATATATGGCAAGGTACTCAAACGGCAAACGCGTCACGATAGCCGATGGTCATACGGTCCGACTGTCTGCCACGGAGTACGCTAAATTCATTCAGTTTCTGGTGACTCGTTATATAGGCCCAAATGATTTAGGAAATGAAAAGTTACAAATATTTTCTACATTAAACACCACAAGAAAGTGTATCACCAAACACTAAATAAATGTGCGCTGGCGTACAGCGTAATTGCGTAGTTCTGCTGTGCTTCAGCTGTCAGGTTCAACCTTTTGTCCGTTCCTCGCTGTCTGCGATCCGTACACTTGCTGAAGATGGCGTCAGTCACATTGGCTGATTATGACCGGCAGCTGGTGAAATG
>Ga0209568_1000599_pt1 | contig 12714 bp, 13 predicted proteins | sample WorMetOlspDAHAB2_FD_187406 | JGI IMG/M metagenome (GOLD analysis project Ga0209568, IMG submission 187406) | Marine gutless worms symbiont microbial communities from Max Planck institute for Marine Microbiology, Germany - Olavius sp. DAHAB.2... ...
CGGGTCATCTCCTGTACAGGGTCGCAGTGCCCTAAAAGACAATCCAGCCTGAAACCTATCCGCCTCTCCCAACACCTTATCAGAGCCAGGATGCTTGACCGTTCACCCCTCATTCATGCCATCTCCTTCGGGTTCGGGGGTTCCGCCGGCCGCTTCGGCGACCATGGTCCGCCACTCGGCGCCCTCCATCGCTTCCAGCACCGCCGCCAGCACACGCGCGGCGAGATTCATTTCGGCCGCGGCGACGCCGAGCGGCAGCCGGCGAAAGGCCGCCGCTTCCCGGGCGCGCATCTCGTCGAACGCCGCCCGGCCGGCATCGGTCGCGCGAACGAGGTGTGAGCGCCGGTGCGCCGGATTGTCCGTCGTTTCGACCAGACCAACGTCCAGCAATGCGTTGACAAGGCCCTGAATGTGCTGGCGCGACACCGGCCGGACGCGGGCCATCTCCGGCACCGTCTGCGGGCCCTTGGTGACCACGCTCTCCAGCACCGCGCGCATGCCGGCGGTGACGCCGGTTTCGGTGTGAAGCGCGGTAACGTCATGCCCAAGCCGGTGAAACAGGCGGCGCACGCACGTCGTCAGCGGGTAGAGCGCGTCGATCTGTTCGTCATCCATAGGCACAAGGCTCCTTAGCGTTAATTGACAATTAATATGTCATATTGACAATTAAGTTGTCAATAGAGTTATGATCCCGGGGCCGCCGGTATCAGGCGGGCGGCTGCTCAGAGAGAGTCGCTGGAACCGAGCGCGAGGAAACGTTCGCGGCGGCGCACCCGAAGCTTGCCGCCATCCAGGGCGGTCAGGCCGCCCAGTGCCGCCTCGATGGCCGAGCCGGTGGCGGCGATCGCCGCCGCCGGGTCGCGCTGCGCGCCGCCCGCCGGTTCGGCGACGATGACGTCGGCGATCCCCTGGGCGGCGACATCCTCGGCGGTGATCTTCAGCGCTTCCGCGGCGGCGCGCGTTTCCTCGGCGTCTTCCCAGAGCGCCTGCGCCGCCGCCTCGGGCGGCACCGCCGCATAGACCGCGTGCTCGAGGATCAGCACCTGGTCAGCGCAACTCAGCGCCACCGCCCCGGTTCCCGCACCCTCGCCGATCACCGTCGCGACGATGGGCACGCGAAGCCCGAACGCCGTCGCCATGACCTCGGCGATCGCCCCGGCCGGGTCTTCGCGCGGCAAGTCCTCGCCGGTGTCGGCGCCGGCGACGTCGACAAACGTCAGCACGACGAGGCCAAAACGATCGGCCAAGCGCATCAGCCGCGTGGCCTTGCGGTAGGCCGCCGCCCCGGCTTCCGCGCCTGCACCCCGCTGCTGGCCGATGACCGCGCAGCCGCGGCCGAGGAAACGCCCGATGCCGCCGACAATGGCCGGGTCTTCGGCGGCCGCCCGGTCGCCGGCCATGGGCACGAAGTCGTCGATCAGGGCATGGATGAAATCGCCGGCGCGAGGCCGTTCCGGATGACGGGCGACCTGCAGTTTCTGCCACGGCGTCAGCTTCGAGTACGTCTGCTGCAGCAGCCGGTCGAGGCGGTCCTGGAGCCGGTTCATCTCCTCGGCAACGGCGAGGCCGCCGCCGCTGCCCTCATGGCGCAGGCCGGCGATCTTGCCTTCCAGTTCGGCGATCGCCTTTTCGAAGTCGAGGGGAGCCGGCATGTCTGGGGAACTGGTTCGAAAGCGGACCGGGACCGGCCGCTCAACCAGCCGCCCGGGCGGCGATGGCATCGGCCTTTCGGACCATCACCTCGGCCTGGCGGATGGAGGCGATGTCGATCATCCGACCGTCGAGGACGGTGGCGCCGGCCCCTGAACCCTGCGCCTCCTCCATCGCCGCCAAGATCCGCCGGGCACGCTCGACCTCGGCGGACGACGGCGTGAAGATCTCGTTGGCCAACTCGATCTGGCTCGGATGGATCGCCCACTTGCCCTCCAGGCCGAGGACCGCCGAGCGCATCGCCGCGGCGCGGAAACCATCCTCGTCCTTGAAATCGGCGAAGGGCCCGTCGACCGGACGCAATCCGTGGGCCCGGGCAGCGACCAGCAGGCGCGACAGCGGGTAGTGCCACATGTCGTTCCAATGAGCGTCGCGGGCGCCGTTCTCATCCGGGTCGGTGAGCACGTGATAGCCCGGGTGCGGACCACCGATGGTCGTCGTCCGCGCCTGCACGGAGGCGGCGTAGTCGCCCAACCCGAGATGCAGCGACTCCAGGCGCGGACTGGCTGCCGCGATGGCGCCGACGTTCTCGACGCCGAGGGCGGATTCGATCAGCGCTTCGATGCCGATCCGGCGATCGAACCCCTTGGCCGACTCGATCTGGGTCAACAGCACGTCGAGGGTCTGGATGTCGGCGGCGGTGCCGGCCTTGGGCACCATCATCAGGTCCAGCCGTTGGCCGGCCTGCTCGGCGACCTCGATGACGTCGCGGTACATGTAGGGCGTATCGAGACCGTTGATGCGGACGGAAAGCGTTCGGTCGCCCCAGTCGAGGTCGCGGATGGCGGCGATGACGTTGCCCCGGGCCTGCTCCTTGTCGGCCGGCGCGACGGCGTCTTCAAGATCGAACAGGATGATGTCGGCGGCGCTGGTCGCCGCCTTCTCGAGAAACCGCGGGCTTGATCCCGGGACGGCGAGCTGCGAGCGGTTGAGACGGACCCGGCGGGGTTCGACGATGGTGAAGCTCATCGGTGCCTCCGGGCCCGAGAATCCAAAAACAACCAGGACGTTATAGACGATCGGTCCAACGTCGCTCCACCCCGCTCTCGGGCCGCGGTTCAGCGCCGGGCGCCGGCCAGCGGATGAGCCTGACTGACCAGCGCCTTCAGGCGCTCTTCCAGCACGTGAGTGTAGATCTGCGTGGTCGAGATGTCGGCGTGGCCCAGCATCTGCTGCAGGCTGCGCAGGTCGGCGCCGTGGGCGAGCAGATGGCTGGCGAAGGAGTGGCGCAGCACATGGGGCGACACGCGCGCCGGATCGATCCCCGCCTCGGCCGCCAGTTCCTTCAGCAACTGGGCGAACCGCGCCCGGGTCAGGTGGCCGGCCCTCGCCCGCGACGGAAACAGCCACGGCGATTCGGCACGGCGCGTGCCGCGCCCGGGCAGGAACGATCGCCGCGCCCCACCGGAGTAGTAGGCCGCCAGGGCTTCGATGGCCGGCTCGGTAAGCGGCACCATCCGCTCCTTGCCGCCCTTGCCGCGCACCACCAGGAACCGGCCGTCGCCGGACACCGAAGACAGCGGCAGGCCGACCAGTTCCGAAACTCGCAGCCCGGCGGCGTACAGCACCTCCATCAGCGCGACGAGACGCCGGCCGTCCGGCCCGCCCCGCAGCCGCGCCGCCTCCATCAACCGTTCGACCTCGTCCTCGGAAAGATACTTCGGCAAGGACCGGCCCTGGCGCGGGCTGTCGATCACCGCCGTCGGGTCGTCGCCACGCAGGCCTTCGGCATAGAGGAATCGGAAGAACTGCCGCAATGCCGAGAGCCGCCGCGCCGCCGTCCGCGGCGCCATGCCGGCCGCCGCCAGCTTGGCCAGATAGCCGCGCAGCATGTCGGCGTCGGCGTCCTCGACGTCGCGCCCCCGCGCGGCGACATAGGCGGCGACATCCTCGAGGTCGCGCCGATAGGCGTCGAGGGTATTGGCGGCCGCGCCCCGCTCCGCCGCGAGCATTTCGAGAAAGGCCTCGACGTGACGGGACGCCGGAGATTGAGGGGATTTCGGTCGCCGGCCGATCACAGTCCCGCGGCCGCTGCGGCCTCGACCGCAATCGCCCGCGCCTCTGCGGTCAGGCCGACGGCATGCAGGGAGCGGATGGCATGGCCGAGGGTCAACGGCTCGACCGCGGCGGGTCCGCCGTCGCCGAGCGCCAACAGGGCCAGCATCACCGTCTCGCCGATACGCCCCTCCGAGGAGGCATCGGCGAGCTGGCGCCAAAGCGCCGGGTGGGGGACCGCCGCCGCCGAGCGCTCGGGCCCATCGAGAAGAACATGCCACAGGCGGTCGGGAACCTCGTCGCCGACCGCGTCGAGCAGCCCGTAGAGCAGCGTCGCGCGACCGCGGGCGCCATCCTCGTCCTTCATGCCCTCCCACCACTCGGCGAGCCCGGCGACGTCCCATTCGTCGGCATCGGGCGCCCCGGCAAGGCGGGCGATGGGCATCAGCGTGGTCAGCGCCTGGGCGGCCTGGTCGTTGGCGATCGACGCTTCGCGCAGCAGCGCCAGCCATGCCGCCGCGTCGTCGTGCTGGCCGGCGACCAGCAGGGCGCGGACCGCTTCGGGCGCGAACCACACCAGTTCTCCGCTCGCCGACAGCCTGCGTAGGACCGGAAGGAACCCACGCACCGTGGCAACATAGCGTCCGCCCTCGCGGGCCAACTCGAACGCCCGCGCCACCGCCTCGGCCTGGGCCGTCGGCACGGTCTGCACCAGCGCCGTGCGGTAGAGCAGCGCACGGCTGAACGGGCCGCTCTCGGCTTCGGCCTTCGACAGCGGATTGGCCAGGGCGTCTTCCGAGAACGAAACGCTGGTGTAGAGCTGGCGCAGGGTGTCGATGGAGAGCGCGCACGCCGCCTCGGCCCGCTCCGCCGCCTCCAACCGCAGTTCGACCGGGGCATTGGGACTGATCGCAATGGCCCGCAACACGCCGGGCCGGTTGGACGAGATCACGTCGGGCGGCAGCCGCACCTTGGCCGCCCGGGCCATGGCCAGATGCAAGGGCGTCGGGTCGGGCATCCGTTCCAGGTCCATGCTGCCGCCGACCGCCAGTCCATCAACCAGGGAGAAGAAGGCGTTGTCGCCCTCGCCGAGCTCGCGCAGAAGCTCGACGCCGAGCGACGCCCTGGAATGCTGGCCGGCCAACGCCTGGCAGAAGATGAACGCCTTCTGCCAGTAGGCGCTGTCGTGTTCGCGGATTTCGTTGGACGCCAGCGCGCACGCCCGGGCGTTGTCGTTGGCAAGGAATCTGGCATCCGCCTCGATCTCGGCCAGCGCCGGATTGGCGGCGCGGCCGGGTGTCGCGTCGAGCAAAGCCGCGACGCCAGCAAGATCGCCCATCTCGGCCAGCAGCCGGGCACGGAGCGCGACCAGACCTCCCCGGCTCGACGGCCCGTCCGGCACCGCCGCCGCCGACAGCAACAACCGGCGCATCAGCCCGCGCATGGTCGTCGACGCGGCCTTGACCGGCAGCCGAGGCAACAGGGCGTCGACGACGCCACGGTCGGTGCCGGCCCACATGTCGATGCCGAAACCGCCGTCCTCGGCGGTCAGCGTCCCGGCGGAGTCCGGATCGATCTCGCTCAGCGAATCGACCTGAATCGCCGTCCCCGCGGGCGGCAAAAGGGGTCGCGCGGTCTGGGGAGCATCGGATGAAGGGGCTTCCTCCGCCGGCGCCTTTGTGGGTTCGTCCAGCGCTTTCGGAGGCGCCAGTTGCACCGGGCCGCGTCTCGGCGCGGCGTCCTGCGCCCAGGCCGCCACCGGCACCAGAAGGGCCAGCGAAACAAGCACGGCGCGGGCAGAAATCACCAGCGGACGCCGGTGCTCAGCGCGGGAAGCGGTCATCCGCGATCACCTTTTCGACCGGTGCCGTAGGTGCCGGGATGTCCCACGTCGCCAGGAACGCGGCGCCGCCCAGCACCACGATCGCGAGGACGATCAGTACGAATCGCGACAGGCCCTTCATCTGCTCCTCGACCATCCACTTGGCGAACGGTTCCCGACCACAGGTCGCGCGTTTGCCGCGCTGGCGCCCCTTTGACGACAGCCCAAGGGAAAGTATGGTAGGTTTCAACTACGGCGAATGTGCGGCAGTTTACCGGGGCATGCCGGGGCTTTCAACGACCGCGCCCGGCGTCGGGGCCAACTGCTAATCGGGTAATGACCAACATCGGTTCCCGGATTGAAGACCGCTCGATCGTCCTGGTCGGATTGATGGGCGCGGGCAAGTCGTGCATGGGTCAGCGTCTGGCCGACCGTTTGGGCTTGCCGTTCGTCGACGCGGACGACGAGATCGTCCGCGCCGCCGGCTGTTCCATCGAGGACATCTTCAAGCTCTACGGCGAAGCCGCGTTTCGCGACGGGGAACGCCGCGTCATCGCGCGCCTGCTCAATGAGGGGCCCGTCGTTCTGGCGACCGGTGGCGGCGCGTTCCTCGATGCCGAAACGCGCGACCGCGTCCGCGAGCACGGCATCTCCGTGTGGTTGCGGGCAGACCTGGAGATCCTGGTCGAACGCACCGGGCGCCGCGGCGGACGCCCACTGCTGAAGAACGGCAACCCGCGCGCGACCCTCGAGCGCCTGATGACCGAACGTCATCCGGTTTACGCCGAAGCCGACATCGTCGTCGACACCAGCACCGCGCCCGCCGACCGCACCGTCGATCAGGTCGTTTCGGCACTGGATTCCCATGTTCCCGAGCACCGTCTCTCCGCGGATCGCGAGTCATGACCCTCGCCCCCGTCGCACCTCCGGCTGGGCTCGACCGGCTTCGCGTCGATCTCGGCGAGCGATCGTACGAGATCCTCGCCGGCGAGGGCCTGGTGGCCACCGCGGGCGCGCACATCGCTGCCGTTGTCGGCGATTCCCGGGCGGTGATCATCACCGACGAGATTGTCGCCCCGCTCTATCTCGGCGCATTGGAGGCGTCGCTGGACGCCGCCGCCATTCCCCATTCGGCGGTGATTCTGCCGGCGGGCGAGGGAACCAAGGACCTCGGACACCTCGGCGAACTGACCGACCGGCTTTTGGATAGCCGGATCGAACGCAGCACCGTGCTCATCGCCCTCGGCGGTGGGGTGATCGGCGACATCACCGGCTTCGCCGCCGGAATCGTGCTGCGCGGCCTCGACTTCGTTCAATTGCCGACGACCCTGCTGGCACAGGTCGACAGCTCCGTCGGCGGCAAGACCGGCATCAACACCCGCCACGGCAAGAACCTGCTCGGCGTCTTTCATCAGCCCCGCCTGGTGCTCGCCGACATTGGCGTCCTCGCCACCCTCGACGCCCGTCAATTGCGCGCCGGCTATGCCGAGGTGGCGAAGTACGGGCTGATCAATGACGAGCCGTTCTTCGCCTGGCTGGAAACCCATGGTCCGGCGCTCTGCGAGGGAGACCGGGCGGCGCGCCGGCACGCGGTGGCGACAAGCTGTGCCGCCAAGGCGGCGATCGTCGCCGCCGACGAACGGGAAGCGGGCCAGCGGGCACTGTTGAACCTCGGCCACACGTTCGGGCATGCACTGGAGTCGGAAACCGGCTACGGCGACGTCCTGCTCCACGGCGAAGCCGTCGCCATCGGCATGGTCATGGCCTTCGAGCTGTCGGCGAGGCTGGGCCTCTGCCCCCTCGACGACGCCGCCCGCGTGCGCCGCCACCTCGCCGCTGTCGGTTTGCCGACGGGCTTGGACGTTGTCCCGGGCCGTGCCTGGTCGGTCGACCATCTGCTCGACCACATGACCCGCGACAAGAAGGTTTCGGGCGGGCGGATACGCTTCGTGCTCGCCCACGGCATCGGCCGGTCGTTCATCGCCGGCGATGTCGACATCGGCGACGTCCGCCGCTTCTTGGAGGATTCGGTCGCACCATGACCCCGGCGGGTGGCCCACGCCCGCGGGCTTTTACGGCAAGAGAGCACCCATGCTGATCACCATCACCTCGATCGCCGTCCTGCTGATCCTTTCGGCGTTCTTTTCAGGCTCCGAAACGGCGTTGACCGCGGCGTCCCGGCCGCTGATGCACCAGATGGACCAGAACGGCGATGCCCGCGCCCGCATCGTCAACCGCTTGCACGAGGACAAGGAGCGGCTGATCGGCGCCATCCTGCTCGGCAACAACCTGGTCAACATCCTCGCCTCGGCGCTGGCGACCAGCGTGCTGATCGCGACGTTCGGAGAGGCCGGCGTCGCCTACGCGACCCTGACGATGACGCTGCTGGTGCTGATCTTCGCGGAGATCCTGCCGAAGACCTATGCGTTCCGGAATGCCAACAGGATGGCCCTGGTCGTCGCGCCGCTAATCAATGGCGTCGTCTACGTCTTTTCGCCCATCGTAGAGGCGCTGCAGGTCGTCGTCTCGGGGACTCTCCGTTTGTTCGGCATCGGCGATGACGTCAGCGTCGATCCGACCGCCGAGGAGCTGCGCGGCGCGATCGAACTTCACGCCGCCGAAGGACGCCCCGTGGAGCACGAGCGCGCCATGCTGCGCAGCGTCCTCGACCTCGCCGAGGTGCAGGTCGGCGAGATCATGATTCACCGCAAGAACGTCACCATGATCGATGCCGAGCTGCCGGCCGGTACGGTCGTTTCCGAGGTCCTAGACAGCCCGTTCACCCGCATCCCGCTGTGGCGCGATGAACCCGACAACATCGTCGGCGTGGTTCACGCCAAGGCGCTGCTTCGTGCCGTCCGGGCCCGCGGCGGCAACATGGAGGACCTCGACGTCGTGGCATCGGCGGCGGAGCCGTGGTTCGTGCCCGAATCCACATCGCTCCTCGACCAGCTCCAGGAGTTCCGGCGCCGGCGGGAACATTTCGCCCTGGTGATCGACGAGTACGGCAGCCTGATGGGCATCGTCACCCTCGAGGACGTCCTCGAGGAGATCGTCGGCGACATCTCCGACGAGCATGACATCGCCGTTCCCGGCGTCGTCCGCCAGGCGGACGGCAGCTTCATCGTTCAGGGCAGCGTCACCATCCGCGACCTCAACCGCGAGTTCGACTGGCGCCTGCCAGACGAGGAGGCGGCGACCATCGCCGGACTGGTTTTGCACGAATCCCGCCGCATCCCGGAGGTCGGGCAGGCGTTCCTGTTCCACGGCTTCCGTTTCGACATCCTGCGCCGCCACCGCCACCAGATCACCTCGATCCGCATCACCCCGCCGCGCGAGGCGGAGGTCACCGAGGAAGCCGGCTGAGCCGCCGAGGAGAACACCATGCCCCTGACCCGCGCGGTCCCCCGCGACCACATCCACACCCGCGAGATCCGTTGCCGGGGCTTCCGCCGCGCCGACGGGCTGTGGGACATCGAAGGGATGCTGGAGGACTCCAAGACCTACTCCTTCGACAACCGCGACCGCCAGGGCATCGTCGCCGGCGAACCCATCCACAAAATGCTGATCCGCATCACCCTCGACGACGAGCTGGTGATCCGGGCCGCAGAGGCCTCGACGGAGGCCGGGCCGTTCACCATCTGCGGTGACGTCACGCCGGTGTTCGAGACCCTCGTCGGCCTGAGCATCGGCCCCGGGTTCCGCCGCGCCGTCTACGAGCGCATGGGCCGCACCCACGGGTGCACTCACCTCACCGACCTGTTGCTCGGGCCGATGACGACGACGGCGTTCCAGACGGTTGCGGCGGCGCGGGCGAAACGCGACCAGGCAGCCCAGGAAGGCCGCCCGCCGCCGACCCTCACCTGCCACGCGCTGGCCGACGACGGCCCCATCGTCAAACGCCAGTGGCCGCAGTTCTACACCGGCGACGGGGACGCGGCGGAATAGGCGGAAAAGCGGCTGCCGGCCGCTAATCCCCCTGGGCGACGCCCTTCTGCAGGGCACGGGCGCGGCGGCGGCGGTAGGCCGGCATGACGATCAGCAGCACGCCGATGACCAGCAGCACCAGGGTCATCGGCCGCTCGTACATGAAGCTGACCCCGTCCGTCAGGTTCACCGCCCGGGCGAAGTTGTTCTCCAGCATGCCGCCGAGGATGAAGCCAATCAGCAGCGGCGCCAGCGGGTAGTCGGCGAAGCGCAGGATCGTCGCGCAGACGCCGAGACCGACCAGGATCAGCAGTTCGGTGGCGTTGTTCTGGCCGATGTAGGCGCCGATCATCGTAAAGAACAAGATGAACGGGATCAGGTAGTTGCGCGGCACCGTCAGCAGCTTGGCGATGTAGGGGATCAGCGGCAGGTTGAGGATCAAGAGCACGACGTTGCCGATGTACATGGAAATGATCACCGCCCAGAACACCGACGGATTGTCGACCATCAGCCGCGGTCCCGGGTTGACGTTCAGCGCGATCAGCGCGCCCAACAGGATCGCGGTTGTCCCTGAGCCCGGGATGCCGAGGGTCAGCAGCGGCACGAAGGAACCGGTGCAGGCGGCGTTGTTGGCGGTCTCCGGGGCGGCGAGACCTTTGATTGAGCCCTTGCCGAACTCGTCCTGGTCGGCACCCTTGGCGATGTTGCGTTCGACCGCGTAACCGAGGAACGAAGCGATGGTCGCGCCGGCGCCCGGCATGACGCCGATCAGAAACCCTTGAAGGGACTGACGGCCGACGACCGGGGCGATCTTCTTCGCCTCGTCGCGGGTGATGCGGAGGTCCTTGATCGCGGCGCCCTTGCCGCCGGTCGACCCACGCGCCGGATCGAGCACCAGATAGAGCGCCTCCGGCAGGGCGAACAGCGCCATCGCCAGGGTGACGAAGCTGAACCCCGATTGCAGATCCTGCACGCCCATGGTGAACCGCGGCGCGTTGAACAGCGCCGACTCCCCGACCGTCGCCAGGATCAGGCCGATGACCGTCATCATCAGCGCCTTGGCGACCTTGCCGGTGCCGGCGAAGGCGGCGATCGCCGAGAGACCGACGACCATCAGCGCGAAGTATTCGGCGGAGTGGAACAGCAGGGCCACCGTCGACAGCGCCGGGGCGAAGCCCATCAGCAGGATCGCGCCGACGGTGCCGCCGGCGAACGAGGCGATGGCGGCGATGGTCAGCGCCTTGCCGGCCTTGCCCTGGCGGGCCATCGGATAGCCGTCGAACGAGGTGGCGACGGTGCCGGCAACACCCGGGGCGTTGATCAGGATAGACGACGTCGAGCCGCCGAAAATGGCGCCGTAGTAGACACCGGCGAGCAGGATCAGCGCCGCCGACGGATCGCCGATGGTGATGGCGACCGGGATCATGATGGCGATGATCGACATCGGCCCCAATCCGGGCAGCATGCCGATCAGCGTGCCGATGAGACAACCGGCGACGACGAGAAGCAGGTTCTGGATTGAAAAGGCCGTCTGCAGGCCGATGAGGATGCCTTCGAGCATGGCGAGCCGCCCTAGCCCACGAACCAGGGCAGCGGCCGCAGGAAGATCCCCAGGACCAGATCGACGAGCAGCCAGATCACGCCGGCACCGAACAGCGCCACGCCGATCATTATGTGGAGCTTGCGCTCTCCGAGGATCCAACCGGTGCCGACCAGGAACAGCGTGGTCGCGGCGATGAACCCGATCGGCCGCAAGGCGATGGCATAGAGGATCATCGCGCCGATCAGCGACAGGGCCTGACCGATCTTGTACTCGCGAAGCCGCGCGACATCGATGCTGCCGAGCACGTCGCCTTCTTCCTCCTTGGGTTTCGGCGAGAACAGAATGATCAGCGCGAACAGCATGCCGAAGCCGCTCAACACCATCGGCATGGTGTTGGGCAGAAACGCCATGTTCCGTTCGAACGGCAGCAACGGGTAGGTGTAGGCCGCGTATCCGTAGACCAGCGACAACACCAAGAAAAAGACCGCGATCCACTTGTCGAGAGCCAGCACGCCAACCTCCCCGGTTGTCCCCGATCGGCAGAGCGGGGGCCGGAACGCCACACGGCGTCCCGGCCACATCCTCGGACTTACAGGAAGCCGAGCTTCTTCATCAGCGCCTTGATGACGCCTTCCTGCTTCTCCAGGAACGTGACGAAGTCATCGCCCGAGTTGTGGATGTTGACCCAGCCGTTGCGGGCGCGCACTGCTTCCCACTCGGGCGTCGTGTACATCTTGGCGATGGCGTCGCGGAACATCTTGGCCTTGTCCGCGGGCAGGCCCGGTGCAGCGAAGAAGCCGCGCCAGTTGACGAATTCGGCGTCGAAGCCCTGCTCCTTCAGCGTCGGCGCGTCCTTGTAGGCATCAACGCGCTCGGCCGAGGTCACGCCGATGATCTTGACCTCGCCGGCATTGGCCATGCCGACGGCCTCGGAAAAGCCCGTGGAGAGCGCCTTGATCTCCCCCGACAGCAGGGCCGCCATCGCCTTTCCGCCGGCATCGTAGGGGATGTACTTGACCTTCGTCGCGTCCTGACCGGCTGCCTCCATGGCCATGGCGGCAACCAGGTGGTCCATGCCGCCCGGCACCGATCCGCCGCCGATGGCGACCTTGCCGGGGTTGGTCTTGTAGGCCGCCACCAGGTCCTTGAAGCTGTTGAGCGGGCTGTCCTTGTGGACGACGAAGGCCGCGTAGTCGCCGATGGTCCCGGCGATCATGGTCAGGTCGCGGAAATTGTGGGGAAAGCGCCCGACCAGCGAGCGGATGATGATCGGCGTCGAGTTTACCATCAGCGTGTTGTGGTTCGAGGCGGCGTTCTCGATGAGAAAGCCGATGGCCTTGCCGCCGCCGCCGCCGGACATGTTCTCGTACGACGCGGTGCCGACGATGCCGGCCTTGGTCAGCGCCTCGCCGGTGCCGCGGGCCGTGCCGTCCCAACCGCCGCCGGCGCCGCCCGGGATGAGGAAGTGGATCTTGTCGACGTCCGCGGCCCGGACGTCGTTGATCGACGGCCATAAGGCCACGACCGCGACGGCGATGGCGAGCGGCGCTTTCCGCACTAGACGGGTGAACAAGGTCTTCATGGAACGTCCTCCTATGATGATTGTCCAGCGGGATTTTGCTGTCCCGTGATTTTGAAGGCCGGGAAGTCCTCGAAGACCCAGCCGTTCTTGAGCGTGTCGTAAATGATCTTGAGGAGTTTACGCGCCGTGGCGATG
>Ga0209568_1000600_pt1 | contig 12705 bp, 8 predicted proteins | sample WorMetOlspDAHAB2_FD_187406 | JGI IMG/M metagenome (GOLD analysis project Ga0209568, IMG submission 187406) | Marine gutless worms symbiont microbial communities from Max Planck institute for Marine Microbiology, Germany - Olavius sp. DAHAB.2... ...
TAAGACCACCCAACGCGCCGACCACCAGTTCGTCGGCGCACAGCTCTAGTAGGCATAGTTTGAACGAGATGCGTTCCCTTGCCCGTAGCCAGTGCAGATGATCGCGGAGTAGCGGAGTCACATGATGGCGACTGTCGCCACCGAATATAACCATAGGCGTCAACACCGCCGGAGATGCCGGGGATATGTCCGCGGCAACATTTGGCCTACCGGCGATACAATATCTTTGGTCCCCGGCATATAATCAGCATTCAGAACACGAAATGACGTCAGCGTTCCGGAATGTGTGTAGTTGACGTGACAGCACGATGTTACCAACCAACCAGGCCTAGTACCTACCAGTACGCCAACTGGCATCTCCTTCCAGGCAGTATTGTTTGGTCATAACTGAATTTGCACAAAAATTTGTAAGTGGCGCTGCCTGCCCTTTCCGTACGGGTAGCAAGAACCCACCTAACAGTTTGGCAAACGTAGGGCCTATGCATATGGACATCGTGCTAGATTAACACAGTGTGTGTTGGGTCCATACGAATAGCCTACGTGCTCCCAATTTCATCTCGATCCGTTTAACCGTTTAGCCAGGGTACACGAACGTTACAGACGGGCACATCGACGAACGATCTCATACAGGCTCGACTTAGACCGCTCTAGACGGTCGGCTAAAAATGGCAAAAACCACTTTAAAAGCTGCAATTTATGTCAATTAATAATTGCGAATGGCGAGAATGAGTTCTTTAGTATTTGCGGGTAGTGCAGTGGAATCTTTTGGATGAGGTGGCAAACTAAATATCTGTCGAATGTCAAATTTTGTCAGGTCCTGTCTGGATATTGTGTAGCCGAGATTAGGCGTACAGAGTTGGCAAAATATAGCAAAAGACATGAAAGTTATCGCTTCAGTTGGACGTCCAAAAGTCGTAAAGCTTGCAGTTTCAGGGGGCTTCGCCCCTGACCCCCTGACCAGGGGCTCTGCCCTGGACCCCGCTGGGGGCTCCGCCCCCAGACCCCCGTTATAGGCTCGCGCTCCTCAACATTATCGTATACTTAATGTAGCCTATAGGCCTAATTTACATGCAGGCCTATCGGAACGCATAATAATCTTGATTTGCATTGACTAATAATGGCTATACTTCATGATTTTTTCGTGATTTATTATGAGTACAGACCTATACTGTATTATATATTTCGGTATTAATTGTAACATCGCGCCCCGAGTTCTCATTTCATGTAATTGAGCGCATTCTTTATACGCCGACATTACGCTACATCATATACAAGCAAATATGACGACAAAATGTTGCTGAATTTGACACGCTGCCTGCAGTGCGGATTACTCGAACTGTACAGAGACGGAGAATTGGAAATACGGAGTTGGAGCTAGTTATGCCAACACAATATGCAGTACTTCACAAAACACTTGATATTAAGGTTGAGCATCAGGGCTACATTTAGCTGATGAAAGGCCTGGGGCCCAGCTATGGGTGGTAACTAGGTTGGAGACTGTAACAGCTTTACGATGAAGAAAACGCATTACTGAGTAGACCTATTAATAGTGTAATAAACACAATATTATCGGTGTAAAAAGAATCATGCATGTATTGGCTGCCCGCGAGATATAATAGAAATCAACGGTTTGGTGGACGGCCTTTGTTGGCGTCTGTCCCTGGTTCCCATGGGATCCTCCGCCATTAAATGCAGCACATTCAGCATAATTATTATTGCGTTGTGCCATATGAATATTCATGAAGTGTGCGCGCATGCGTACTGGTGGTGGTGTTGTCGGACATGTCGATGACGCAGCTGCAGTCTCGCACCAACTCTCGGTTGTTGAAGGGTCGAACTCGTACGGCCACTTTCACTGATGACATCTTCTCATGCGACCACACACAGACATACAATTAGCGTCAAAGTCACACTGACCTGTCACACTGATTAACAATCAAACACGCGTGGAGTGAAGCATGATAGTTTTGTACAAATTGCGTGTGTCCACTCAATCGTAGATACCTGTTAGCCTGCATCCGCTCCCCCCGAAAAAAGTGCTGAAATGTCGGCTACACCCGACTGAGTGTCGCGCACTCGTGTTAAACAAGTGTCTCTTGTTGCGAAGTTTGTTTATGCTGCCACTCGAACCAGTGGTTTAAAACAAGCACTTCACTGTTCCGGTTTCAGGCAAGCGTACACATAGCGATCCTATGAACGGTAACAGTGGCAAGTTGTCACTATTACTGTGATGCAGTATTTGGTTTCAAGGTGTACTAGTGTGTGTCATTATATCATATGTTATGGTTGTGCAAACAGTGTCATGTTTATTGGCAGCAGCGACGGGTGCGGGTACCTAATCTGCGGGGACAGGGCGGATGCGGAAATGATGGTTGCGGATACGAGTTTCATATTTGCGGGAACGGGTGGGGATGGGTGTGATGGACTGCACCCGTGCAGCTCTCTAGTGACAACCCAAACAGCTACAGTGTCACATGTCGCACCTGGCAGTAAATGACCTTGACCCCCGTAACTTTGACCTTTGTTTGATCAACTGACTGACACATCATGTCGTCTCAACTACACTGTAGTGTTGAGTCGAGTGTGCAGTAATCAAAGCAGGACGTAATGAGAGTTGCTGCAGACCCTCGCAGACAGACAATGAGAACGCACCTTGCAGGACTGGCGACGCGACGCGACGCGACGTGGGTGGTCGAACAGACTGCGATCAGCTGTGTCCACTGTGTACAACTTGTCTGTATGACACCATCGCTGGGCGACTGCACTCAACGAAGCAGACTTGCTGCTGTGTTGATGCACAGCACAGCATGACACGTCGGCGTGCTCGCCTGCAAATCACAGTCGGCCATCGTCGCCGCCGCTGACGACCAAGAGTCGTTCTGAAGAGACAGCAGCCACTGCAGCTGCTGCCTCTGCCGTCCGCCGTCTGTGTGCGTGTGCTCAAAATGGCTGCAGTCCAAGCCGCGCCGATAGCCAGTCGTGTGTGGCACCATCCCCCTCTTCGAGCGAGCACCTCTGCAGCCAATGAGCGCCAGTCTCAGAATCACGGTATTGATCTACAGCGAGCTCAGCTCAGCTCAGCTGGGAGTTGGTGTCGTGTGGCGGCTGCATGCGACGCTCGCTGCTGCTGCCACTGATATAGAAGCAAGCAACGTAACGTACGATGTGTGTGGTCCGATGGCGTCTCGTCTCGTCTACACTCGACTAACGATAACATATCGATGTATACGCCTCCGCCATCGCCTCTGCTTCTGCTGCTGCTGCTGCTGCTGCCTGCGCCATTAAACCACGCAGTAGAAAAGCATCGGACGAAACTGTCTCCAACCTACGCTGTTCTTCACAGCTGCACATTCATCATAATGTACCATCCGCTGCAGTAAGCGCTACATCAAACGTCTGCTACTCAGTCGGCGTTACTCTACGCCATTCACTGTTGCTGCAGTTGCCCCGTTTGAAATTAATCTGTGCAAATATTCACCTGTTGATAGTCGTAGGCATAACAAGATTATTTTTTAAGGACGACTGTTCGTTGCACTCAGCTCGCAATTATCGTGATTGCCTTGCTTGCCTTTTAAGTGCGAGTGCAAGAAAATAACAACGTAAGTCCAGTTTTCGAGTTTGCGAATTTCAGTCTTAATATCGTGTGAAATGTGGCGAATTGGGAGCATGAACTGTGTTTGTGTAAAGTGCGGTCGTAGTGACTGAAAACGAGCTGATATTTCATGCCAGTTTTTTTAAACATGAAAGCGTTATGTTGACACTGGCATGTTTTTTACATGCTACTGTCATTACAATTATTACTCAAAAAACACAATGTCACTTGAGTGGATTTTCTTGTATAAGTCTTCGTACGACATGAAAATTATTACAAAACTGCTCAAGTAAATTACGTAGTTGCTGCATTTTCGTAACGCTCCCATGTTAAAGCCAATTTTCACCATTGTCACTTATGTAAGGCAGTATGATGTTGAAAACTTAATGACGCTATCGGCGGCAAACTCAGCATGTCGACTTGTGCGTTCTTTAAAGCCCAATTCCACTTGGCTCGTCACGTCTCGACACAACACGACTCGACACGTTCGACGTTTGGACAAAAATTCAGTGGACTTGGCAAGAGCTTAAGTTATAGATTTCATTCCACGAAAACTTTTGTAGGCCTATCGCAAAAACTCATTAACCGGTTCTTTCGGATTGGCAACTCGGTTTATTTAAGGAAAATATCCAATGATTATATCCTCCCAGCCAATAGGCTACTTCATGATAGGCACGGCTAAATCGAATCATTCATAGCTAATTAAAACTAAATGTTGGCAAAATAATGGATCCAACTGACCTCTAGCGAAAAAAAACAAGCAGCACACCAATTTCTCAACGAATTGTTAACATTGAGTCGCGTTATTTTGTTGTAGAAGCGTTCGATCGGCAGTGTCGACAGTGTCGTATTTTTAATACTTACTGTTTTCGGGTATTAAGGCCTATTTTCATTTCGGTACTCACGGCTTATCAAGGTGTCTTCACACGTCGGCTACCCACACAGCCTGCAATACATTGCAACGTCGACAGCACGTTTACGACGTGCAGCTGGGCATTAATATTGCATTTGCTGTAAACAGACAACTCAATCATTTTATTCACATGTTCGCATTAACACGCTGATATACTTCGAAAACAGCAACAAAAGTCAGTTTCAAAAATCGAATATCGGTGTCAACGACGGTTATGAACACCGAAAGTTGACTGATAATTTACTTCAAACGGCTGTTGGTTGGTGGAATATTTTACTAGCAGAACGACATTCACTTTCCCCGGGGCGCCAACCATGACCTGTGAACAGTGTACAGTACACATCTCTCCGTCGGCTTTGATGCTCTCACAACAACCGAGGTGTAGCCTACTGCACTCAAATTTTACTGACATATTACTGACATAAAGTTTACACATTTAATATTATAGTTAGTTTTTAAAAACAGCGAGTGAGTTAAAATCAACTGCGTTTGGAGAGGAATTCCAGACATTAACCACACGCTTGGTAAAAAAGTAACGAACATGTAGGTTTTTACTTTTAGTGCGCATGAAGATGCAATTTTAATGGATTTTAACGCATAAAATTCTTCCTGTCGTCTTAAAATTTTCCCCACCTTCTGAGAGGATTTCTTGTACGCTGGGAGCATGGTGCATTATAAGCCGGCCGGCCGGGCCGGGACCCCTATGCGTGGCGGCGGCATATCACTATACAGTTGTATCATCGTTGACCTTCAGTCAAGTTGGTTCAGCGACTGATGGAGCGCCGAGCAACATCACTAATAATACGTCGGAGCATGCCAGCCGATACCTGTATTGCTAGCGCGAGAAAAGCAAACACCTGTTTTCGGTGATTTATCTTGCTATCTGTGTGTGAGCGAGCGACGAAGCCCACCTACGTGGTCCATCCAGCCGCTGGCCGGGGTTCTGTGTCGCGGCTGCGATGTGCTGAGCCGCCGAGCGAGATGGATCGAGCCCATATCGTGTGCGCTGACAACGCACCGGCCAACGATGCACATTCGATATCGTGTTTCAAGTTCGTTTTCTGTTCGCTTCGATCCGACTAGCTGCTGTACACCATTCTGTCGATAACGATACTTCGTCTATGCACTCAGAAGGATTTTCTGCAATGAATCGCCTGTCGTTGCACACATTTCTCCTCGGTTTAGCCGTCGTCTTCTATGCCACTACAACAGGCAAGTACGCACTGCGTTTCTTTCGTTCTACCTATCAATGCTCGCCTTCATTTCACTTTAACTCAGGGGTTCCCAACCTGCATGGGGTTTCCGCACCCCTTGGGGTATCAGACGCAAATCCAGGGGGTATCGGACTCGTTTCCGAGAAGTAATACAAAAATTCGAAATTTGGTGCCCCGCAACGTTGTCGTAGATATGAATTTGATCAACTATACCGTACTATACGATGGGGGTGTCAGCGATCAACTAGGATTGACGGAAAGGTATCGGGCCAGAACAAGGTTGGGAACCAATGCTTTAACTATACACGGTTTTTAAAAAAACGGGCACCCTTTTTGTTTTTTTGCTATAACTTTTGTAAGTCGTGATCAGATTTTTGTAATTTTTGACAGTTTGGTAGCCAAGGAAATTTTCAACCGAAAGTTGTTTGTTGACTTAAAAGAAATTGCCGGCGCGTTACGTTAGGTCGAGAACCAGCTTAGGCATTGTAACATAGCAGACGACACTTAAGGTGTAAATTAAGTGTACAGTGTTGAGGGCCGAATTTTAATTGAAAATGTGTAAAAAAAATCAAGAATTGTGGTGCGAAAAACTTGTTAGATAATTTCCCTGCAAAGGTTGGACGGTTTCTGGTCTGAATAAAATTGGGAAAAACTGGCATTACGAGCAGGCGTCATGGAAGCGGACGACCTTACAGCGTGCGCACTGATGACAACATTGATTCTGTCAATGAACTGATTTCGAGTCAGGAAGGTAGGCCTACACCAAAGAGTCACAGAACCACACGTCAAATTCACGAGAGACAGGAATTCAGCACTCTTCGGTATACCGTATAATTCGTCAGAATTTGAAGTTCAAATGCTTGAAGAAGCGTCGTGCGTTGCACCGAACTCGCGCACGAAAACTGCTACGTCGTTTCCCAGCATCCGCTGTGGACGTCATATTTTCACTGATAAACTTGTGTGAAAGCTAGTGGACGACATTTTGAACACCTGATCTGACCGTCTGTTACTATGCTTTCCGTTCATTTCGAATTGAGTGACTAACTTTAGTGTCGGATTTTACTGCGTTATGTTTTTGTCAACAGTGGTTGTACTTGACGTGTTTTCTGCTTGAGTTACACTTAAACACCATGCATCAATATGGACTTTGGAATATGTGTTTTGTTGCAAATTTCATTTGCTGCAGTACTGCCAAATATTTTTAAGATTGGTGAACAACAAACAGAGTAATCGCAAAAATAAAAAGGTGCCCGTTTTTTGAAACACATAACGTACATAATGATAATGAATAATGACAGACGGCTGGGGCTTACAGCAGTAGCCGACCGGCCCGATTACGACTAGTACAACAAAATAGTCAGTTTGTAATAATGTTTGTTTGGTAACAAATACCTTCCATCTTGCATCTATTTGTTTTGCGGGAAAGGTTTGTGTTTTTCTTAAGGTCTCAGAAAACAATTTTCCACGCAGAAGCTTAGAAACAAAGGTGCGAAAGATGCCAGTGGAATCGTTCTACTGGTAAAAAAAATAATAACTGAAAAAAACGCACTCGCGTTACAATGCATACATACATGGTCTCTAACAGGGATGTTAACGAGGCCGTTAGTGCATGAGGCAAAAGCCGAGGCCAAGCCAAAATATAACAGTAAGCATGCACTAGACGGAGTAATTACTAAGCTATGCATTTCAAATGTCATTCGTTAAACTGAACCTGAGTTCCTCAAGGACTTTTTGCACGATATGGATGCATCATTAGTCCGCTTTGTGAGATAACTCTCTCAACTGGAGCGGGACTTGCAGGTACACAGAGGACATGCTAAAATCTGAACATAAAGCAATATGAATGAGGCCACGAGGCCACACAGTCGAGGCCAAGGCCACAGCATCTACGAGGCCAAGGCCATTTCGAGGGCTTAACATCCCTGGGGCCCGATTTACAAAGAATCTTACGAATTTCGTAAGTTCGTCGTAAGTTTTTCCTAAGATTTTCGTAAAGCTTGCGTAAGTCAACGAGTTACGAATTCGTAAGTTTTTCATAAGTTTTTCGTAAGTCTTACCCTTTCACTGTTGTACAAGTATAAGTTGTATAACAAAAGATTTCTAAACTAAAAACACGGAAACCATTAGCGGACATCAAGCGTTGCGACAACATAAAGTGAATGTGTCAGTGTAATTGCAATTACGATGTTCTGAGTGAAGACAGATGGACAACGATGGCAAGCACTGACGAACGCAATTTGATTGCTTACCTGTTTGAACAGCAGTCATACAATCCACTGATCCGTCCCGTCAGAAACAGATCAGATACGCTGCAAGTCACGTTCGAGATGGCACTCATTCAACTCATCACACTCGTCAGTCGCTCACATGAACACTTACTGCGTCATCATCATCATCATCATCATCATCATACACTTTATTGAAAGTTGTCGAGACAAATGAAAATGTAAAAAATATGTATAGCCCTAAAAACAAACAACAGAGGACTGGGCCACCTTGCTGCCTGGCACTTGCCAGGTTGGATTGCCGTCCAGGTGGTCCTCGACGTCAAATGTTGCAAGAGGGAGTGGAACAGATGCCCTTAGCTAGGAAGGGAGGGAGGGCTCTCCTTGAATTAATTATTTGCATGGCCTCAGAGTTTCTAGTTACACTACTGCTCTTTGGGCTGTTCTGCCTAATTAGCTAGGGCCGGTTTAAAGAGCCAGTCCGCCCCTGCAAACAAACATCAATATCGTTATTTCCGATTACGTTGAGTTTGACGCACGGTTATCATCATCAACCGTCGTCATTCGTTTGTTTCAGCATAATCCAGCAGTAGAAATAACATGCGCGATCCCTCTGTCACGGACAGACTGCGACATATCCAAGAAATTTTGAAACTTTAAAATCTAGAGCTGTTAAATTTCAAAATTACTTTATTTGATATTCTTTAATTCCTTATCTTCAGGCTTTGTTTTTGTTTTTTTTGGTTTTGATTTCGTATAGCATTGATTTTTAGCCTTTGGCGGCTACATGAAACAAAACCAATCTCGCAACAGAAGAACAACACATACACTGTCAGAAACACAGAGAGATGGGAGAGGGAGAGAGGAAATTAGGTAGAGGAAATTAGGAATTTTTTGGGTTGATGATGCTGCTGAAAGTCGTCGTAGGCTATAGTGCGCAGCTGGAGGCTGCAGTCGAGGGCAGGATCGAGCGCAGCCAGCTGTGCGGTGTAAATGCTGATCAACGTGCGAGGTTACAGAACGTGAATGTCACAATCACTGCCGTTCAGATGCATGGGAATAGAAAGATAACTAACTGAAGTAGAAATCTTTGTTATGAATTCTCAAAATAATAATCTTTGCCAGTTGCCACGACGTCGTGTAAGTAAAGCAAAAGCAAGCAACGGGATTCATGCCTTCGCGCAAATTCAGTTTCAAATTAAACGAATGTTTGTGATAATGCGATGGGGGGATGTCTGGCTGGCATTTATTATTTCAATGTCCAGGTCAGCCCTGTAATTGGACAACGGCGCAGAAGAGTACAGTGGTCTCCAATAAATTTTCAAACCCGTCGACCGACATCCAGGTATTTTAACTCGGCACCATGTAAGTCAGTATAGCATCGTAGTCATATCGTATTGTGAGCATTACACAGTCACAGTAACACCTCTTGTCAACATGTTATGCTGTTTTTCGATGATTGGTTGAAAATCGTGCACCTGTTGGTTGCTCAACCAATGAAATATGCCTATACTGTGCCGTACTGTCACACTCATAAAACAATTAAAACAAGTAAGTAAAGATAATGTGGATAGTTTGATGCGCAGGATGAGAAGAGGCAGATGATGAAAGCAAACATTTGGCTGCGTGTGGTAAGCACTTAGCACTGAAGATAAAAAGCTGTCTTCTGTTTTGACTACCGTGTATATATTGTGACTGTTAGCATATTGTAGAGGGTCATATCTCCTCCTCACAAACTAACCAGAATCATGGTCAAATCATATAAAAACCCGTTAAGATAGAAGGTTATTTTTTCATCAGTTATGAGTATAATACAAGCACAAGAATATTGTAAGTTGGTATTATGTGACCCAATTTATGACGTCGTCAGTTCTAACTGTTTACGAAGCTGCGATATGCGTAAAATGCGTGTAGTTGGCCTGTATGAAAATATCGTATTAAACAGAGAGAGGATGGAGATTAAACAATTGGTTGCGCGAGTTTCCATCTGAAAAGGTTTAGGAATGAAACTTGTAGCGTGTAAGGCAAAATGATACAAGAGGTAGCGCTGACATCATGACTGTCTTCTGTCTCGTCTGTCTACTGCTTATGGCGAATAAACTTCATTATTTACGTTATTGGACTCATGTCGCAGTTTCGTGGGTACAGTAACTGACGTTGCAAATTAGGCCAGTCCGCCAGTGCATTGAATATTTAATACCAAGTGATAATATTATGGTGCTTGTTTGACACTTTAATTTGGCGAACAAATCGAATCTCATTGGTCGGCTTTATTATGATTTAAGACGATTTATTTATAATTCGGCGGTGGCGAACTTTTTGGGCCACTAAGTGTAGTGTACATTGCGGTATGCAATAGCCGGTGACATAGCTTGAGCCACTTAGCCCTATAGCTAGCCCCACCACTGCTTATGCTTGCAAGCATATGTATAGGCCTATATGCGTGGTTGTAGAACTGGCATGACTACCAGTTGACGTGGGATCCAGGACAGTTCGGTAACTTCCAAGAACAACTTCGAATTGACCCGGACCGTGTCTGGACACCGGATGTGGTGCTGTTTAACAAGTATGCATGCGCGTCCCCCCACAAGCCTGGGGTGCCGTCAGTGCTAAGCATTCGCAGAGTTAAATGAAAGGCGATGTAGAGAGTAGGCTATACATTTGACCGATAGTAGGGCAAGAAAAATACGATATGATAGAGAAAATTTGCCCGCGCTCATTTAATGTGTTTTTAAGTTGATATTTTAGAACACAACCTGATATAAAGATTAACATTGTCAACAATCAGTAGCAATTGTTTTGCAAATTTTTACCGAAATCAGGTTTTTAAGCTTTTTATTCTGAAATGAAGTCCAAATATTGTTACTGCTGTCGTTCGAGTTGAGCGCCGACATTTTTCACCCTCTTCTATCTGACGTCGTGTTTATAAACAAAAAAAAACAAAAATGCAAAGAATTTGGGAAAAAAACTTGCCAGAAAAACATCGAACGCTGTGAAAAGTATTGCGACAGAGGATAAGGAGAGATACCACGGTGCGTTGCACGAAGATAAGCCCAAATTCCACTTGTTGCATCACGTCACGACACGACACGACACGACATGCACGACATGTTCTTTGTGTCGTGTCGTGACGTGTTGTGTTGTGCGTGTCGGCCGTGCTTGTTCCAACATGGCGGAAGTAGCAGTAGTGCTCGCGTTTACAAGTTGAGTCTTTTTAGCTCTGGATTTGCATCAATCTCAGGAACAACTTCCGGAAAAGTGAAGTGGACATGTCCACCCCAGTCCACGCTGTAGCGACGCCCATGAACACGTGTCGTTCGAGTCGCGCCTGTCGCGTTTGTCGTAACGAGCGTGTCGCGCCGTGCTGTCCGACTAACACGACACAGCACGTACAACCTCACGACTTTTTCCTGTGCCAAAATGCATTGGCTTAATAGCGTGTCGTATCGTGTCGTGACATGACGCAACAAGTGGAATTTGGGCTATATAGTCCTTGCAGAAAAATGTCGTTTCGCATGTGCAATTCGCGTTGCAGCGCCGACGGCAAATTCGAAGTTTCGTTCAAGTCGAATGTGCTCATCTCATCGACCGGAGACATCATGTGGGTGCCGTGTTCGATCTATAAAAGTTCGTGCACGATGGATGTCAAGTATTTTCCGTTCGACGAGCAGCGCTGCAATATGAGCTATGGCTCGTGGACTTACAACGGCAACGAGGTCAAACTGTTTCCGGTTGTTCCAGGATTCACCAAGGTCCGACTCACACTTCACACGTTCATATCTCTTTCTAACATGATATACACCTATTTTGAACAAAATTAATATAATTATTATACCGTTTTAATCATCCGTCCGTATTTACACACTTTTATTCAAAACACTATTGACATTCGACAGTAGTTTTCAAAATCTCGAAACGCTGAAAATAAACCGCAAGTATTGCAAACTCGATCGCGCTGTGCCTACAGTTGATGCGCCGTTGTCATGAAACCCGTTTTAATGTCACTGGAATTTCCGGTGAACACAGACGACAGTTTGTTTTCGTTCTGTTGCAGTTTCGTTTTCAGTTCAGTTTTCTATTCGTTCTCGATTCAACTGCTCTCAGTGGTGCCGGAACGAATTTGAAAGCGGGGAATTTTCTTTGGTCGTGCCCTCCACTTTTTTGGCTCTAAAAGTACAATTAGTCGTTATGGTGAGCGCTTTCGTGATGGTCAGTACAGTTTTGTCAGTTTCTTGTTAGCTGTTCTTCTACTGTCAGTGTCCCCTCCCCGTTCCCAGACATATGTAAAAGTGGGGGGCACGTGCCCCGTGCCATGGAACAATTGAAAACAAGACGACTTCTGTAACAACACATTTTAAGAAATTAACAACAGGAAACAACGTGTTTATTGTCTCGGTTATTATCTAAAGCAACTGTCGTATCCTGCAGTTTTTACATCAGATGTTCAATGTGTCCGCCTTGCTGCTGAAAGACGCACTCCTAAAATGTTTTGTTACAGAAGTCGACTTGTTTTCAATTGTTTCTTTTAAGACACTGACATTTCACAAGGTAATGTAGCGACACACTTGAGGTGTGGTGGGATCTTCAGTGACAGTATTATTACAGATGTTCTGCTGATTATGACAGTAAAATAAGTCTGAAAATCGGTTAATATTTAATATTTGACGAAGTTAGGTCGTACAAAACAAAGTGTGCCAGGTTTTTGGGCCACCTTGTAGTTTGCAGCACTTTGTAAACGATTCATTAACATCAGTTTAGTTT
>Ga0209568_1000601_pt1 | contig 12690 bp, 11 predicted proteins | sample WorMetOlspDAHAB2_FD_187406 | JGI IMG/M metagenome (GOLD analysis project Ga0209568, IMG submission 187406) | Marine gutless worms symbiont microbial communities from Max Planck institute for Marine Microbiology, Germany - Olavius sp. DAHAB.2... ...
ATTTGATTCACAGTGGGCATGTAGCTCAAAGCTGTTTTTAATTTTCTGTTATTACCCGCATTTCTTGGTAATAATATATAACAATAACAACAGTAATCCAGTTTACACAGCACCATTTCAACTTTCAATGAGCTGGAAAGGGAGTCAGTTTGGTGGAATAAAAATTTATTAACAGAAGAAATGTCTTTAAACATGATTTGAAGTCTAAATCATTGTTACTGGCCAGAAAATCTGCACACGGCAGTTGGACTTTTCCAGATTGTAGTGGCTAAGTAACAAAAGAGCTCTTGTAGCAAAATCAATGTTTAAGAGTTGGGTCTGGATAACAAGGGTATATAGAGCAGCATCATGTTGGATGCTGTGGTTCCTCAGGTAGGTAGATATGTCACATAATGTCAGTCTTGCACATCTTTCTTGTCGGCATGTCAGAATTGCCGGCTTGATCATCGTGTACCGCAGCAACTAAGGTTGCTTTAGATGTGTTACAAATGTGAAAATACGACTAGATGTATTTATTTACAGAACTAATTGTTTTATGTATATATTTTAGGTCACGTTGGAATTCAATGTCTGAAGATGAGAAGAAATTGATGAAGTACAAAACACTGGAACTTGTTAGCTCGGTATGTGCAGTCTGCAGAATTATGTCTCTACTCGGAAAATCAAAAGTGGGCGTGTATACAGAGTTTGATAATTTGATTATTAACAAAAGACGTAATGCAGTGGTACGAGCAAGTAAGTAGAAGTTTAGCTATACACAAAATATATATTTTGGCATGCTTGTTGTCTCTTTTCTGTGCTCCACATTTAATCATTTTTTGTGCCAATTTTTCTTGCAAGCCGTTTTGCCATGGTGCTTTGTACTCTGTATTAGAGAACGGACGATACGGGCACGCACCGATACGATCTGATTCGAGTATTCGAGTGTAAACAACGGCCGATACCGATACCGATACGAGTACTCCTTGTGTCATGGTGTCCCAGCCACTTATATCATTAGACCAGGCAGGTCGCTTAGAGAACGCTGCTTATACGCAATGGTGGCGCACTCCATCCAAGGCTAAAATATACAGACCATTAGCAACAAACAAATTTGCGCACTCAGTCAGTTTTATGACTGGTTAATTCGCAGAAACATTAGAGTGATTGACAGCTGACTGTTGTTATCACTTCCTGCTGGTGGAGGGGGTTCGGCATCATCTGTCGCTGGTGGCCAAGACACAGCCAAGACCCAGTATACTGCGCCACCTTGGTGTCACGGGAGGCTGGTGTAAGGTTACAGTCTCCTTCCTCCTCCCGCCCCTCAACCCCTCCAGTATCGTCGACGATTGCGAGCGCCCACCAGTTGACGGGAACTCCCTTTGATCATCCTAGTGCGTCCTCATATTAGACGTATTGAATGCAGTCGCCTGCTTTCCACCGCGTGCAATTGACTTGTTACATATTTTGCAATTCACACGCGAACTGTCTGAGGAGTTCACGGAGAAATATTCCCATACATGGATCCGCTGAGCCATGATAACTGTATGAATTATGAAAAGAAACTGTTGTGAAATACACTTTACAATTCTCTCACAACGGCAGCCGCAGTCACATGTAAGAGGCTAGTTTCAACATCTTTTTTTGTTGTACTTGCTTCAGTCAGCGCAATTCGAGGAGTGTACTAAAATTGCAGGAGGTGACTGGAGAGACAAGGGAAGCTTTTGTTAACCTCCTGGGCCCTGGCTCTGCACTCTGCTCAGTTGTTTGATGGGTGGGCTGTAAAGCAGGTGTATGGCAAGTAGGCCTAATTAACGGCTGCAGTGTTGCAGTGAGCATTCAAACTCCCGCCCCCTTCAACCGCGTCCCCTATCGTGGTCGATCAATGGTGTTCGCACGCAGCGGGTGACGGGTCGTGACCGCTCTTTGATCTCCTGTGTAATGCGACCGGTTAACAGCTTCTGAACCTGCAGCATTGCACGCAATATCGGCCGATACAAAAGTGGCTGATACGATTCGATACGATACGCCCAGTAATGGCCAGTATAGGTTCCGATACGATAACGATCCGATAATCGTCTGTTCTCTACTCTGTATATGTTACCTGGTCATATTTGACTGCTCTGACTTGGAGGGATTACTGGTCAATTGATTGTTGTTTTGGTTTATTTTGAATTTTTATTATTAATCAAGTTACTGTTTTATGTTGTACCAGTGCTGTCGTAGCTGATTCTGATCAGAATTTGATTAATATAGGATACTTTGCTTGTTTAATTTACGTTTGTTTTTTTTGTGGCAGAATGGTGCATGCTGTTGGGAATAGATGGTTGATCTTTGTTGCATTGATGGCTTTGAAATAAAATGTGTTTCTAACATTGTGCTCTTAACTTGTAAATGCACTCTTTAAGTCTGGACCTGGAAACAAAAAATGTTGTATTGTTATTATTGTAATCATTATCATAGCATAACTCTATTTTATTGATCTTTATATATAAAGTTGCAGTAATTGTGTTTCTAAAAAGTGTAGTTCACTAAATACGCTGTATGTTACTGTGTCGTGATTATCAGGGGACGTTGGACATTTTGACGGAAGCCACACACATCAAACATGCTTTGAGTCGAATTGTTGTTGAGATTGCGAAAAGAGAATGGCCTCAGGAATGGCCATTGATGATTGAAGAGCTCAACAGTATCTATAGCCAAGGGGTTTGTTACACAGATGTTTTATCAGAAAAAGTAAGTAAAAATATCAATTCTGGTGTTTGAAATAAAAAAAATCACTGCATGGGCACTACAGGGTTGGGAAAAGGAAGGACTGAAGAGACGAATCTGAGGCATTTTGTGGCGATACGGATGTTTCTTTCTGCGGCAGAGTGTTCCAAAGCCGGAAACAAATTAGGCAGTGACCAGAAAAGCTCGATCACCTATCGTTCAAGGTGGGTGCTGCAGATTACAAATGATGGTGATGATGATAATGGTGCAAAGTAAAAAATACGCATATAATAAATAATATGATAATAAAGTGATGATTCAGTACATAATGTCTCAAAATTTGTCAAATGAAATATTTTTCGTTATAGCAGAGAGTGTTCATTTGATAATTAAGGGTTCTGTGTTAGGTATTTGATGTAAACTTAATGTCATTAACAACAGTGCTGTCGATAATAACTCTTACAGTTTATCTGTGTTATATTCAGTATTGTTTTTTTTGAAGTTTAGTGTGTGGTAGGTTCTGTAAAGGACCCTTTATGCTGTGTTCAGCAGCATAAACGGTCCATATTTGAAGCAGTTTTAACTGAGTTTTGGATTTACATGGCACTTTTGTTATGCATGCCCAAAGGTTCGTTTATGTATGCAATGAAAGTTAGTGAATTAGATGACATACTTTCCGAAACGGAGTTAAGGTAGCCAGTTGGATGATGCTGTAACTTGTCTAAAGTCACTACGATGGCACTACATAGCTGACAGACACAGGTTAGATATAATGGGATAAGTTGTGCAGGTTTGGTACAAATTCTTGCTTGTAATCTGTGGTGTAGTTCAGGTATGATTTCTGTGCTCAATTTTTTTGAGATACGTCCATTGAATTACTTTGCGATGTCCTTATTTTACATTGCAATGCACAGCGTGGAATACCACGTGTGACAGGGCAACTGGTGATCTCTGTAGTTTGCTAACAGCTGAAGATCATAAGTGTGATGGCTTTAACAGTATGCACGTGCTTCTGTGTGTTTGTTAGCCGATGCAGACATCTCTTGTGCTGATGATATTTCTTCGGTTGGTGGAGGACGTTTTGGTGCTTCAGACCGTTCCTCCACAGAGACGCCGGGACATTGTAGCCACGCTGACGACGCTGATGCCGGACCTGTTTCCATGCTTTGTTCGAACACTTCGAACGTACTTGGCGCAGTATCACGCCAAGGTGAGTACTTTTGCCCTACTGATTTGTTGTAACTGCGGACTTTGTGTTCTTAGTATTTGCTGTTGCTGTTTTCTTTTATGGACATGGACCAACTGTGATGACAGAGTCTTCAGTGCAGCTGGACTTCGAGTCTGGAACTATCTGCCAAATGAACCTCACACTACCGGACTTGTCATACAGCCGTTTCAGACAGTCGCTGAAGACATTTTTATTTCGTCAGAGGGACGAAAATGCAGTGTGAACCTCCCTTTAAAATGCGCCTTGAAAATCCTCTTACTTACTTACTTACTTACTTATATATTATATGACGTCATTCAGTTGACAGCTGCTTTACTTGCAGTGTGTAGATGTTGTAGACCTCTGTAAAATTCGGCCAGGGGGCAGGAGTTGACGTTATGTGACATTGTCTGGATGTCGCCGCAGTCACACATTTCGCTATCCACCAGACCCCATTTTCCGACACATTTCGCAGTTCCCTGTCCTGTTTGAAAATGGTTCAACGATGACCACTGGCGTCGAGAAAGATGGAAACTGGGAAATGGAACTGTGTGATCGTCTACCTGTTCAGTGGTGACAGCAGTAAATACTGCAGTCGACGAAAAGATGCTACTCCTGTGTTTTGTGTTTTGTTTTTTGCCAAATGGTTTAACCTTTGTAGGCCTATATGTTCTATGGTTTATTGCCCTCTTCTGTTGTATTTCAGCTGTGTTTTCATGTTTGTATGTATATGCATTTGGCATACTGGTCGGCCACCGGTCGATTAGATTTTGGGAATGATTTTCCCCAACTTGGATTTCTGCTGCCCCCTCCCTTCTTGTTCTGCCATGTGAGGAGGAGCAAAACTGGTGAAGATTTCCTTCCGTTCTGTGTTAACTTTCAAGTGACATTGAACATCAGAAGATGCTCCCTGCCTTCGATTTTTCCACCTTTCTCGTACATTTTGCCGAAAAGGAATGTCTCTGAAAAGTCATTGAAATTTTCTTGCTGGTGGGAGTAGCACTATAAAAATGCAATTAAATTGCGAGTGTGTCGTGCGTGATTGTGTGTGTGCTGTTAACCTCCTGTTTAGTGACAGTGGATACCACCAGTACAGATAAAGACTGCACAATCACTAACCGACCAAGCAATAAGTATTACCGTAACCCTGCGGGTAAACAGCACACAATAGTAAGCATTAAACAAACTGTCATAGCATGTTCTACATATTCATACAAATTAATGTTATTGCACCGTTCATAACAGTCTCCATTGCGATTGTCATATTCCTTTGTCATTGTTTCAGTGAGACTAGTCTTACAGTCAGTTAATACAGTTACTGAATACGTTGCGTCTAGTTAGTGGACCACAGCGCAGTCTGAAGTGGTATACCTGCACTGGTTAGAAATTATCTTACTTACTTACTTACTTATTTTTTGTGATACAGACCGGTGAGTCAGTGGAATCTCTGCGTGTTTTGCTTGGAGCCGTGGAACTCGTAACGCATCTTGTCGACTGGATCAAAGTCACGCTTGTGATGTATGAAGCCGGATTAGTGCTGCAGCTTCTCTGTGAGATGCTTCGCTGTAGTGGAGACATCGATATTCCGTTGGCAGCCGTCGAGTGTCTGCTTGCCATTACTGGTAGAAAGGTTGGTTTTCACACTGTGTATTGCAAATGAAATTTTTTTGACGTACTCGATATAGTAACTTTAATACCAGTATGGTTAGGATGAATTCGTATTGCATGGAGATAAATGTTGTGAAATAGATTTGGAAATAAATTTGCCTTGATTGCTCAGAAGTCCATAAAAAGTCCGCTTTTTTGCAGAAAGGGTTACTTCCTGTACTGTTTGTCACATGCTTCGCTGATATCTGTGTAGTATCCAAAGGCGGAAGATCGGAAAGATCGGAAAGAGCTGCTGATGTTGTTCAGGCCGGATGCAATGTCTACTATATTGATGGCTTGTCGGTAATAGTTCCGTTCTCATGTTGGAATCACTGCTCGCCGTATTTATTATATCAATCGTTCATTGTATTATATAGTGGTAAAAAAAACAGAACGCTGTTACAGTTTCACATTGAGGAAATAATGTGAGTATGATTAAACCTAGCTTCAGAACAGCTAGCACAGTAACACAGCATGCTCGTCAGTGGCTTATGATTAAGTTTTCAATATGTTTTTGCATAACACAAGAATGCAAAACACCAGTTACAAAAATATCGGAAATGTAATTGAGTTATTTTATGTTTCTGCTGTGTTCTTTCTGCTTAATTAACTATAGCCGTAGGTGTCGGAAGCTATTTGGCCTGGTGGGCAACAGCCCATCCTATTTTTTTGCCCTTGGTCATAAATGTTGATACTTTTTCCCGAATTTTTTTGGGCACTTTTAATTTGTTCAGAGCGAACATCTTGTCGCAGAGAAACTTAATTGAAACAAACGAGTCGATTTGTTGCCATATCCACATATCTATAGTAACTACGGTTTTTCTAATTAAATGTAAAAAATTGGCCTACTTTCATCTTAAGAATAAAATGCTCCCCATTCCCCATTTTAGGATCATGCTCCATCATCGGCCCACCCAATTTTCATAGCTTTCTGCTGCTTATGACTATAGGCCTACACTTGATTATGGCCAACAGCAACGATTACTGATTGGCGATCCACATCGCTTTTTCTCTCGAGGACAAGTTGGTACTGAAGTGGATTAGGTTTAGTAAACTTGTAAACTTGTTTCAGAAACTGAAAAATCTGAATGTAACATGTGTGTTGAGTAGAGTTGCATATGACCTGCCAGTTAACGACAAAAACTACCTGTTGCTGAAGAAACTTGGTCTTCTTCTCGTCTCTCTCGGAAATTTGCTCTCGTCAATATTGGTTGGTTTCTGTTCTTTTAGTGACATGATTTTTATTTGTAAAGAAGAGAGTGATTGAGTGAGTGGAGTTTTACGCTCTGCCCGACACAGTTTGGGTCATTTCCGAGGCAAAACACTCGATGATGAATACAGGTTTTCATTGTAAGATGTTTTTTGCTTCAGTATGAAACTTTTCCACATTGCTTTTTCTCTCGAGGACAAGTTGGTACTGAAGTGGATTCTCAGTACTCATAGTTTTCCACTTTAATTAAGCAGAAGAAACATTTGTGGAGAGTATGGAATGTCATTCCGACCTAAGTAGGATGTAGTGTTCGGGAAGCCAGCAGTGTCATGGCCATGAGTGAGCGAGTTGAGTTTTATGCCTCACCGGACACATGTCATGGCCAAGCCTTCAGAACCTTAATGTTGAGGCCAAAACTTGTACTGTAACATTAAAACTGGAAACAAGTTGGCATCGATCTCCCTTAAAATAAACTTAAATATATATTTACTAATTTCTTTGTTATTTTGGTTATGTGACCCAGTCCAGGGCCCATGCCATGAAAGTATAGTCAAGGCCACTCTTTTCTGGGTCAAGGCTGATATCTTCTTTGCCAAGGCCTGAAATTTTTTCTTTTTTTGGCCAATGCTAAGGTTAAGACTTCCGATCACTGGTTAGATGCGATCTGCAACTTGAGACGTTACGTGTCACAGTTTTTAAGTGACAGTGTCAAAATTTTTCCTGCTTGGAAATTAAATACTTACAGCATCTAAATGGTAAAAAGGTAAGGTTCACTTGTTTAGCGCTGCAAGCTGCATATACCATCTGAGCGGCGTTTTGCATCACAGACAAGGCAGACATTCAGCCTAGGACGTAGCCAAGCCCAGCTGTCGGACTTTATCCTGCAGCTGTATGTATCCCTAGTCTGCTGTTTTAATTTTCTCCATGCCAGTAATTCATGTAAATGCGTGCCAGTAATTCATGTAAATGCATGAATTACCACTTATTTACCAACCCCAGATGGATGGAAGGCTGAGTTGGCCTAGTTGGCTGACTCATAGTGGACAGTTTACCCATAAAGTGGTCACCTGTCGACCATAGATTTGGCACAGGGTAGGGAAAGTTCGCCAACGAAAGATCAACATCCTAACCACTGATCATCCTAATTACTGAGATACGCTGCCAAACAAATGTTTAATGTTAGAAACCCAGATTAAGTCTAAATCAGAGCTCAGGCCAGGAGTAGAAATGAGGCAGAGATGTACACCATGTTGAATGTATTATCCGCTTATCTACCGAGACTTTAGTGGCGTGTGCTGTTCTCTGTCACTGTTGATGTGTAAAGCTTTGATCAATTTCTTTTGATTAATTGAGTTGCTTTTTGCAGAATTTCCATTAATTAAGAGTTTGTGTTTTGTCAGGTGGATTTTCCCGATGTGGACATACCTGAAACATTCGACAAATACCTTGAGGCCGTCCTGGCATTTATGCAGCACTCGAGTCAGGTGGTATTCTGTCTGTATGAAATCTGAACTTGGTGAATGAAGCGAATGATCAATGAACATAATAATCCAGTTTTGTGTATCTGTTACACCTGCGTTAAATTTGTGCCAGCAACCTGTTGCAATAAAGATCCAGAGGGCCTGTGCTAGCTACATCAGCGTGCCATTGAATGAATTATTGCAATTAAATGAATACATGAAACTCTGCTGCCATGCTGTAGCAGAAAGTTGCTACCTTATGGTGATACTTTTGATGCTTGCAGCTGTGGTCATCATAGTCATGCACATACATAGTCATTCCTAGCATTCCACCTATGTTAGGATTAAGATTTTTGACAGTTTGGTTTTTATAGTCTAAGCACTTTATTTTGACGTTGTATAAAGCACTTATGTACGGAGACTTCAGTGGCGTGTGCTGTTATCTGTCACTGTTGATGTGTAAAGCTTTGATCAATTTCTTTTGATTAATTTGCAGCTGTACATTTATGTACTTTGACGTTCATAAGCCGAGTTTTCAAGTTTCACTGTTGATGTGTTTGCCGAGCGGTTCTATGCATGAGTTACTTTGTTCTGTTTTTAGTTCTTTCACAGTATGGGTGTCATACATTCATAGTTTGGCCTCTCATGATGGTCTGTCTTTTCCCTGCATCTCAACCTATAGACCTCATAGCATTGTGGTATCTGGATCTGTTAGCTGGAACTCAATACTTTCATCATTTCGCAGTTCTACATGACGTCAAGACAGTTGCACCATAGACTGAATTACCATTCTGTTAGACCTATGGACATGATTGCACTCTCTTGACTACCCAGGTTGTAACAGTAAGCAAAAAAAATATGTGAACTGAGCTGTAAATGTTTTTACTTCGTTAAGCAGTCACTATGTTGTGACTGCTCATAATCTGTTTTTGATTTTTTGCAGTTTCTTGTCAGCATCGTTCAGCCGGTGTGGGTCACGTTCCTGTCGAATGAGAAGATTTGTCAGAACGAAGCACTTTTGAAGTGTATTCATCCGCTTCTGCAAGCTGTCAGCAAATCTCTTGTCAAGGTTTGTCTCTTATGTCTGTGATTATAGACCATTTAATGGATTTTTTGTTCGCTTTAATGTGTGGTTTGATAGCCTTGTTGTAGGACGTCAGACTAGTGATCAGGAGGTTGCATTATTATTGCAGAGGCTATACGTTATGCGCTGTGGTATATACCAGTCAGTCAGTCAGTGACTTTTTTGCGTGTCCAAAGTAATAATATAAATGAGAACTTCACCGTCCACTGAAGTGCTAAAAACAGAAAGATCGCTGAAACAGAAAGATCTTTGGTCGGTGCCAAAACAAGTCAATCAATGGCTGATTGCTGACACTGTCAGGCAGTGCATTCCAGATCTAGACAGCAGCAACCATAAAGCTTTCGCTATTGATAGTTGACAGTTTGAAAGAGGATACAGCTAGATGGTTTGTAGCAGCAGATGGACTGTATGCCGACCTGACACATCAGCAACACGGGTGAGTGGTCCAAGGTGCAGTGCCATGGAGTACCCTGCATGTTAGCACCTACAGAATTAAAGGCAGGGAGTTGACCATCCATGCCTTTGGTTCTAAGGACTGTGCCACCTTTTCCTTAGCAGCTTATCTGCTAAACACTGAGCTGCGCCACCAGCAATGTGATGACCACAGATTGAGTTTGCATGTGTTTGTGTGCATGTGAAGGTTGGGTTTCCATCTGCCAACGATTCCGTGGCGTCCGAGTTTTCACGCGTGGACTTTGACTGTGATGAAGAGTTTCTCATCTTCTTTTCCAGTGCGTTTTATTTGTGAACCTGTTCTCTCAGTTGAAACGATTTTTATCTTTTCGTATCAGAAAGAATGGCATTTGTGTTTTCGTGAAAAATCTATTTTTCTTGTAAATATCGGTTTCATAGTTTTTTCCTTCTTGGGGAAATATTGCAGTCACATGCTTAGTTCACGTGACGAAAATGTTTTGGTTGTTTCCTGTATTTCAGTGCCAAACATTCGGGCGGAAAATTTGGGATTTTGTTATGTCTGGGAAGTGTCACCTGTAAATAATAAATGCAGTAATAAATGTCTATAACCACCTTGCTGTACCATCTTTCAAACTGCAAAACTATCAGTAGCTGAGACTGTCCGGTTGCTGCCACTATAGGATCTGTATTGCACTGCATGACAATGTCGTTTCAGCATCGTTTGACTTGCTCCGTCATCAGCTGAAAACCTTTCTGTTTGCGCGATCTTCTTGACATTAGCAATTCAGTGGACCTTGTGCTTACCTTATTTATCAACGCCACTGTAGTATGTTGCAGATTAATGGATTGGTTGATTCATTTATTCATTGTTATGATGGATTGACTGAATTACATGGTTGTGTCGATGGTAGAATTGCGACTTGAATCATCGTCGGTCATTCGCAGTGCGACGTCAGTCTGTCCTGATCTTGCAATGCAGCTGATAATGCAGTCCATTAACGAGCAGATATCGCAGGCCCTACAGCCAGACCAATCTTGTATGAATCTTTGTTGCTGTTTTGTTCTACTGTTAATGACAATGTCGTTTCAGCATGCTATGGTATCTACAATGTTGTGTTTCTTCTTTCTTTGAATTCATTTGTTAACCCGATGCGTTGACATGGGCTGACTTTGCTTTCCTATGGCTGCAATAAGGCAGTCATATTGAGCTATAAGTAGAGGACGGACGATTATCAGATCGGTATCGTGTCGGAACTGATACTGGGTGTATCGTATGGAATCGTATCGGCTACTTTGGTATCGGCCGATATTACGTGCATCACTGCAGGTTCAGCAGCTGTTAACAGGTCCCATTACACAGCAGATCAAAGGACATTTGCGCTCGTCGCCCGCAGCGCGCGGGCGCGCCATTTGATCCGTGGTCCGGGAGAGGGTTGGAGGGACGGGAGGAGGGAGACTGTAACCTGATACCAGCCTCCCCGTGACACCAAGATGGCACAGTACTGGGTCTTAGCCACCAGCGACAGATGACGCTGCACCCCCTCCACCAGCAGAAAGTGATAACAGTCTCAACTGTCAATCATACTAACGTTTCTACGAATTAACCAGGCAGATTAAAACTGACTGAACGCGCAAGTTGGTGTGTTGCTAATGGTCTACATGTTTAGCCTTGGATGGAGTGTGCCACCCATTGCGTAAAATAGCTGCATTCTCTATACGACCTGCCTGGTATAATGATATAAGTGGCTGGGACACTAACGCAAGGAGTAATCGTATCGGTATCGGCCGTTGCGTGTACTCGAATACTCATATAGGATCGTATCGGTGTGTGCCCGTATCGTTCGTTCTAGCTATAAGGTGCTGTAACAGCTTCTTAGGGAAGACCAACAGCTTATTTTTAAGCTTATGATTTTTAAAGGTTATTGCAATTTTCATGAGAATAGGCTCAAACAGTTCCTGTTATTTCAGTGTGTGCACTTAACATATTGGAGACGGTATGTATTAGCAGTACCGAGGGAGAACAGTTAAAGAACCAAAAACATATATCATTGTAGCAGTGAACAAGAATTCCTGTGTGCTTTGAGTGAATTTTGTACAGTTTGTGTGCTACGTTATTTCAGCTGCCGAACATGCCAGTGGCCAGCACACTCCAGCACTACAATGGGACGCATTGAGCATATTCCTGGAGAACGTAGTTTCACGAGCTGCGACCTCCGATAAGGCTTCAGGAGTTACAGAGGCTTGTCTGTCACTGCTCAAACGACTGCTTCCCTTCACATCTTCTGTACGTTGTCTCTCAACTCTCCCCATCGTGTTCAGTGTGTCTTGTGTATATTTTTGTGTAATGCCCCTTCCCCTAACCTCCTTACGGCCACATCTGAGATGTGATGTTGTCTAGAGGGAGGGTAGAGTAGCTGAACTGTTTCTGTGTAATTTGAGTTGTAGTGCATATTGCTGCATTATAATGCTGCACAACAGCACGAGTAGTTCTAACAGGTCTGTTGATATGATTGTTTTGAACTCTCTTGGTTTGGCTCCCGTCTTCCAAGTGTCTCTGTAACTCTTTGTATTTATGGCACTATGTATATGTTTTAATTTTTATTACTTTTTCTACTTTATTACCTTTTTCAGAGCCAATTTTCATGAGATTGATCCTCTATATCTCAACAGACCGTGTGTCCTTTCATTGCTATGATACTGTAGCCTATACATGTTATCACTGTGCATCGTGACTTGGTCCCCACGACCATATGACTCGTTTTCATACCTTTGCTTGTCTCATATGGGTTCAGGAGTGATACAACATGACTTCCTGGCAAGTGAGGGGCGACAGATCATAGCTTTCATTAGTTAGGTCTATTGTGTTTGGTTCATTTAGTTTTGTATTTTTTTCTGTGCTCCTTATCTTCTTCTCCTAAGTTGGCAGTTATCTCCAGTTGTATTTTTCCTCGCTCTTATAGTGTTTATTTTATTGTAT
>Ga0209568_1000602_pt1 | contig 12683 bp, 8 predicted proteins | sample WorMetOlspDAHAB2_FD_187406 | JGI IMG/M metagenome (GOLD analysis project Ga0209568, IMG submission 187406) | Marine gutless worms symbiont microbial communities from Max Planck institute for Marine Microbiology, Germany - Olavius sp. DAHAB.2... ...
TTTGCGTGGACTTGTTTTGATCCCCTCTCCCCGGCCCTCTCCCGGAGGAAGAGGGAGTATAGCCTATTAGAGCGCCAAACCCACTGCCAGTGGCAATGGTTCCATTTAAACCTTAACCATTACCTGCGTCTTTTCGACGCCGGCCCCCAAATCATCCGGGATCTCAAAGACGAGTCCGAAGTCGTTGCCGTCAAAAAGCACGCGACCTTCAAGGTATCCGCGCTCCGCCATCCCACCATGGGGAAGGTGGTGATCGTCGAAGCCAAGCGCGGCGACGGTATCATCATCGAGACGGAGGAATAGCCGGCAGCGCCGCCTCGGGAACCCAGCCGGCGGGTCGGCTTACCCTGCATCAGTTAACAGGCTGTCTGAAAAGGCAAATTAGCTCGCTTCCTTCCCGTAGGCGCGGGCTTGCCCGCGCTTTTGCGCCAGCTCGCCCCGCACCTATCGCCGAGAGATCCAGCGACACCAAGGTGCGCCCAAGCGATAGGTGCGGAGCAAGGCCGCGCCGACCTGATCGGCACCCCAGCGACTCCGCCAAGGTCATGTTTGCGGGCGGATTTATATGCGCTCACCCCGGAGCAACCGAGAATACAGGCAGATTTCCGCCGCGAATTATGTGATTATTATTAGCTTGACACACAAGTCGCCGCCTTCAGCTCCGGACGAGGTACGATCGCATGAATAATCCAGAACTTTCCCCCGCGTTGCAGCAGCTCGTCGAGGCCCGACAGCACAATCCTTTCGAGGTGCTCGGCCGGCACGAGGAGAAGGGGCGAGTGCGGGTACGGGTGCTCCTGCCCCATGCGGAAGAAGTCAGTATCGCCGAAGGCGACCACCGGCTGCAGCGGATCGAAGGCACGGACATCTTCGAGTGGGAAGGGGACGCCAAGCAGGTGCCGGAGCGCTACCGACTTATCTGGCGTGACGACGAGCACCGCGAGCATATCGCCCATGATCCTTACTGTTATCCGCCCCAGCTGCCGGACTTCGACATGCACCTGTTCGGCGAGGGTAAGCACTGGCACGTCCACCGCCTGCTGGGCGCGCGGGTGCACGAGGTCGCCGGGGTCGCCGGGGTGTTGTTCTCCGTCTGGGCGCCGAGCGCCGAGCGCGTCAGCGTGGTCGGGGACTTCAACCGCTGGGACGGTCGGGCGCACCCGATGCGCGTCCACGGCAACGGGGTGTGGGAGCTCTTCATACCGGACCTGCCGGCGGGTATCGTCTATAAGTACGAGCTACGCGCCAAAAACGGCGATATCTTCCTCAAGTCCGATCCCTTCGGCCGCCGCTTCGAGGTCCGTCCCCTCACCGCCTCCATCGTCGAGCCGCCGACCGAGTTCGAATGGGGCGACGCCGACTGGCTCGAGCAACGCACCAAACACGACTGGTTGCACGAGCCCATGTCCATCTACGAAGTCCACCTGGGCTCGTGGCAGCGCGGCCCGGAGGGCGAATTGCTCAACTACCGGGTCCTGGCCGAACGCCTGGTAGCCTATGTCAAGGACCTGGGTTTTACGCACATCGAGCTCCTGCCGGTAACCGAGCACCCATTCGACGCCTCCTGGGGCTATCAGACCACCGGCTACTACGCCCCGACCAGCCGCTTCGGCACCCCGGACGACTTCCGCTGGTTCGTGGACTACTGCCACCGGAACGGCATCGGCATTATCCTCGATTGGGTACCGGCCCACTTCCCGAAGGACGCCCACGGCCTGGCCCGCTTCGACGGCACGGCCCTCTACGAGCACGAGGACCCGCGCCTGGGCGAGCACCTGGACTGGTCCACCCTGATCTACAACTATGGGCGCTACGAGGTGAAGAATTTCCTGATCTCGAGCGCCCTGTTCTGGCTCGAGGAGTTCCATCTCGACGGGATTCGAGTGGATGCCGTGGCCTCCATGCTCTATCTGGACTACTCGCGCGAGGAGGGCCAGTGGATCCCGAACAAATACGGCGGGCGCGAGAACCTGGAGGCCATCGACTTCATGCGCGAACTCAACGAGGTCACCCACTCCCAGGTCCCCGGCGTGCTGGTCATGGCCGAGGAGTCCACCTCCTGGCCCCAGGTCACCAAGCCCACCTACCTCGGCGGTCTGGGGTTCGATCTGAAGTGGAACATGGGTTGGATGAACGACACCCTGGCCTACATCGAGCACGAACCCGTCCACCGCCAATTCCACCAGGGTATGCTGACCTTCAGCATGCTCTATGCCTTTACCGAGAATTTTCTGCTGCCCTTCTCCCACGACGAGGTAGTGCACGGTAAGCGTTCCCTGCTCTATAAGATGCCGGGGGACGACTGGCAGCGCTTCGCCAACCTGCGCATGATCTATGTCTACCTGTTCACCCATCCGGGGAAAAAGCTCCTGTTCATGGGCTGCGAGTTCGGACAGGGCGAGGAGTGGAACAGCGCCAACGTCCTCGACTGGTATCTGCTCGACTACCCGCTCCACCAGGGGGTGCGGAAGCTGGTGAGCGACCTCAATCGGATCTACCGGAGCTATCCGGTCCTCCATACCCACGATTTCGATTGGGAAGGCTTCGAGTGGATCGATTTCCATGATGCCCAGAACTCGATCCTGATCTATCTGCGCCAGGCCGGAGACGACTTCCTGATCGTGGCGCTCAATCTCACCCCGGTTCCCCGAGAGCACTATCGGATCGGGGTACCCGCACCCGGCATCTACAAGGAGATCCTGAACTCGGACGCCGCGGACTACTGCGGCAGCGGTATGGGCAACGGCGCCTGGATACTCCGGACCGATGAGATGGAGTGTATGGGACGGGCCAATTCCCTGACCGTCACCCTGCCGCCGCTGGCCGGCATCGTCTTGAAGCTCGAGCCCGAACCTGAACCCGAGCCGGCCGCGCTGGACGCGGATGCAACACCGGGCACCGAAAACCCGGATAAGCCAACGGCCGGCAGAGCAGCGGATCGAACATCCGATGACCTGGCACAAAAGCCCTCGACTACGGATAACACCACTAAGAACACTAAGCGAGCAGGATCTTCGCGGAAGCGTTAGCCGCAACCTCGTCATTCCGGCAGGGATGGCCGGAATCCGCCGACGCCGGGGACGGCAAAAACAGTGGGGATCCGAACGCTTACTCAATGACGGCAAGGCGACTGCGACCGATTTGCATTCATTTGCGGCAAGTAACTATTCAGGCCCCCCATCTTGCGCGGTGAAAATACAACCGGAAAAGGTAGTGGTAAATTTTTAAATGGCTGGCGTGGACTTGTTCGATCCCCTCTCCCCGGCCCTCTCCCGGGGGGGAGAGGGGGTGTAGCCTGTAGCGCACCCTACCCATTGCCAGAGGCGATGTTTCCATTTATACCTTAACCATTACCCCGGAAAAAACTACGAATCACGCGAATCAGCGCGAATAAGGTCCCTCCCTTCGGTTCGGGATGACAATTTTCGCGTGGATTCGCGTGATTCGTAGTTTTTCCATCTTATGGTTGGGTAGCTGAATAGTTACTGCGGCAAAAAAGAATTCCCATCAGAGGCACTCGTATTTTCCAGCGGTCGAGGAATATTCATGAAGATCGGCATTCTCACCAACGAATATCCGCCGTATGTCTATGGAGGGGCGGGCGTGAGTGTGGAGTACCTGACCGATGAGCTGTGCAGGCTCGACCAGGGGCGGCATGCGGTAAAGGTCCTGTGCTTCGGCGACCAGCAGGAGCAACGCGATAACCTCTCGGTAGCAGGGATAAACCCGACGCTGGAATTCCGCACCGTCGATCCTCGCCACCGCAAGTTCCTCGAAACCATGCTCAATGATCTGGTCATGGCCGGCGAGCTGTCGGATGTGGATATCGTGCATTGCCATACCTGGTACAGCCATCTGGCCGGGATGCTGGTAAAACAGCTGCTGCAGGTCCCCATGGTCCTGACCACCCATTCCCTGGAGCCCCATCGGCCCTGGAAAGTCGAGCAGCTGGGTACGGCCTACCATGCCAGCTCATGGGTCGAGCGCACGGCCTATCAGAACGCGGATGGGGTGATTGCCGTATCCCAGTCCATGAAAGAAGATGTCCATAAGCTATACGGTGTGCCGCCGGAACGTATCGGGATCATTCACAACGGCATCAACCTGGATCAATACAAACCGACCCTCGACCCCGAGGTGCCGGATCGGCACGGTATCGACCGCGCGCTGCCCTATGTGTTGTTTGTCGGACGAATTACCCGCCAGAAAGGCATCATCCATCTGGTCAATGCCATCCGCTTCATCGATCCGGGGGCGCAGATCGTCCTCTGCGCCGGCGCACCCGATACCAAGGAGATCGGCGAGGAGATGGAGCAGGCGGTAGACGAAGCCAGGAGACAGACCGCCAACCCGATTATCTGGATCCCGGAGATGCTGCCGAAAGAGGCCATCATCGCGCTCTATTCACAGGCCTCGGTCTTCGTGTGTTCCTCCGTTTACGAGCCGTTCGGCATCATCAATCTGGAGGCCATGGCCTGCGAGACGCCAGTCGTGGCATCGAAGGTCGGCGGGATCCCCGAAGTCGTGATTCCCGACCAGACCGGTCTCCTGGTCGCCATCGACCCGCGTAGCGAGCACGACGTGGAGCCGGCGAACCCGCAACGCTTCTCGGAAGATCTCGCCGCCGCCGTCAACCGGCTGCTACGCGCCCCGGAAGCAAGCCGAGAAATGGGAAAACGGGCCAGAGAACGGGTCGAGGCCCAGTTCAGTTGGGCGAGCGTTGCCGCACAAACCCTCGGCTTCTATCAGCAAACACTCAAATCCAGGGGGAGCAAGACGTGACGCGCAAACAGGCAAGCGGAGGTTCCGTCTCGAAGACCAGGCGCCCGGCCAAGACGGACGGGGCAACCTCCTCTCCCAAACCGGAAACCCCAGGTTCCGTTGCGGAAGCTGAGCATCCGACCGAGACGGATAAGACACCACCCTCCCCCAAGCAGGAAGCTACAGGTTCCGCTTCGAAGGCCAAGCCCACGGCCAAGACGGACGGGGCAACCCCATCTCCCAAACCGGAGACCGCAGGCTCCGCCTCGGAGGCTAAACCCACGACCCAGACGGGCGAAGCGCCATCCTCCCCCAAACCGGAAACCCCAGGTTCCGTTGCGGAAACTGAGCATTCGACCGAGACGGATAAGGCCCCACCCTCCCCCAAGCAGAAAACCACAGGTTCCGCTACGGAGGCCGAGCGCCCTGCCGAAACGGGAGAAGCATCCTCCCCTCCCAAACTGGAAACTGCAGGTTCCGTTGTGGAGACCGAGCACCCGACCGAGACCGGAGAGGTACCCTCGCCCCCCAAACAAGAGGGGGTCACAAAAGCCCCTCTCCCACCGGGAGAGGGGTTGGGGAGAGGGGATCAATCGGAGGCCGAGCGCCTGGCCGAGACGAGCGATGCGCCTTCCTCTCCCAAACAAGAGAGGGTCGCAAAAGCCCCTCTCCCGCCGGGAGAGAGCCTGCCCCGAGCGCAGCGAGGGGGCTTAGGGAGAGGGGATCAATCGGAGACCGAGCGCCCGGTTGAGACGAGCGATGCGCCTTCTTCTCCCAAACAAGAGGGGGTCGCAAAAGCCCCTCTCCCACCGGGAGAGGGGTTGGGGAGAGGGGATCAAAGAGCGAAGATCGATGCCTTTTCCGACACCCTCGAACAAGAAGAGAAGCTGCCGGCCAAACGCCGCAATCGAGTCCAGATCAGCAAGGTGCAACCCGAGATCGAAGGCGGTCGCTACCCGATCAAGCGCATCGTAGACGATGTGATCGAAATAACCGCCGACATCGTGGTGGATGGCCACAATGCTCTGGCCGCCGTGCTGCGCTACAAGGAAGAAACCCAATCCGAATGGTCCGAGACCCCCATGGAGCACGACATCAACGACCGCTGGCAGGCAGCGCTCAGGGTGAGCCGGCTCGGGCGTTGGGAGTACACGGTCGAGGCCTGGATCGACGACTTCGCCTCCTGGCAACGGGATCTGCAAAAACGGGTCAACGCGGCCCAGGACGTCGCGGTGGATCTCCTGATCGGTCTGGACCTGGTCGAGCAGGCCGCCGAGCGCGCATCCACTGTGGAAAAAGTGGAAAAAGCGGATCAGGACGCCTTTTCCCGGTGCATCGAGGCTATCGGCAACAGACAGAACATCGCCGAGGCGATCCGGGTTGCTCTCTCCGAAGAGCTGGCGGACCTGATGCGACGCCATCCGGATCGGCAATACGCCACCAGGTATGAAAAAGTCCTCCCGGTCGTCGTCGATCCCAAGCAGGCCCAGTTCAGCGCCTGGTACGAGCTTTTTCCGCGCTCCTGCAGTCCTTACCCCGGCATGCACGGGAACTTCAATGACGTGATCGCCCGGCTGCCCTATATCGCGGACATGGGCTTCGACGTCCTCTACCTGCCCCCGATTCACCCGATTGGCGAGACCCACCGCAAAGGCAAGAACAACAACCCGGCCTGCGAGCCCAGTGACGTCGGTAGCCCCTGGGCCATCGGCTCGGCGGAAGGCGGACACACGGCCATCCATCCCCAGCTCGGCACCCTGGACGACTTCCGCAAGCTCGTCGCCCAGGCCAAGGTATTCGGCATCTCCGTTGCCCTCGACCTCGCCTTTCAATGCTCACCAGACCACCCCTACGTCAAGGAGCATCCCGAATGGTTCCGCATGCGGCCGGACAACACCATTCAATACGCCGAGAATCCGCCGAAAAAATACCAGGACATCTATCCGCTCGAGTTCCAATCTCCGGCCTGGGAAGAGCTGTGGGAAGAATTGAAGCGCGTCGTCCTGTACTGGATCGACCAGGGAGTACGCATCTTCCGGGTCGACAATCCCCATACCAAGGACTTCTCCTTCTGGGAGTGGCTGATCGCAGGCGTGAAAAAGGAAGCCCCGGATGCCATTTTCCTGGCGGAGGCATTCACCCGCCCCCGACTCATGAGCCAGCTCGCCAAGCTGGGATTCACCCAGTCCTACACCTACTTCGCGTGGCGTAACTCGAAATGGGAGCTGGAAGACTACCTGACCACACTGACCACCACCGACCTCAAGGAATACTTCCGGCCCAACTTCTGGCCCAACACCCCGGACATCCTGAACGACTACCTGCAGGTAGGTGGACACCCGGCGTTCAAGGTGCGGCTGGTGCTGGCCGCCACCCTGTCGAGCAGCTATGGCATCTACGGACCAACCTTCGAGCTCTGTGACGGCCTGCCGGTAAAGATCGGCAGCGAAGAATACATGAACTCGGAAAAATACGAGATCCGCAGTTGGAATCTGGACGAGCCACACAGCCTCAAACACTACATCGCCCAGGTCAACAAGATCCGCAGAGAAAATGCGGTCCTGCAATCCAACAACAACCTCGAGTTCTACCCGGTCGATAACGAGAACATCATCTGCTACGGCAAGCACAGCGACGATTTTTCGGAAATCCTCATCGTCACCGTCAACCTGGATCCGAACTGGGTCCAATCCGGCTGGCTAAAGCTGCCGCTCGACGAGTTCGACCTGCCGCCGGAGAAGCCTTACCAGGTACACGACCTGCTCGACAACCGACGGTATCTGTGGACCGGCAGCCGCAACTTCGTCCAGCTCGAGCCCCACACCGCACCGGCCCATATTTTCCGCCTGCGACGTTATCAGCGGAGTGAGCGGGATTTTGACTACTACTTTTGAGTGTTGATTTTGCCTGGTGACCTTTATTCGGTAGTGGTAAATTTTTAAATGGCTGGCGTGAACTTGTTCGATCCCCTCTCCCCGGCCCTCTCCCGGGGGGAGAGGGGGTGTAGCCTGTAGCGCATCCTACCCATTGCCAGAGGCGATGTTTCCATTTATACCTCAACCATTACCCAACAAGAATACTGCCAATTGCTATAGAAATCCAGCCATGCCCGCTATCCCATACTGCTGAGGAAAGGCCGATAATTGCCGAGCCAATTGTAAGACATAAACTGTAAAGGACTTCATGAGAATTAACAGATCTCAACTTCTCTTCCAGCACAGCCGCCTGCTTATCTGTGATATGGTACCGAGATTCAATGAGCTCTAAACTACTTACTTGAGACTGTAATTTATCTACTTCACCAAGAAGAATTCGTTGCACTGCGGGTGTGGCGAGATCCTCTTCCGAAATCTCTCGGCGAATTCTTGAATAGGGGCTGTTCGGCACTATTGATTGAGCCGCATCTCGACTACGTTGCCCCCCGCTTGTTCCGGGACTTCCGTCATCTTACGACGACCTCGAAGTGACGATACGTGTGAACAATTCCTTTCCTCCCTAACTACAAGTAGACATCAAAAGCGACGCAAGAAAATACGTCGAAAATGAGGTCTAATCTGCTTGCCTGTTCGCAAGTGCCTGTATAGATTGCCAGTATATGGGACAAACCCGTCAGGTACTAACATGGGAAATACCCCCTCCGCCGGAACGCAGACCAAGCCCCGCCTGCTCGACTAGGTGCGGGACAAAATCCGTTTTAAGCACTATAGCATCCGCACCGAGCAAGCCTATCTGGATTGGATTCGCCGCTTTATCTTGTTTCACGAGAAATCAATCGAGTCTGACCCCATTGATTTGAATGTTAGCCGTTTTTCTTTTTACGATGTTCCATTGCCATCTTACTGATTTCTTCAACACTCTTATCATTCCATAAATCTCTTTGCCATTCTGTGCAATTGAATGGCTCTCGCATGACAAGGCTAATGAATTTCTCAGCCTGAACTTCACCTAATGCTGTGATTAGGGCCTCCATGCCTTTTAATTTGACTTCGGTATCAGTTATAGTGTTCATCTATTTTCTTAACAATATACTTAGAATTATGAAGAAATTAACTTATTATTTAGCTTAAAGGCGAATGATGTTTACTATATCTTATTGTTTTGTAAGAGATTATTCTATGATTTTCTCGAATTCAAGAAAGTAAATATTGTGAATTATCAAAGTATATCTGCCGGATTTAATGCGTTTATCTCTTGATTACTAGACAGTTTCTTTAACAACCTATCATCAGAAGTTATAAAGTAATCAGCATTCCCTTCTATTGCGACTGATACATGCAAAACGTCTTTCGCCTTGACCCCTAGTCTGACTAATCCATTGGCTCTATTTAATAATGATTTATTTTCACCAATATCAATAGAGGCAATTTTCTTCCATTTCTCTATTGCCCTTCTTTTCTCTTCAAATGGATTGTAATCATTTTCAACGTCTAACATGTACGACCAAATCAGTTCGATATTATTATTCTTTATGCAATCCTGTATATATAACTTTGCTTCTGTTTCTAAACGGATACGAACATGACTTTGATCATCAAAGGGACGGTTAAATACGCAATTATCAAGATAAACTCTCATAAATTATCCTTATTATGAAAGAAATGCAAATTATGCATGTCAGGTCCCGGATGATTACACAGATTTTCACAACTAATCAGGGTAGTGGTAAGTTTTTAAATGGTTTGCGTGGACTTGTTTTGATCCCCTCTCCCCGGCCCTCTCCCGGAGGAAGAGGGAGTATAGCCTATTAGAGCGCCAAACCCACTGCCAGTGGCAATGGTTCCATTTAAACCTTAACCATTACCCTAATCAGTTCTACTTTGTCACATCCCACAACAACCCCCTGATCTTAAAGGAATCTGCCAAACAATCAGATCCAGAAAGATCAACAAGCCACCCCAAATGTGACAAAGTAGAATAAAGGGTAGTGGTAAATTTTTAAATGGCTAGCGTAGACTTGTTTGATCCCCTCTCCCCAGCCCTCTCCCGGAGGGAGAGGGAGTGCAGCCTGCGGTGCGCCAAACCCACTGCGAGTGGCGGCATTTCCATTTAAACACTAACCACTACCGTAGGAGTAATATCATGAGTAATATTATCCAGTGTGATCCGGCAGTCATGATGGGTAAACCAACAATATCTGGTACACGCATTACCGTGGAGCTTATTTTGGAAAAACTTGCATCTGGTGAAACAATAGAACAGCTTTTAGATGCCCATCCAAGATTAACTAGAAATGCCATCCAAACGGCGTTAGCGTTTGCAGCAGAAGCATTAAAAGCAGATGTGGTTTATCCTTCAAATGCCTCTAAAGTCGCATGAACTTTCTAGCCGATGAAAACATTGACCAACAAATTGTTCAAAAACTTCGCAACGAAGGCTGTGAAGTCATTTATATTGCAGAATTAGATCCTGGTATTTCCGATGATTTGGTCATCGATCAAGCTAATGAAAAACAAGCTCTGTTGTTAACTGCTGATAAAGACTTTGGGGAATTGGTATTTAGGCAGAAAAGAATTTATTCTGGTGTTATTCTTGTCCGTTTAGCAGGTTTATCTCCAGTGATGAAAGCTGAGGCTATATTAACAGCAATAAGAGAGCATGGCGGAAAGTTTTCAGGTGCATTCACCGTGTTATCTCCTGGAATGATAAGGATTCGGAAGGAGCAAAACACCTAACAAGAAAAATGCAGCCGACCTCGTTCCTCGGCGGCTGATTTTTAACGTTAGGCGACCATTAACGCCCAGCGTCTAGCATGTTTCTTCAACGGGGCGTTGGAGAGACGGAATGAAAAGCATTGATGATCCCGAATTCATACTACTGGAAAAAGCGCGGGAAATAAAAAAACGGATTGGGAAGGAAAGGACGCCCACTTTGTTTGATACGGCATAAAACGGCATAAAAGGACACCCACTTTGTTTGACGTCTCTCCCACCCCGAGCTAAGCTCTTTTCAACGCCGACAGAAAACCTACGCCATGACCGCTCCCCGCTCCGCTCTTGTCTCGTTGGAAGATACCCCTTGGTATCACTGCGTATGCCGCTGTGTGCGCCGCGCTTTTCTGTGCGGCGAGGACCAGCTCTCGGGGATGAGTTTCGACCATCGCCGCGGTTGGATTGTCGAGCGCATTCAACAGCTTGCCGCCCTGTTCGCCATTGATGTAACCGCCTATGCGGTGATGAGCAACCACTATCACATCGTGGTGCGCATCGACCGGGAACGGGCCTTGGAGTGGTCGGTGAAAGAGGTACTGAGGCGCTGGACGGCGCTCTTCACCGGGCCGCTGTTGGTGACGCGGTATCTCTCGGAATCACAGGCAGAGATGAGCCAGGCGGAGATCGCCAAGGTTGAAGAACTTGCCGAAGTCTATCGGGGACGATTGCACGATTTGTCCTGGTTCATGCGTACCTTCAATGAGCACATCGCCCGTCGGGCGAATGCGGAGGATGGGGTGAAGGGACGTTTTTGGGAGGGTCGCTTCAAGAGCCAAGCGTTGCTTGACGAAAAGGCACTGCTGGCGGCGATGGCTTATGTGGATCTGAATCCGGTTCGGGCCGGGTTGGCGGAAACGCCGGAGACTTCGGACTATACTTCGATTCAGGAGCACGTTGGTGGATTGCCGGAGGAGGTCGGGTCCAAAGCCGGTTTGCAGGAAACCGCAACCGTCAAAGGTTCTGAGATGACACTTGATGGAGAACGGTTACGACCGGAGGTCGAGACACAGGCCTTACCCCAGGCTCCGCTGATGCCCTTCGACGCCACCGCACAGATCTCCTGGGCAGTGCCTTTTGCCTTCGAGGATTATCTGGAGCTGGTGGATTGGATGGGTCGAGCATTACGCGCGGATAAGCCCGGATACATCAAGGCGCAAGTACCCAAGATCCTTGTCCGATTGGGCATCGATGGGGAGCGGTTTATCGGCTATGCCGAGCGTTTTCTCAAAGAGTTCGGAACGGCGGTCGGTGCGCCGGCATCGCTCACGAATCTCTGCGCCCGGCGTCAGGCCAGGTATCTGCGTGGCATCCGGACTGCCCGAACGGTGTTTGTAGTCAAACAAGCGGCGTGATAAGTCTGAGAATCAATGAGGTCAGACTCGATTGATTTGCATTGGAACGTGTACTGTGGGTGCCCTAGGATGACGAAGTGTGGGGAACTTAGCGCAAAACCAGAAGTCAATCGAGTCTGACCCCATTGATAAAGGAGATAGGACATGAAAACACATTCAATAGAAAACAAGTTGAAAGCTTTACCGGATGATTTAAAAAGAGAAGCTTCGGACTTTATTGATTTTTTGATTGTAAGAAAAAAATACGAAAAAACCTCAACTCAATTTGAGTTTACTTGGAAAGGCGGACTATCCGAATTGAAAAGCAAATATTCTTCCGTTGACTTACAACATCAATCAATGGAGTGGAGATAGTGTATTTATTTGATACAAATATATTCTTGGAAATTTTACTGTCCCAAGAGAAATCCATAGATTGCAAGAAAGCTTTAATTGATCATAGTGGTCATGTATTTATTTCAGATTTCTCTTTGCATTCTATCGGAGTGATTCTTTTCAGATATAAAAAAGAAGAAGTATTCAACAGCTTTGTATCAGATGTTCTGCCAAAAATTACTATTGCTTCATTATCCTATGAAGGATATGAGGAATTATCCGAGCTTAAAAACAAATATAATTTAGACTTTGATGATTCTTATCAATTTAAAGTTGCCAAAGATAAATATCTGGTAGTGGTAAATATTTAAATGGTCAGCGTAGAGGGGTTCATTAACCACGCCCGATCGCTTCTTTTGACTCCCTCTCCCCAACCCCTCTCCCGGCGGGAGAGGGGCTTTTGCGACACCCTCGGAGGGAGAGGAGGTGCAGCCGGTGGCGTGCCCAACATATTGCTATCGGCGATGTTCTCATTTAAACATTAACC
>Ga0209568_1000603_pt1 | contig 12677 bp, 15 predicted proteins | sample WorMetOlspDAHAB2_FD_187406 | JGI IMG/M metagenome (GOLD analysis project Ga0209568, IMG submission 187406) | Marine gutless worms symbiont microbial communities from Max Planck institute for Marine Microbiology, Germany - Olavius sp. DAHAB.2... ...
CTCCCCAACCCCTCTCCCGGCGGGAGAGGGGCTTTTGCGACACCCTCGGAGGGAGAGGAGGTGCAGCCGGTGGCGTGCCCAACATATTGCTATCGGCGATGTTCTCATTTAAACATTAACCACTACCAAAAATTCACCACTACCCACGAATCTTCCGCCGCACTACAGGTCTCTCGTACCTGCCGGCGGTGTTGCACTGAAAGGCCGCGGTTTTCCGTTCCACCTGCCGGCCTGGGATTAACGTCTCCGTATGCCCGAAAAACCCGTCGGCTCCATACTCACTCGGGGTTCATTCCGGGCTTATTCCGGGCTCACTCTGGAAAAACCTTGCGGAAAGGCTTTACCGTGACCTCCGTGAAAACACCGGCAGTGACATAAGGATCAGCGGCGGCCCAGGCACGGGCGGCCGCAAGGTCGGGGAACTCGGCCACGATCAGCGAGCCGGTGAATCCGGCGCTTCCCGGATCTTCGCTGTCGATGGCCGGGTGCGGACCCGCCAGCAGCAATCGGCCCGCATCCTGCAACTGCCGCAGCCGCTCCAGATGCGCCGGACGCACCTTGAGCCGGTCTTCCAGGCTGTCCGCCTTATCCTCGGCAATGATGGCGTAATACATGTCAGTTGGTCTCCTCCGGATCCGCGGGATCTGAAATGTGCCGGGCCAGATGGAATGCCTGCGCAACCATGCAGGCAAGCGTCAGTCCCATCATACCGAAGAGCTTGAAGTTAACCCAAGTCTCCTCTCGTGACCGGGCCGGGGAGAGGGGATCACAAAAGGATATGCTTGTGTCAGTCGCGCGAGAAAAGGTCCGGGAGGGCACGGCGTCGAACGTGGCGTAACGCCACAGGACGCTGGGAGAGGGCATGAAGCTTCGTTCAGCTCCCCACGGGAGCGGCTGATCGCTTAGACACCATTTTTTGGGGTACACCGGCGGTGCGGATCATGGGGCTATCAATGAAAACCTCTTCAAAATCGGCATCTTTTGCCAACTCCTCGAACACCTCGGACCAGACGCCACGCTTCTGCCAACGCGCGAATCGTTGGTACACGCTGTTCCAGTTCCCGAATTCCGCCGGAAGATCACGCCAAGGGGCCCCCGAGCGAGCCAGCCATAAGATCGCCTCCATGAACAGCCGGTTGTCGCGGCCGGTACGTCCGCGGTCCGAGGCCTTGCCCGGCAGCAGCAGCTCGATTCGTTTCCATTGGTCATCACGTAACTTCGGTCGCACCATTTCTATGCTCCAACATCGTAGTCCGGGTCTAGTTTACCTGTCGGGTCCCGGCAGGTTACATCATGTCGGATCAGGTCGCATCCCTGCGGCTAACCCGACCGACCCGGCTACCTTTTCAGACAGTCCCTCAAAAGGTCATCATACCATTGGTCTCAAAAATATATTCGCCATCGCTTTCTCCACGTCCTCGGTGTCTTTGCAGCTCAGGCGCTTCCGCGGCAGGCATGGCCCGCTGCTTCGGTCAGGGTCGCGTCGAGCTTGGTGTGATCGAAATCGGCGGTGACCAGGGCCTTGCCGATACCTTGCAGAAGTACCAGGCGCAGTCGGTTGTCCATGACCTTTTTGTCCAGGGCCATCAGCTCGCGAAAGCGCACCGGATTTATCTCCGCCGGAGGGGTTACGGAGAGCCCGACCGCGGCGATCAGTGACCGGATGCGCCGAACCGAGTCGTCGTCGAGCCAGCCGAGGCGGGCGGAGAGATCGGCGGCTATGCACATGCCGACTCCCACTGCCTCGCCGTGCAGCCAGGCACCATAGCCGGTGCCCGTCTCGATGGCGTGGCCGAAGGTGTGGCCCAGATTCAGCAAGGCCCGCTCGCCTGCCTCCAGCTCGTCGGCGGCGACCACCTCCGCTTTGTTGCGGCAGGAGCGCTCGATCGCATAAGCGAGCGCGTCCGTATCCCGGGCGCGTAGTTTCTCGATGTTTGCTTCGAGCCAGGCGAAGAACGCCGGATCCCGGATCAGGCCGTACTTGATCACCTCGGCGATACCCGCCGCCAGCTCGCGGTCCGGTAGCGTGCGTAGGGTGTCCGTGTCCGCCAGCACGGCGCGGGGCTGGTGGAAGGCGCCGATCATGTTCTTGCCCAAAGCATGGTTGACGCCGGTCTTGCCGCCGACGGAGGAGTCGACCTGAGCGAGGAGGCTGGTCGGTATCTGGATAAAGGCGACCCCCCGTTGGTAGCAGGCCGCCGCGAAGCCGGCAATGTCGCCGATCACCCCACCCCCAAGTGCCACCAGGGTACAGTCGCGTGCAAAATGGCGGCCGAGTAGCTCATCCATGATCCGACCCCAGAATTCCAGGGTTTTGTACTGCTCTCCGTCCGGGAGCACGACCCGCGCGATCCGATAGGCACCGAGCGCCCGTTCTACCCGGTCCAAATAGAGGGGGGCGATGGTCTCGTTGGTGACGACCATGACCTGGTGTCCGGCGATCCGGGAGGTAAGGGTCTCCGGCCTGTCGATCAATCCGGGACCGATATGGATGGGGTAGCTGCGCGGCCCCAGGTCGACTTCGAGGGTTCTGATCACGTCTCGATCCAGCTTACGGGGTGTCGGATTCGAGGCGCCGACGGATTTCCCTGACCACCGAGGGCGTGCCCCGGCATTCGGTGGAAACCACCATGTCGGCGACCTGTCGGTAGAGGGGGTCGCGTTCCTCCGTGAGCTGACGCAGGCGTGCCAGGGGGTCTTCGGCGTGCAGCAGCGGCCGATTGTGGTCGCGGGTAGTGCGCACGTGCTGTTGCTCGGGGCTGCAATGCAGGTAGACCACAAGACCGCGGGATGTCAGATCCCGACGATTGTCCGACCTGAGCACGGTACCACCGCCGGTGGCCATTACGATGCCGCTTAGCCCGCTCAGCTCGTCGATCACTTGCCGCTCCCGCTGTCGGAATCCTGCTTCACCCTCGTATTCGAAGATGGTCGGAATATCGACGCCGGTACGCCGCTGTATCTCCTGGTCGCTGTCCTTGAACTCGAAAGACAGGGCCGCGGCCAGCTGACGTCCCACAGTGCTTTTACCCGCCCCCATGGGACCCACGAGAAAGATATTTTTAAACCGCATCATGTCGTAAAGGTATGCCAGATTTTGCCGTCGCGGGCAAGATCGGCGCGAGCCCGGTCAAGGTGAGCACGCATGAATCCGCCCGAAAACATGACCTTGTTTGATCCCCTCTCCCCGGCCCTCTCCCGGAAGGAGGGAGCTTGTGGCCTGCCCAACACCCGGCTATCGGCGATGTTCCAACTTATACTGCCACACGGCATAATCTGCGCATTTCACTCCCTCTCCCTCCGGGAGAGGGTGGGGGAGAGGGGGAAATTCAAAAGCTCGGATTGTGCCGCGTGGCAGTATAGAACCTGGTAGTGGTTAATGTTTAAATGAGAACATCGCCGATAGCAATATGTTGGGCACGCCACCGGCTGCACCTCCTCTCCCTCCGAGGGTGTCGCAAAAGCCCCTCTCCCGCCGGGAGAGGGGTTGGGGAGAGGGAATCAAAAGAAGCGATCGGGCGTGGTTAATGAACCCCTCTACGCTGACCATTTAAATATTTACCACTACCTAGAACCTATCCCAAATGGTTCACCAATGAGTTATAGCAACACGGCCCACCAGCGATTTTAGCCCAATTGGGATAGGCTCTTAGGTAATGGTTAAGGTATAAATGGAAACATCGCCTCTGGCAATGGGTAGGGCGCGCTACAGGCTACACCCCCTCTCCCCCGGGAGAGGGCCGGGGAGAGGGGATCGAACAAGTCCACGCCAGCCATTTAAAAATTTACCACTACCGGCTCTTAAACCTTAATACCCTGTTCGCAGTGAGCCCTCAGGGTTTGGCAACGCCCGTTTTCAGGATCTTCGGGGTGACGAAGATCAGGAGCTCGTTGTTGCTGTCTCTGCGGGTGGTACTCTTGAAGAGGTAGCCGAGCAGGGGCAGGTCGCCGAGCCAGAGTACCTGCCGCTTGGTGAATTCCCTGGTGTGCTCGAATACCCCACCGAGTACCAGCGTCTCGCCGTCGTCCACCAGCACGTTCGTCTCTACCGAGCGTGTATCGATCGGCGGTACGCCCTGGACCTCGCGGGTGAAGTCCGCGCTGTCCTTTTTGACCTTGAGACCGATGATAACGCGGTCGTCGGGAGTAATCCGGGGAGTGACCTTGAGCTCGAGCACGGCCTCTTTGAAGGCCACGGTGGTCCTGCCCAGCTCCTGCTGTTCCTGGTAGGGGATCTCCTGCCCCACCCTGATGGTCGCCTCTCGGTTGTTGGAGGTAATCACGCGCGGGCTGGAGATGAGCTCCCCACGCCCTTCCCGTTGCATGGCGGTGAGTTCGAGCTGGAGCAGATAAGATCCGATCTTGCCGAGGAAAAAGTTGGCTCCGCTGATGGGGTTGGCAACGGGGAGGTTGACCATGAGGGGAATGACACTGCCGGGAATCTGAATCGTGCTGATGCCGGCAAGGGCGGGATTCCGCGCTTGATGGACACCGGAGGTACCCTGAATATGGCCTGCGACGGCGCCCGTGAGCTCGTTGAAGTGACCTGTGTTGACATTTTCCTGCCACCGGCTGAACCCGAAGCGCGTCCCCAGATCCCGCGCGAAATCGTCGTTGGCGACGACCACGCGCGATTCGATCATGACCTGGCGCACCGGCACGTCCAGTCTCTGGACGATACGTCGGATATCCTTCAACCTGGCCCGGGTGTCCCGCACTAGGAGGGTATTGGTGCGCTTGTCGAAAGCGACCTTGCCGCGTTCGGAGAGCAGCTGGCTCTCCTTCGATTTCAAGAGCGCCGTCAGCTCGTCCGCCTTGGCGTAGTTGATCCGGATAAACTCGGAGTGCAGCGGCACCAGCGTTGTGATCTTCCGGTCGGCCAGGAGCTCCGCTTCTTCCTGCCGGACGATCTCCAGGGTGGGGGCTACCATGATCACATTGTCCATTCGCCGCATGGAGAGTCCCTTGGCTTTGAGGATGATGTCCAGGGCCTGATCCCAGGGGACGTTCTTCAGCCGCAGGGTGATATTGCCGGTCACCGTGTCGCTGGCGACCAGGTTGAGCCCGGTGAAGTCGGCCAGGAGCTGGAGTACCGCGCACACCTCGATGTCCTGGAAGTTCAGGGAGATGCGATTCCCCACATATCTGCCGCCCCAGGACTCCCGACCCTTTCGTCCCGGCGCGGCCGGCGTATGCACCTGATTCCCGGGCCGGGCCGCGTACTTCACGTCCTTCGATAAGGGTGCGGCGATCACCGGTGTCCACGCAATGGTAGTGGTAAATTTTTAAATGGCTGGCGTGGACTTGTTCGATCCCCTCTCCCCGGCCCTCTCCCGGGGGGAGAGGGGGTGTAGCCTGTAGCGCGCCCTACCCATTGCCAGAGGCGATGTTTCCATTTATACCTTAACCATTACCCACGCAATCAGCCACGATAAGAGCAGCGGTAGCCCAGACCTGTACCGGTGTTTTTCCGATAATGAGATACGATCGGTCTGACACCGGATCGAGGCGGGCGACAAGCCGTTCATCGCGCCTTGATCTCCCCCCGGTCTATCGACTCAATGCAAGGGTAGCTCGGCGTTCATGCCATACGCCGCCGTCGAAGACGCGCTCGATCAGCGTGATCTCATCCTCAGTAATCCCTGTGATCCGGCCGTGGTTCGTGCCCATGTAATTACCGACGGTCACATGGAACAGGGGCCGATCGGGCGTCTTGATCAAGGCCCGGATGACACCCCCCCTGGGTCAGGGTGCCTACCATGGCGAGGGCGTCGAGGGGAAACTGTTCCAGCGTTTCCTGGCGCCGCGAGGGGTCGGGAACCAGGCCGTCATCGACGGGCGCGGTGACCGGAGCGACGTCTCGGCGCTCCGGTACGAAGGGATCGCGTCGGTTTCCGGGCGCGAAGGAAACGCCGGCGATTGGCTCGATCACGGGTAACGGAGCGATGGGGCCGGGCTTGCGTCCCTTTACCTGTCGGACATATTCCTCCAGCTCGGCCATATTGTCGTTGTCGCATGCGACCAGGACCAGCGCAGCCAGCGCGGCGAAGTAAGCGCGGGGACTCATTCGGCCGTTTCCTCGTCGAGATACCGGTAGGTCTTGACGGTCGCCTCGAGATTCAAGGGCACCGCGGTGCCGGATGCATCCGGTTCGCCCCGGCGGGTGCTGATATCGAGGTCGTGGATGGTGACGATCCGGGGTAACGCGGCCAGCCCGCTGATGAAGCGGCCGAGCTCATGGAAATGTCCGGTGACGCGGGTGTGGATCGGCAGCTCGGCGTAGAAGTTCCGGCGCCTCTCGTCCGTGGGTTGGAAGCGCTCGAATTCCAGTCCGGCCGCGAGCCCGGCCTGCGAGACATCCACCAGCAGTGCCGCGATCTCCGTCCGGTCCGGAAGCCGGCGCCGCATGGCACCTAAGGATGCCTCCATGTCCGCGAGCTGCCGCCGGTAGGCCCCCAGGTTGGCGGCCTGTTGCTTTTGGACTCGAACGCATGGCGCAGACTCGTTTCCTCCTGCTCAGCGGTCCGCAGGCGCCGGAGCTGTCCCTTGGTATCGAGAGCATACCAGACCCCGAGGATGCCCCCGCAGAGGAGAAGTATCAGCATCGCCTTCGCCAGGCCCGACCACTCGCCGATGTGCTCCAGGTCCAGCTCGGTCAGTCGGTCGAGGTCCACTGTCGGTCAGAGCTACCGAATAATCATCACTATTGAAACATAACCTATGGAAGACTACGAATCACGCGAATCGACGCGGATGTTCCGTAGGCGTGAAATCCGATTCGCGCGGCTTCGTGTGATTCGTAGTTTCCCCTCGGAACGGCCACAGCGTCGTGAGGGGTGCCGAAATTCACGATAATATACTTGATACCCGTCGTGTCTGTAATCCGGCTCATAAATGAGCTTTTTCTGCGTTGATCGGCGGTGTTGCAAGCCCGCGACGGTGGCACCAGACTCGGCTGGCAAACGTAAAACCACTCTCGCCTGCAACAGGGGATAGCTCCTCCTCGGTATATAATCACACGGGACCTGACACCCTCCGTGGCGTTCCGGGATTGGGTGCAAATTTTTCGGAACGGCACAGAGGCCGTTCCTACAGGAGATTTCATAAACGGAAAAATAAGGTGAAATGTCGTGCTGGGGGGTGTTCTCAATTAGAGGTAACACGATGATTTTACTCGGTATACTAAAATTGCCCGTGTTACCCGGCGGATGCTGTGGCTAATTTCTAACATCAGCAAAACCATACCCTTTAGCTCAACCCTGGAGTTGACCTCTCGGTTTCCGGTTCTTGATTGAGATCACCCCCTAGTCGTCCATCAATCGTCTATTGATGGATATAGAGGTTCGAGTTTGACCCGAGCATCCTCGGTGGCGAATCGCCAATTTACATCATTAGTTTGCTGCCGGACTACTAGGTAGTGTTGACATTTAACGATAATCGACTGTTTTCACGTGTTTAAATGCCCGCAACATGTCACAGATCCAGGATGAGAACCGACTCCCCAAAAGCCCCTCTCCCTGGAGGGAGAGGGGTTGGGGAGAGGGTGATTCAAGCAGTCGGTTGTGAATGTCAACGCCACCTAGGCTCCCGAGCCGCCGAACACCGCCGGATCAGGCGATCATCTCTTCCGCGACCCGTTGGTATCCGCCCCTGAGGATCTCCTGTTCATGGAGGTAGTCGAGCAGCAGGTTGATGCCTTGGGGTACGCTGAGCCGATCCGCATCGACGTGGACCTCGGGCGCCAGGGGTTTCTCGTAGGGGCTGTCGATACCCGTGAACTGCTTGATCTCACCCCGCTCCGCCTTGATGTAGAGCCCCTTGGGGTCGCGTTCCCTGCACACCGCCAGGGAGGCGTCCATGAAGACCTCGACGAACTGCCCCGGAGGGAGGATTTCGCGCACGATCCGGCGGTCCGCCCGGAACGGAGAGATAAAAGCGACCATCACGATCAGGCCGGCGTCGGCCATCAATCCGGCCACTTCGCCGACCCGGCGGATGTTCTCCGTGCGGTCGGCATCGCTGAAGCCCAGGTCTTTGCACAGACCATGGCGAACATTGTCCCCGTCGAGCAGATAGGTATGGTAACCCTGGGCCGTGAGGATCTCTTCCAGAGCGCCCCCCAGCGTCGACTTACCCGAGGCGCTCAGACCCGTGAACCAGATGACCGCCGGACGCTGATCCTTCTGCTCCGCCCGCACGGATTGATCGACAGGGTGATGATGCCAAACGACGTTATTACGCACAGGACATACTCCCGAAAGGTTGAGAAGCTGTCTGGTTAAAAGTGGTATCGGCTGCAACTGTCCAAAATTCGACATACTTACGACGTTACCGGAACCGCCGCAGGACGGCTTGGGTCTCTTCGGTACTGATACGCGGTCCCGGATTGGTCACCAGCTTGGCGGAAGCCGCCGCCGCCAGGTCCCCGGAGCCTTTGTGGCTCCAGCCTTGGGTGCGGCCATAGAGGAAGGCGCCGGCGAACATGTCTCCGGCGCCGACGGTGTCGATGGCATCGACCCGGACCGGCGCGATCTCGAGCACGGCATTGCCGTCGTAGACCAGCGCGCCCGCGGGGCCCCGGGTGATCGCGAATTCCTTTGCGATCGTCTTCAGAAAGGCGATGGCCACGTCCAGGTCTTCCGTGTCTGCCATGCCCTTGGCCTCGGCCTCATTGGCGAAGATCAGGTCTACGCCGCCGCCGATCATCTCCATGAGACCTGCCTTGAAGTAGGTCACCATGTTGGGGTCCGAGAGGGAGATGGCGGTCTTGACCCCTGCCGCTTCGGCGATTTCCCTGGCGGTGATGGACAGCCTGCGCGCCGCGTCGGTGGTAACCAGGTAGCCTTCGGTGTAAAAATAGTCGGAATCCCGCAGAGACTCCGGGATCAGCTCCTGCTCGGACAGCTCGCCGCTGATGCCCAAGTGGGTCACCATGGTCCGGTCCGAGTCCGGCGTCACCAGGACCACACAGCACCCGGTGTGCCCGTTCTCTCTGTCGGTGTGATAGTTGGTGTCCACGCCGCCGGCGAGCAGGTCGTCCATGTAGAAGCGACCGAGGGCATCGTTGGCTACTTTACAGGAATGGAAGCCCTTGCCGCCGAATTGGCTGACCGCGATGACGGAGTTGGCCACGGAGCCGCCGGAACCCTTCCGGTGGGGGCGTTCCGCGAGGTGATGCATGATCTCGGTCTGGTGGTCCGCGTCGACCAGGGTCATGACCCCCTTGTCGATCCCCAGCTTCTCCAGGTCATCGACAGCCACCTCGTATTCCAGATCCACCAGGGCGTTGCCGATGCCGTAGACGTGATATTTCCGCATACTCGATCTCGTTTTGGCTCTTTAGGGCACTTTGAAAAATACGGTTTTCATCTACAGTATACCCCAACAATCAATGGCTTAGAGTCGCTTGATTGGTGAAAATGCCTATTTTTCAAGGTGCCCTTTATGGATTCCGGGCTATTTTGGAGTGCGCCGGCAAAGCGGCGCGGACACATTGAACCTCAGTAACGGGGGATCCCCGCAGCGTTTGTCGGGAACTTAGGCGTCGGGTTCCCTACGCGCTGCGGCGACGGCGCTTTCCCCTGACCACAACGCCTGTGTTCAAGACGGATGCGTGGCCCAATCCAAAGCGGCGGCGGGCAAGTAGCCCCCGGCCAACTCGGCGGACAAGTCAGGCACCCCGGATTCCGGTCGCTACCGGGGTCAGGTTGCCGCCGCACCCCAAAAGGTCCGGTCGTGCCTTTCACGATTGTGAGCAGTCCGGAATCCATAGCGTCCGTACTATTTTGATGCGGGCGGGGGACCCAACAAGATTGTGAGCGCATTGAGCATAGGAAATCGTTCCGCTTTCCTACATCGTGCTCGCCTTCCGCTCGACGCCTTGCTCCGTAACCAGTGCCGCCAAGGGGCTGCCTTCGGCAACATAGGGGATTACCGTCTCCGCGGCAAGCGCCAGTACCAGGCGATTGCGCTCCAGTGCGGTGGCGCAGGTGGTGCGGCGGACCTCCGGCGGGCAAGCGGTGAGGACGAGTAGGCGGCCCTGGTCCAGGGCTTCGCGTTCTTCCGCGGGGACGCGGTAATCGGTGAGCCCGCGTGCCAGGAGTTTTATCACGCGACCCTTGCGGCGCATGACGGAGCGCAATACCTGTTGCTCCAGCGGGGCGTGAAAGCCGCTCAGAATGACCCGCTCTTCTTTTACCCACCGGGGCACGCGGTCGAGAGTCTCCAGCAACACGCTGCCGGGACAGGCGCGGGATGAGAGCAACCCGAGCAGGGGTTCATCCAGGAGCGCGGGGTTGCCGACCAGGAAAAACTTTTCGCTTCCCTTGCGGCCGCTATGTTCTCTGGCTCGATATTTCACCCGTCGATTGCAAGCCGATCATGAAGTGCAGGGAGAGGGTTTGTGGCCCTTGTATATCAGTGATCGACCAACCTGTCGTCGAGAGGTACTTCCTCGATCCGACCATCCTTGAGAATCACGATCGGCACGCCCGTCTTATTGGCAATTTCCCTCGCTTTACGCGCCGCGCGCCGAATGGCGATCTCCGCATTCACCAAATCGGGGTCGCGTTTTTTCCTACCCTGGGACTGGTTGGGTGTCCTGTCGATCATGGTTCGACTCCTTCTTCGAGTAATTGGGGTGTGGCACCGGAATTATCGTATTCTCCGGCGCAACGGTCATCGTTTTGACGCCCCCTACACCTTCATGCCGCCGATATTAGGGCACCTTGAAAAACTCAAGGTCCCCATTAGGCAACGCTGGAACGTGGGAGCCGGAAACAAGCCCCGAAAGTACCCCGCGCTCAATAGGCGAAGACCTCCATCTCCACCGACCGTAGCGGCTTACCTTCGCCATGCAGGCGGCGTCGGATGTTCTCCGCTGTTTCCGCGTCGAAGGTCTTCTCGCCGCAGTGAACACAGACTGTCGCCGGGATGTGCTCGACCGGAATATAACGGCCATCCACATGGAACACCTCTGCGACTTCATCACGACGAGACTCGATCCGGCCACAGATTTCGCACTGGAACATAGTTCTACTTTGTCACATTCAGCTTAGCCCACATTACCCTTCCTGCCGCCGGCCCGTGCGGATCTCGCTTCAGGTGTAGGTTGCGTTAGCCGTGCGCGAAAACGCCTGCGAGAGCACGGTGTCGAACGCGGCGTAACGCAACAGGACGCGAGGATTTGTGTTGACCGGACGGTTTCTTGATGGCATTGGGTTTCATCTTTCCGTTTCCACACCGCCCATGCGGTATTTGATGTCGTAGCAATCCTGAATTACTTGGCGTTGTCCGAGGGTTTGACGTGTTGCGTTGCGACGCACAAAAGCCCGCTGCTCATCTGCCAGGTCAGTGCCGGCGTCTTAACGCAACCTACGCCCACTAGATTCCGGCACTCCCTGCCGGAATGACGGCTTAACTTAATGGCATTGATCTCCAAGCAGCTCGGCTTCAAAACGTATCTTGGCCGTTTCCCATTCCTTTTCCGCTTCCCGGCACAGGCGACGGGCTTCATCTCGGCGGCGTTGGATTGCCACTGCGATTCGATTTTGCTCATCAGATGGCGGAACCGGCACTCTCAGCAGTTTTAGAGTATCTGAATTGATACCGGTCTGATTATTGAACTTCGTCGCCAGTAATCCGAGATAGCCGACACCACGGAGCAAATTTAGAATTGCTTCAAGATAGTAAGCATTAACATCATCATTAACTCGCAGCCTCGTCATATGGTTAGAACACACGCAAGGCTGATCTAGTTCAAAAACCGCACTCTTACCGACCAATTCAGCCGAATTTGTGTTATTGAATAGCAGCTCGTCGCGCTCGCAATAGTCTTTCTTCTCCAAATTGCTTCTAGGAACAAACTTCGTATTCTCCAACGATATTTCACCATTCGTATTGAGATTCAGCGGTCGCAGGCGCGGTATACCAGAGGAGAAGTCAAAAGCTTGGTCTTGTTTCCCGGCAGCAAAACCCGATTGCATCCGGCTGCATAACTTCTCCAATGGCCGCGCTGGATATTTTCCATTTTCTATACCATCTCGGATGGTGCGAAATCGCGGCGAGTGGAAATCGGCATCAGCGCGCTCTTTTATCTTTGCTCTGGTTGTCGCAAAAACACTTCTTTCCGGTGCGTCCGGGATAGCTATTCCAAATTGCTCCATCAACCAAGAATCAATACCAGACAGCAGAGCATCTGCATCAGCGAGTTTCTTGTCCCGAATTTCCTTAGCAGCTTCCAAATTAGCTAAGAAACTCGGTCGCTGTTTCTCTGGGCCAATGAGGTATAATTACTTTCTCAAGAGTGTCCGAGTTAATACCAGCTTGGTTGTTAAAATTGGTGCTCAATCTCGCAAAATATCCCAAACGCTGCATCATATTTAGGGTAATGGTTAAGGTATAAATGGAAACATCGCCTCTGGCAATGGGTAGGGCGCGCTACAGGCTACACCCCCTCTCCCCCCCCGGGAGAGGGCCGGGGAGAGGGGATCGAACAAGTCCACGCCAGCCATTTAAAAACTTACCACTACCATATTTAGTACTGCAGCTAGGTAGTGGTTAATGTTTAAATGAGAACATCGCCGATAGCAATATGTTGGGCACGCCACCGGCTGCACCTCCTCTCCCTCCGAGGGTGTCGCAAAAGCCCCTCTCCCGCCGGGAGAGGGGTTGGGGAG
>Ga0209568_1000604_pt1 | contig 12671 bp, 12 predicted proteins | sample WorMetOlspDAHAB2_FD_187406 | JGI IMG/M metagenome (GOLD analysis project Ga0209568, IMG submission 187406) | Marine gutless worms symbiont microbial communities from Max Planck institute for Marine Microbiology, Germany - Olavius sp. DAHAB.2... ...
AGGCTAAACTCAGCGCGCAACAACCGAGAGAACGAACACTAGCTCCAGCCTGGATCAGAAATCCCAGTTTCTGCAACTGTGTTCTCGCATTCGCGGAACCGGCAGAATCCACTGTAGATATCAGACTACCAGCCAATTTAAAACGAGCTGCGACTCTCAATCTTCGGTCGTTTAAGTATGCCCCTTTTCCTCTCTCTGCGGCAAACAATTCACCGGACACCGGATTGTACACTACTCCAGCTACTATTGTTTCCTGTCGCTCTAGGGCTGCGGAAGTGCAGAAAAAAGGCATTCCGTGCAACATATTCTCGAGCCCATCGATGGGAGATATTATCCATCGATGTGATCCGTCTGAACCCTGGATTGCCTCCTGACCTGGACTGAATAATCCGTATCCGGGACGTATTTTCAGCAAGGCACCGGTCAGGATTCTCTCGACTCTCTTATTGGCAGCGGATACGAAACCAACTGGTCCTCCAGATGACCCCTGGAGATTGGATATTTCTCCGAAGTCCCTGACTATCCCTCTGGATGATTCTCGGACCGCTTCAACCATTGCAGTTATGAGAGCTGAGCTAACCATGAAAGCAATAATCCCAACCAGGTTGTCAAAGAACAGCACAAAATACGGCAGCAGCCAACCGGTGAGATGGCGTCTCGAACAGGGCTCGAACCTGTGACCCCAAGTTTAGGAAACTTGTGCTCTATCCTACTGAGCTATCGAGACACACGCGGACTAAGCCGAAAACAAGATACTACGCGCAGAGAGACACTCGGCTCATTCTAGTTCAAGCTATCACGACGCAAAGCCAACACCCACGGCTTGAGAAATCTCTTCCCAAGAAGCAGGCCGTCACAGAGCCCTGAATAAAACCGAAGCCACACACCCTCATGTCTAGCAAATTTGGTGATTTTAGCAAGTCCGGTTTGCGATGATGGCATAGATTCTCGTTCAACATGAGTATATTCTACCTTGCTCTCCCTAGACTAGATGGCATAGATTCTCGTTCAACATGAGTATATTCTACCTTGCTCTCCCTAGACTAGATGGCATAGATTCTCGTTCAACATGAGTATATTCTGCCTTGCTCTCCCTAGACTAGATGGCATAGATTCTCGTTCAACATGAGTATATTCTGCCTTGCTCTCCCTAGACTAGATGGCACAGATTCTCGTTCAACATGAGTATATTCTGCCTTGCTCCATCTAGACTGGATGAGATAGATTCTAGTCCAGCATGAGTATATTCTGCCTTGCCCCCTCTAGACTGGATGACATAGATTCTCGTTCAAGATGAGTATATCCTGCCTTGCTCCCTCTAGACTGGATGACATAGATTCTCGTCCAACATGAGTATATCCTGCCTTGCTACCTCTAGACTGGATGACATAGATTCTCGTCCAGCATGAGTATATCCTGCCTTGCTCCCTCTAGACTGGATGACATAGATTCTCGTCCAGCATGAGTATATCCTGCTCTGCTTCCTCTTAGCCTAGCTTGAGAGGTCTTGAAGCTGGATTGTCGAGACCAGCACGACTATATAGATGTGCTGTGTACTATAGGTAAAATAAAGGTCTGTTAAAATGCTCGTAGATACACATTGTCATCTGGATTTTTCCGACTTTTCCGATGATCGCGACCAGGTAGTAGCGAATGCTAGAACAGCAGGAGTAGGGAAAATGCTGACTATCTCGACCCGGGTGAAACGCTTTGCCGAAGTCCGGGAAATCGCAGAGCAGTACGATGGAGTTTACTGCTCAGTCGGCACGCACTGTTGCTATTCCGATGAAGAAACCGATGTGACAGCCGAAGATTTGATCAGTCTCTCGGCACATCCGAAATGTGTTGCCATAGGAGAATCCGGTCTCGACTACGTAAAAGGTGGAGCAAAGGAAATCCAAATGTCCAGTTTTCTTCGTCACATTGCGGCTTCGCAGATGACGGGACTTCCTTTGATAGTACACGCTCGCAATGCGGATGAGGATCTGATAAATGTGCTGAACACTTCGACGAAACAGAAAGCTTTTCCGCATGTTTTGCACTGTTTTTCGTCAGGAAATGAACTGGCTTGGTCTTCCATCGAGTTAGGTGGTTATATTTCTTTTTCCGGCATTATTGCCTTTACGAGGGGAGCTGAAGACCTCAAGGAGTTAGCACGTCAGGTTCCGGCTGACAGGCTTCTTGTGGAAACTGATGCCCCATATCTGAGCCCTCCTCCTCATAGAGGCAAGCGAAATGAACCGGCTTTTGTAGTCGAAACGGCTGCTGTTCTTGCTCAGTTACGCGGAGTAGATTATAGCTCTATAGAGTGTCAGACCACTGAGAACTTTTATCGTCTGTTTAATAAGGTTGTGCAGTAGTGGGAAAATCAATTTTTCGCATTCTTGGGTGTGGTTCTTCTACGGGAGTACCTCGTGTAGGCAATGATTGGGGACAATGCGACCAGAGAAATCCAAAGAATAGACGTCGTCGCACCGCTCTGTTGATAACCAAGCATGGCGATAACGAGAGGTTTACTCGCATCCTAATAGATACAGGACCTGATCTGCGAGAACAGTTACTATCCGCCTGTGTGGATCGGTTGGATGCGGTGTTGTACACGCATGCCCACGCTGATCACACTCACGGTATAAACGATCTCAGGCCTATTGCTCTTAAGCACAAGGTTCGCCTTGACCTTTACATGGATGCACTGACCTCATCTCGCATTCGCAAGTCCTTCTATTACTGTTTTAGGGCTCAAGTTTCGCCCTCCAACCATGTTCGGGAGGCCTTGTGTTTTGGAGATTCAGTTCAGTCGTCAGATGTGACTCAAGTGGCTCAAGACGGCTCAATTTCATCTCTTGATATGGCTCAAGACGATGTCGATTACGCGCCGATTGCCTCAGATCATGTGATTAAACCTGGTGATCGAGTGACCGTAGATGGGCCTGGTGGTCCTATAACTGCAGTTTCTTTCAGACAGATTCACGGAACCGATACTTCTTTGGGGTTCAGATTTGGCAAAGTTGCTTACGCTACGGATGTTTCCCAGATGAGTGATGAGACCATGTCTTTGCTTAGGGGTTTAGATGTCCTGATAATCGGAGCATTGCGTTGGACTCCGCATTTGAGCCACTTTACCGTCGATCAGGCATTACAAGTGATTGGGCATCTCAATCCGAAACGGGCTATTTTGACGCATATGCATGTCGACCTGGATTATAATGTCCTCAAGGATTACCTCCCAGATCATGTGGAGCCAGGTTACGATGACATGGAATTTACACTGGATGACTAGGAAATATCTGAGGAAAATCAGTCGATTTACGATCTAGTCTGCAGCTTGATCGAGGGGAACCCACAGAACTTCTTCTATGTTCGTGGCGCCAGAGATGAGCATGACCAGCCTGTCGAAACCAAGAGCCATGCCGGAAGTAGCTGGCATAAAACTTAAAGCGGAGATGAAGTCATCATCTATCGGATATGTGTCTCCGTATATCTGTTCTCTAGATTTCATGCTGGCACGAAAGCGGCGAGTCTGTTCGACAGGATCGGTTAGCTCTTCACAACCGTTAGCTAGTTCAAGGCCACAGGCAAAGATTTCAACTCTATTTGCGACCCGCTGATCACTTGACGATTGCAGCGATGATACTGCTTCAGAAATCGGGTATTCCGTTAGAGCCGTTACTCTGGTGAGACCCAGGTTTGGTTCTATGAGATCTACCAGGATCCGTGAAAAAATAGCTGACCAGGTTTCATTATCTTCGATTTGGACTCCTGAATTAGCAGCTGCTGTGGCTAATTTGTCACGATCCACCGAGGTGTCAGGTGAGATCGTGGATAACAGATCTATTTTCGCGTACCTCTGGAAGGCTTCAGCCACTGTGATGATCTCAGGCTCCACCTCTGGATCGATACTTCGTCCAGCGAAGGAAATTTCTCGTACGCCTGCCTCAGCTGCAGCCAACCTTAGGATATTACAGCAATCTGTGATCAAGTCTTCATACCCTGAACCTACTTTGTACCACTCCAACATCGTGAACTCAGGATGGTGTGTCTTGCTTTTTTCGCGGTTTCTCCAGGCTTTCGCAAATTCGAATATCTTTGTTTCTCCTCCTGCTATTAGTTTTTTCATGCTCAGTTCTGGGGAAGTCTGAAGGTATCGCTGACTTGCCATCCCATCCTGAACCAGTGTTGTGGGGAAGGCGTGGAGATGTGTCTCACCACATGTGGACTTCATGAGACATGAGGACTCGACTTCCAGGAAGTCCTGCTTGTTGAAAAAATCCCTTATCCTTGTTTTCAAGCGATTGCGAAGCAACAAGAAGGGACGACGATTGCCATGTCTGATCGGGTGCCACCAAGGCAGGCTCAAAGCTTTATCTGTCAACATTTCTTAGACCTAATTTGTCTGGGGATTCGTGAGGAAGTTCTGTTCTTTAACCTACAGGAACCTACGTTAACCTACAGGAACAATTGTGAAGGAGTCTAGTTTTCTTCCCTGCACTGGGATTCTGGTTGACTTGAAGCTGGTTTTGCAAAGGGATCCAGTCTGGTCTGATGGTGATTTTGCAAAGAAAATCGGCCTTTCCTCAAGCTTATTGCAAAGGGATCCAGTCTGGTCTGATGGTGATTTTGCAAAGAAAATCGGCCTTTCTTCAAGCTTATTGCAAACAAATCCATTCTGGTTTGAAGGAAAGAAATTCCCCAGAAAATTGGGACATCCGTGACTAGACCAAGGCTCATAAAATGACACATGCCTGGACAAGACGGAAAGAACATTGTAATCATAGAAGGACATTTTTTCCTTGAAAAACAGACACTAAGCATGTACCGATACACTTTTCCCTTGTTGTGTGGTGTTATCCTGCGGTTTATAGTGGTTTTTCGTGTTCTGGAGGGCAGTTCGTAGGGTATGAAAAGGACTTATCAACCTTCGAGATTGGTGCGTAAGCGTAGACATGGGTTTCGCGCACGTTCGTCTAGTGTCGGAGGTCGGCGTATTTTGGCATCTCGTAGGGCGCGCGGTCGCACTCGTCTTTCTGCGTGAACTAGTACAGGTTTTTTTGTGAGTTGCGTGGTGCAGTATCTTCGTAAGCGTTCTGAGTTTTTGGCGGTTTCTCGTCTGGGCTATAAGGCCAGGCGTGCCTGCCTCTCACTACACAGAGCAGACATAGCAGCTCTCAAGAGATCGAAACGCAGTCGCCGTGTGTCTGGAGACAGTGTCGACGCCCGTTTGCGCGTGGGTTTTACAGTCACAAAAAAGGTCGGGACAGCCACAGAGAGGAGTCGCGTCCGCCGTCGTTTGCGTGAAGCTTTCAAAAGCCTTTCTTCTGCCAGCAATGCCGGCTCCTGGCTGAAGGGAGCCTATGTGGTGTTTGGTAGAAGAGATACTCTGCATACACCATTTTCTGTTCTAGTATTAGAGCTAAAGTCAGCTGCCAAACAGTTGACTAGGCGTCTCCGTCAAGGCGTGCTACCGAAGACCTATGCGTAGCCAGGTCATCGTATTTCGCCGTGGTTTTTTCAAAGAATCCGCCTCAGAACCGCTAGGGCTGGATTGGTTTTCTGTGCTTATGTCGATGGACTCTCATGAATAACAATACCAATATGATAATCGCTATCGTCCTGTCTCTGGTTGTAGTGCTGGGATGGCAATATTTTGTAGCCGATCCCTACTTGGAAACTAGAAGGCAAGCCAAAATGAAGGAGTCCGAATCTAGTACTACGTCCAAAAAAGAACCAGTTTCTTCTGCCTCCAGATCGGGTCCGGATCGTCCTCCCAAACTGGGCTTGGATACTGGCGATTGGCCTTCTCGTAAGACTTCCGCGTCCAAGTCCGGGATGACCAAAGGAGCGCCTGCCTCTCGTGTCAGGATCGAGACTGGATCCCTTTCAGGGTCGATCAGTCTGGAAGGGGGAAAGTTAGACGAATTAACCTTAAAAAAATACAAGAAGACACTGGAGCCAGGATCTGATTCAGTTGTACTCCTTAGCCCTTGGGGATCGGCTAATCCGTACTTTGTCGAAACAGGCTGGCTTCCAGACCGCGATAATCCAATAGAAGTACCAGATACAGAGACGATTTGGTCGCAGGTGGGAAATAACAGCTTGACCCCTGACAATCCTGTCGTCTTGCGCTGGTCGAACGATCAGGGATTTGTTTTCACACGCACAATCAGCGTAGATGACAAGTACGTCTTCAGGATAATAGACGAAGTGGACTCCGTCGGAGGAGGCGAGGCAAGGCTTGCATCTTACTCAGTGATCAGCCGCTTTGGAGAGCCGGAGACATCTGGATACTACCTACTGCACGAAGGGCTCATCGGGCTATTTGGGAATTCTAGACTGACAGAGGTCGATTATTCTGAACTCCAAGAGGAGGGAATGATCACCAAAGAGCCAGTAAAAGGATCGTGGCTCGGGTTCGTCGACAAGTATTGGGCCGTGGTGTTGATCCCAGATAAGGAAAAATTACTTCGATCTGCCTTCACATTCTATGATGACAGATACGGTTTGGATCGCTTCCAAGCTTCTAGTTACGGGGAGCCGGTACTGGTAAATGGAAATAATAAAGCCGTATCCAGTGTACGGGCTTTCGTAGGAGCTAAGGAAGTAAACACTATCAGAGCCTATGAACATGACCTAGGTATCAAGAAGTTCGGAAATATCACAGACTGGGGATGGTTTTGGTTTATCACCCAGCCCATGTTTTGGTTGCTCGACCAGATGCGTCAATGGTTAGGGAATTTCGGCCTGGCGATCCTCGCAGTGACTGTCATCCTGAAGTTGGCACTTTTCCCAGTAGCCAATCGCTCATATGAGTCGATGAGCAGGATGAAAAAACTCACCCCCAAGTTGAAGGAGATACAGGAGAGGTACAAAGATGATAAGCAGAAACAGCAGGAGGCTACGGTAGAGCTCTATAACAAAGAAGATGTCCATCCGCTGGCTGGTTGTCTTCCTAGTCTCGTTCAGATTCCGATTTTCTTTTCGCTGTACAAGGTTTTGTTCATCACTATCGAGATGCGTCACACGCCATTTTTTGGATGGATACACGATCTTGCTGCTCCTGATCCAACTTCTTTGTTCAATCTTTTCGGCTTGTTGCCGTATCAAGTTACTGGAGCATTCAACATAGGTATGTGGCCAATCCTCATGGGAGTGACTATGTTCTTGCAGATGAGGATGAACCCTCCTGCTTTGGACAAGACACAGAAGCTCTTTTTTGATTTTATGCCTCTCGTCTTTGTCTTCATGCTTTCTAGTTTTCCGGCTGGTTTAGTCATATACTGGACCTGGAATAATGCTTTATCCATCGCGCAACAGGCTTGGATTATGAAAAGGAATGGCGTCAAGATTGAGCTCTTTGATAACTTGGTGGGGCTTTTTAAGAAAAGTACTGGCTCTAGAAAATAGTACTTCGTACCGAGAACTTAACCGAGCGCGCACTGATAGACCTGTTGGTGCACACTGGGGGTATGGTGTGTGATTTTCCTCAAGATGGCAAAATAGATCAGATGATGAAGCTGTTCGCTCAGCCTTGGGTTTTTGGCTGTGCGGTTTCTCAGGTCACTCGATTGCCTCCACCCAGTCTCAAGGAAATAGCCTTTATCGGTCGCTCGAATGTGGGTAAATCCAGCTTTTTGAACTCCTTGTTGAACAGGAAGCGTTTGGCACGGACTTCAAATACTCCTGGTTGCACTCGTTCTCTGAATTTCTACTTTCCCGCCATCTCCCTAAAAGGAGATGAGGCTCCTAGTGTTTCCAGAGCTAGAAAGCCTCGTCAGTATCCAGTTGCCATGGTAGATATGCCAGGATACGGTTTTGCACGTGCTCCCAGGATTGAGCTCGATACCTGGATCTCTTTGGTGTTCGAGTATCTGCGCAATCGAAAGATCTTGCTTGAGGTGTGTTTACTCGTCGACAGCCGTTTTGGTTTCACTTCGCGCGACTTACGGACTATAGATTTGCTGGAACAGTCCGAGATCGAGTATCTTATCGTTCTGACTAAACTGGACAAGATAGTTCGGTCTCCAGAGGATCCACGGGTTCACAACCTCGTGACGGACTTGGAAACCCAGATGCAGTCTATGAAGTGGCATCGAGGCATTTGGGCGACTTCTGTGAGCAAGAGGTGGGGTTTAGATGCAGTCCGTCGCGAAATATGCACTCGTGTGGTAAGTGCTTTCGAGACTTGTGATCAGCTTTCGAGCTTCAGACGCGACATGTGATGGTGATGTCGATTCAAGATTGAAATACTTGGAGGTACGGTATGCAGTGTGATCCCCTGGAAAACAAAGACTACAGTGAGTTGGCTGACATCGTCGAGGCAGCTTTTGATGACGATCTCTCGTCTTTGGACCAGAGTGTAAGGTCTAAGTTGTGTGTCACCTTGGAGAATACACTGGATTTGCTCGATAAGGGAAAGATAAGGGTAGCAAACAAATCAGAGGAGGGGTCTTGGAGCATCCAGCACTGGATCAGAAAGGCTATCTTATTGTTCCTCAAACTGAAAGAACCAGAACTAATCGAAGGAGGGCCAGATTCCGGAAATTGGTGGGATAAGGTGCCGTCCAAATTCAAAAATTGGACCAATGATGACTTTAAAAAAGGCGGATTTCGCGTCGTTCCAAATTGTGTTGTTCGTCATTCAGCCTATATAGCTCCTGGTGTTGTTTTGATGCCATCCTTTGTCAATATGGGGGCTTATGTGGATTCCGGTACCATGATAGACAGTTGGGCAACTGTAGGATCATGTGCTCAAATAGGGAAAAATGTTCACATTTCTGCAGGTGTCACAATCGGTGGAGTGTTAGAACCAGTCTATGCTATGCCAACCATCGTCGAGGATGATTGTTTTGTCGGTGCTAACGTGGTCATCGCTGAAGGACTGGTAATAGGCACAGGATCAGTGATCTCCACGGGAGTCTGTATCACTGGATCTACAAAGATCGTGAACCGGGATACTGGTGAGATCTTCACCGGATTTGTTCCTCCTCATTCTGTCGTAGTTCCTGGAACCCTTCCTGTGACTGGTTTAAATACTGGTTTGGTTCCCAGTATAGCCTGTGCGGTGATTGTCAAACGACCTGATGAAGAGACCCGTATGTCTACCTCTATTAATGAACTGCTTAGGTGAGGTAGCATCTATCGCATCACCGTTCGGATCGCTGATGAATGTCGCATCTACAGGCTTGCTGTATGACTTCCAATGGATTGGAAGCAGGCATCTATCTCATCACCGTGTGGCTGAAGGTCAAGCGGCATGTGAGGCAGTCCTCCCGCTCGATGAAGAAGGAGGCTCCAGTTCCGTCGAGACTGTCCGAAATCACTCGATCTCGCTATCTGTTATGCCTTCGATAATTGCACCACCACATCGCGACAATACTGCCCGAAATCACTCGATCTCGCTATCTGTTATGCGTTCGATAATTGCACCACATCGCGACAATTTATACTCCAGATCCTCAAACCCACGGTCGAGGTGATATACGCGGGATATCGTGGTGGTGCCTTCTGATACGAGAGCAGCAAGGATGAGAGATACAGAAGCACGCAAATCAGTCGCCATCACAGGAGCTCCGACAAGGTGTGTTTTTCCTTCAACCTTGGCCACTTGCCCTTTTAAAGTGATCTTGGCTCCTAGCCTGCAGAGTTCACTCACGTGCATGAAGCGATTTTCAAAAATCGACTCCGTGATCAAGGAAGAACCCTCAGCTTGGGTCATCATGGCTGTGAACTGAGCCTGTAGGTCCGTCGGAAAACCAGGAAATGGAGCCGTCGTTATATCACAGGGTATAAGTTCCGTTTTGTCACATGTCACACGAATGCTGTCAGATGTGCACTCGATATCTGCTCCAGCCATCCTCAGGACTTCGATGACGCCCGACAGGAGTTCCTCAGGGACCCGTCTCAGAAGTAAATCTCCTCCAGTGATCGCAGCTGCCATGGCGTAGGTCCCAGCTTCTATGCGATCCGGCATGACGCGATGAGTAGTTCCTCGGAGTCTTTCCACTCCATAAATGCGTATTGTACTAGTGCCAGCCCCTTCGATTTTGGCTCCCATCGAGTTCAAACAATTAGCCAGATCCATGATTTCAGGTTCCTGTGCTGCGTTCTTGATCGTGGTTTCACCTCGTGCGAGGGTGGCAGCCATCATTATGCTGTGCGTAGTCCCGACAGATGGTTTTGGCATATCTATCGCAGTGCCTCTCAAGCCCTTCAGTGTCTTCGCCACCACGTAGCCGCCATCGATCCTGACTTCTGCTCCTAGACGTTCCAGGCTGTCGGTGATGAAATTGACAGGCCTAGTCCCGATTGCACATCCTCCAGGAAGAGAAACACGAGCTTCACCACACCGGGCTAACAGAGGACTTATAACCCAAAAACTAGCACGCATCTTGCTCACCAACTCGTAAGGAGCCACATTGCTCGTTATAGTGGGGGCGGATAGTGTCAGGGATCGGGATATGCGGTTTCGCGTTTTTGTTGGTTCGATGTCTTCAGTCCCAGTCCGGCAGTCTACACCGTGATGCTCCAAGATTTTCCTCAGGGTGGTGACGTCTCTCAGCTTGGGCACGTTTTCCAGAGTGACTTCCTCTTCGGTGAGGAGGCTGGCTATCATGAGGGGTAATACCGCATTTTTAGCGCAGGATATGTCTATGGCTCCATTCAACCTGTTGCCACCCACGATTCTGAGTGTGTCCATCTTTTCTGTCTTCCTAGTGTGTAAACCTGGATGTTAGTCTTATGGGAATTGCAATACTGTCTTCTTGGAAAGAGTGACACGAAAACCTATAATACTTTTACCCTTCAGGGAAGCTTTAGATTAAAGACTGTTGTATGATCACGCACTGATGTTACACTGGCGTGCCAGATGTGTCCTTCGATGCCCTGTATGGATCCTGTGGCTTCGATGTTTTTCTTGTTCTACTTTTTGTGTGTGGAGGCGTTTATCCTCGTGGCCAAATTTTTCGCTGATTTTGCTCCGCTTAGTTCGGATTACTCCGGTGCGGTCGTGGGTTTCGTAGACGATAAAATTAACTTTTGTCCCAGTTTTAGCAAACTGGATTCGCTACTATCTGGATCACTCACTCGTTCTGTATCCAAATCCAAATTTACCGGGAAGAGGTATGAGGTTTTAGAAATCATCGCTCCTAGCGCAGAACTCGAGGAGATCGACAAGGTACTCCTCGTCGGCATCGGAAGTGCAGAAAATATAACAGAGTTCGATTGGGTGCAGTTGGGTGGTGTCTTGTCCAGTGCCCTGCTGGCTTCGGAAACACAGAAGTCAAGTGTCTACCTCGATCGCTATGGTGACAAGTCCTGTGATAGCAGGATAGCTGTGAATGTAGCTCTTGGTGTTGGGTTGGCCGCTTACTCCTTCGACAAATACAAGACGATAAAAGAAGAGGACGACGACAAGCCAAGGGTGAAACTGAAGTCCATTGAAGTCACTTTCGCAGTGTCCGACAGCAAGGGGGTTGAGAAAATCTGGAAGGACTCCATCGATCCGGTGCTACGTGGAACAAATCTGGCCAGAGACTTGGTGATAGAACCCGCCAATGTCCTGTCCACATGTGACTTCGTCAAAAGAACCATGGCCCTGCAGGATAACGGTGTCGAGGTACAGGTTCTGAACCGAGACCAGATGCAGGAACTGGGAATGAACGCTCTGCTCGGTGTCAGCAAGGGATCCGTGACCCCGCCTTACACGGTGGTGATGAAGTGGATGGGAGCTCCCACGGATGAAAACAAAGCGAGCGAACCGATCGTGTTCATCGGAAAGGGAGTGGTATTCGATAGTGGTGGTATTTCCATTAAGCCCTCCAGCAAAATGGGGGATATGAAAGGGGATATGAGTGGAGCTGCATGTGTCACAGGTCTCATGCATGCCCTATCCTGTCGTGGTTCCAGAGTTAACGCCATCGGAATCATAGGTTTAGTGGAAAACATGCCGAGTGGAGATGCTCAACGTCCTGGTGACATAGTCACCTCCATGTCAGGTCAGAGTATTGAAATCGTCAACACCGATGCTGAAGGACGGTTGGTACTCGCAGATCTCCTCTGGTATGCCAAAGAGCATTTTAAGCCATCTGTCATGATCAACATTGCCACCCTCACTGGAGCGATCTTTATTGCTCTGGGAGATAAACGTGCGGGTCTTTTTTCCAACGATGATGCTGTTTCTGCCCAGATTACCGATTCAGGCATAGCGACCGGTGAGTTGGTATGGCGTATGCCGATGGGGACTGAATATGAAAAGCTGATAAAAAGCAAATTCGCTGACATGAGGAATGCCGGAGAGCGCGGAGGTGACGCTATCTTTGCTGCCCAGTTCCTACACCGTTTCGTGGGGAAAGTGCCATGGGTCCACTTGGATATCGCCGGCACTGCAACTGGAAATGTCACCAAGGTCAGTAAGTCCTGGGCTGCTGGATGGGGAGTACGTCTCTTGGATCGCTGGGTCAGGGACTACCGTGAAAAGAGTCTATAAGCGGTGTCTGTCACTGCAATGCGCCTGGATCTCTTCTGTTTCCTGTCTGTTCTGACATGGCTTATCTCTCGCGCGATTTGTTGTTTGTGTAGTCTGGCTTCTGTCCTGGGCAATTCTGACATGGCTTATCTCTCGCGCGATTTGTTGTTTGTGTAGTCTGGCTTCTGTCCTGGGCAATTCTGACATGGTT
>Ga0209568_1000606_pt1 | contig 12661 bp, 15 predicted proteins | sample WorMetOlspDAHAB2_FD_187406 | JGI IMG/M metagenome (GOLD analysis project Ga0209568, IMG submission 187406) | Marine gutless worms symbiont microbial communities from Max Planck institute for Marine Microbiology, Germany - Olavius sp. DAHAB.2... ...
CAGCGATTCCACCGCTACCCGGGCCTTGAAATCCGCCGTGAACCGGCGCCGTTTCCTCATCGTGTATTCCTCCGTCATCCGGTGAAATACACCTTAACCCCCTGTCCGCTTTTCCGGGACCACCTCACCTAAACCAAGACATCTGGCAGTTTCTTGAGAAGCAGGTTCTGACATGGGCGATTGAAGAAGGCCCCATCTATGTCATCACCGGCACGACGTTCCGGCGCTTTCCGCATGAGCGGTTTGAGGTCTTCATGAACGGAACGTTGGACAGCACGCAGATTTATGGCCCTTCGACGACCATGATGGAGGCGGTAACGCAGCATCATGCCAACTTTGTAGCGCATTCAGATGGCACCCTCCTGAAACCCAAGCGGGACGCCAAGCCCCATAAGGTCAAGGCTAAGATAGAAGCCATGAAGTTGCCGACCGGCTTCTTCAAAGTCATATTCCGCCCTGCCTTGGATGGTGAATCTGCCCACGCGATCGGGTTCTTGTTGCCGCACACTTTTGAAAACCTGAACGACATCCCCAATGTGCCAACCAAACAGGCGTTCTGGGCTTTCGTCGCCCAAATCGAGCTGATTGAGCAAGTTAGCGGCATTCGCTTTCCGGGAATATCCGCCGGCATGAAGGCATCGTGGGGAGACAGCTTTTTCAAGCGCACCGGCCATGAAATACCGAAGAACCCGGACGACTGCCCCGCGCGTACCGCCCAGGCCGTGGTGGAGAACACGACCAAGGACCAGCGAATTGCGATGTGCATTGACAAGCTTAACTAGGCTCGCGAGGGGTCAGTAGTGCCCAAATGCGGGCTTAGGTTTAGAGCGGCATCAGGTGGAACGTCTACGCGGGAAACATGCCTTGAGAAGTGGAATAGGGTGAGAGCGCTGGCAACAGATGCGTTCTGAAAACCGGGGGTCACCCACAAAACACCCCCTCAGACTCACCCACACGCTGAAACTCGCCTCCACTTAATACACTGATCTACAACGCTTTTGCATCGAGGCGTGGATTCTGGACCATGATCAGTGCCGTCGCGCCGAGGTCGAGGGCGCGCTTGATGACCTCGCGGGGATAGACCGGCGTGTGGTCGACGGTGCCCCGCTGCTGGACTTCGTCGGCGATGAGCGCGTTCTTGCGGTTGAGAAACAGCACCCGGAAGCGTTCCGTCTGCTCGTCCATCAGGCTGACCCGGCAGTAGTCGATCAGGGCCTGGTAGGACGACATCACCGGCCGCTCGACGACGTCTTCCCGGGCGAACCGGCGGGCCGCTTCGCGGACCGCCTTGAAGTGCGCCACCGTACGCTCGGTGATCCGGGCATGCCGTTTCAGACGGTCCGGGGCGGCGGCGAGCACGCCCCCGAAGCTTCCGAACTCCTTGATCAGCGCCTTGGCCAGCGGCTTCACGTCCACCCGTTCGATGGTGTGGAAGAGGAGAAGCTCGAGAAGCTCGTAGTCGGGAAAGGCTTCCGCGTCGGAGGCGAGGAAACGCTTGCGCAGGCGGCTGCGGTGGTCCTTGTGGTGGGGTTTGGCCGGTTTGGCCGGTTCGGCGCCGAACAGGTCTTCGCCGTCACTCCCTACGGCTCGGCGCTTCGCCGCCATCAGACCGTATAGGGTGGCCGGTCCAGTCCCGCCGGCGAGCGCGTGAACACCTCGTAGCCGTCCTCGGTCACGCCGATGGAGTGCTCGAACTGGGCCGACAGCGAGCGGTCCTTGGTCACCGCCGTCCAGCCGTCGCTCAGCACCTTCACCTCCCAGCGGCCGGCGTTGATCATCGGCTCGATGGTGAAGAACATGCCCTCGCGCAGCACCGGGCCGTCGCCCGGCCGCCCGAAGTGCATGATGTTGGGCGCGTCGTGGAACACCCGGCCGAGGCCGTGGCCACAGAAATCCCGCACCACCGAAAACCGCTCGGCTTCGGCGTAGGTCTGGATCGCGTGGCCGATGTCGCCGACCGTCGCCCCCGGCCTGACCGCCTCGATGCCGCGCCACATGGCCTCGTAGGTATGGTCGACGAGGTGCTGGGCCTTCACGCCCACCTTGCCGACGCAGAACATCCGACTGGTGTCGCCGTGCCAGCCGTCGAGGATGACGGTGACGTCGATGTTGACGATGTCGCCCTCGCGCAGGCGCCGCTCGCCGGGAATGCCGTGGCAGACGACGTGGTTGATCGAGGTGCAGATGGACTTGGGGAAGCCGCGGTAGTTAAGCGGCGCCGGCACCGCGCCGTTGCGGACAATGTACTCGTGGCAGAGGCGGTCCAGCTCGTCGGTCGCCGCGCCGGGCGCGACATACGGCGTGATGTAGTCCAGGGTTTCCGCTGCAAGGTGCCCCGCCTTGCGCATCCCCTCGAAGTCCTCTGGGGCGTGCACCTTGATCCGCCGGTCTTCGGCGCGGGCAGACGGTCGTCGCATGTTTCCCATCGGCCGATTATGCCACCGATTCGGCAGGGGTGCCTACAGCGGCTTGGGCCGCAAAATCACGGAAAAGCGGCCCGCCGACGGTGATCTCCGCCGTCGACATCCGACAGCTATAGCACAGGGCTTCGACGCCCCGGCCCATGGCCTCGTCGAGGGTTTGCCGATACGTGGGATCGATGTCCGAGGCGATGGCGAACCGCGACGAGTCCTCACGCTGGGCCAGATACACCATGACCGCGCGCGCCCCCTCGGCCACCATGTCGGCGAGCTCGGCGAGATGCTTGGTACCCCGCCCCGTGACCGCATCGGGGAACTCGACCGGATCGTCCGCGCCCGGTCCGCGTTTCATGGTCACGTTCTTGACCTCGACGTAGCACGGCGGCCGGTCGGGCGCTTCGAGCAGCAGGTCGATCCGCGAGTTGCGGCCGTATTTGACCTCGCGGCGGATCGAGTCGTAGCCGTCCAACTCGGCGATCGCCCCCTCGCGCACGGCCTCGGCGACGATGGCGTTGGGATGCTGGGTGTTGATGCCGACCAGCGCCCCGCCGATGCGGATCAGCTCCCAGGTGTAGCGCAGCTTGCGGTCCGGATTGCGCGCCGGCGACAGCCAGACCTCGGAGCCCGGCGTATCGACACTCCGCATCGAGCCCGAGTTGGCGCAGTGCGCGGTGACGGTCTCACCGCTTTCGAGCACGACATCGGCCAGGAACCGCTTGTAGCGGCGGACCAACGTGCCGGGGATCAGAGGGTCGGGAAACTGCATCGGCGCATCACACCATAGCGGTCCAAGAACGTTGGCGAAAGACCGGCTCCGGTCACGGTCCGGAACCCCGACCCGGCCACAGCAGGTGGGCGAAGCGGCTCTCGTACTCCGCCGCTTTGCGGGCGCGCTGGTGCATGGGCAGCCGGTCCTCCGCCCAGGCGTTGTATTGCCCGATCCGGCGGCGCAGGTCCTCGCGTGAGGCGTGGGCCTCGGTATCCTGCCAGTAGGCGTCACCGAGCCGCTCCTGCATCGCCGTCAGGTCGTCGGCAATGGCGAGGATCGCATCGTCGGCTTCCGATCGTTCCGCCATGTTTCTCAACGTCCTTTGTCGGAGACCGGCACCGCACGCTCGCCGGCCGGAATTTCGTTCGTATCGAGGGCATCGGCAAGGCGGGCCGACGCGCTGCCGGGGCGGAGCGGCTTGGGTTGCGCGTGGTGGGGCGCCCAGCCGGTCAGATAGACGACCTGGAAGGTCGCCGGCACGCGTCCGTCCGCATCGCCGAACTCGGCGCGATAGCGCTCGACCGCTGCCATCAGCGTCTGCCGGCGCAGGCTGTCCTTCCGCCGTTCGATCACCGCATTGGTTTCTCCCATGCCCTGAAGGTCGGCCATAAGGCGGAATGGATCGGCGTAGGACACGGTGATCGTCTCGGTGTCGATCACCGGCAGCGCGAAGCCGGCTCGCTGCATCAGGTCGCCCGCGTCGCGCACGTCGGCGAACGGCGAGATCCGGGGGCTGAGGCCGCCGTCCACCGCCATCTCGGCCTCGGCCAGGGACGACCGAAGCTCCTTCAGCGTTTCGCCGCCGAGCATGGCGGCAAGGAACAAGCCATCGGGTTTCAGTACCCGGCGAACCTGAACCAGGGCGCCGGGGAGATCGTTGATCCAATGCAGGCTCAGCAGGCTGAGGACGAGATCGAAGCTCCCGGGTGCGAACGGAAGGGCCTCCTCGTCGCAGGCGACGGCGGCACCGGGAGTCCGCGCGACCATTGCCGGCGACAGATCGGCGTGCACGAGCCAGTTGATCCCGCCGCGGCCATCCAGCGTTCGGCCGAGCTCGCCGCGATGGCAGCCGACATCGAGGGCCCGATCGAATGTTCGTTTGACGTCGTCCAGCCGGTCGGCCAGGCGTTCGCCGACCTCGCGCAACAGGAAATCGTGCTCAGCGAGGGTCGCCGCGGCGCGGTCGCGATGGCGGCGCACGGCCCGCCGGTCGAACACGGTCATCGCGTCGGTCACGTTGCCCTACCTGGTCCCATGCATCCTTGCACCGGGCGGTTGTCGCCCTCCCGGGTATATGGCATAGCGGAAAGAGGGATCAAAGGAAGCGGTGATGGTCCGCCCGGAGCCGATATCGCCTGAGGTCAGCACAGGTCTTGCCGGCGACGGCGTGCGTCGGCTCGTACGCCGCGTGCTCGATGTGCTGTTGCCGCCCCAATGCCTGAACTGTGCCGCTCTGGTCGATCTTCCGGGGAGTCTTTGTTCGGCGTGCTGGAACGAGGTTCGGTTCATCGACGAACCGCTCTGCGCGTGCTGCGGCGTGCCGTTCGAGTACGACGTCGGTCCCGGCGCGCTCTGCGGCGATTGCGCCCGCCAGCGGCCCGCTTTCGGGCGCGCCCGTGCGGCGATGGTCTACGACACGGTCGGACGGTCCCTGGTGCTGGCGTTCAAGCACGGCGACCGCACGGACGCGGCACCTCCGTTCGGCCAGTGGATGGTCCGAGCCGGACGCGACGTCATCGCCGACGCCGAGGTCATCGTGCCGGTGCCGCTTCATTGGACCCGGCTGTTCACTCGCCGATACAACCAGGCGGCGCTGCTCGCCCGTTCGGTCGGCCGGCACGCAGGGCTGACCGTTGTTCCCGACCTACTGATCCGACGCCGCCGGACACCGCCGCTCGGCGGTTTGGGGCCGTCGGCGCGGTGCCGCCGCCTCGCCGGCGCGATCCGAATTCGGAGCGGACGCAAGCCTCTCATCGCCGGGCGCCGGCTGTTGCTCATCGACGATGTCTATACGACGGGTGCCACCGTCTCTGCCTGCGCCCGGGCCCTCCGTCGGGCCGGCGCCGCGGACGTTGACGTCCTCACCTTGACGCGGGTCGTTCGAACCGACGTGTAGCGCGGTTTGCATTCGACACAACGGCCCTATATCAGAAACAGCCGGCATGATCGTTAGGGAGGGCGTCTGTGGCCGAGGTCGAAATCTACACGACACCATTCTGCCCGTACTGCCATCGGGCCAAGGCACTGTTGGAGAGCAAAGGCGCGCCGTTCACCGAAATCGACGTGATGATGTCGCCCGGGAAGCGGGCGGAAATGCGCGAGCGCGCCGGCGGTGGCAATACCGTCCCGCAGGTCTTCATCGATGGCCAGCACATCGGCGGCTCCGACGAACTGGTCGATCTCGACCTGGACGGTCGGCTGGACGGACTGCTTGCCGGCGACGGCTGACGGGGCGGCGATGACTCAATCGTTTACCGCCGCCTGTATCCAGACCAACTCGGCACGGGACATCGAGCCGAACATCGAGACCATCGTGCCGGTCGTGCGCGAGGCACGGGCGGCCGGCGCCGATCTCATCCTGCTGCCCGAGAACGTTTCCATGCTGGAGCCGTCGAGCCGGCGGCAGCGCGAGAAGGCGCTGCCCGAGGATGATCATCCGGCGCTGGCGGCGTTCCGGGAGCTGGCCCGCGACACCGGCGCCTGGCTGCTCGTTGGCTCGCTGTCGGTCCGCGTCGCCGATGGCAAAGTCGCCAACCGGTCGATGCTGATCGACGCGGCGGGAGAGGTGACCGCCCGCTACGACAAAATCCATCTGTTCGACGTCGACCTGGGCACTGGTGAACACTACCGCGAGTCCAAGACCATCGAGCCCGGTGACCGCGCCGTCGTTGCCGACACCCCGTGGGGCAAGCTGGGCATGACCGTCTGCTACGACCTTCGGTTCCCCCACCTCTATCGCGCCTTGGCCCAGCGCGGCGCCGACTTTCTCTCGATCCCGTCGGCGTTTACCCGCACCACCGGACGCGCCCACTGGCACGTGCTGCAACGGGCGCGGGCGATCGAGACCGGATGCTACGTGTTCGCCCCGGCACAATGCGGGACCCACGCGGAAGGCCGCGAAACCTTCGGCCACTCCCTGATCGTCGACCCTTGGGGCGTGATCCTCGCCGATGGCGGCGAAGACGTCGGGTTCATCCTCGCCAGGATCGACCCGGCCGACGTCGCTTCGGCACGGCGAAAGATCCCCGCGCTCGAACACGACCGGGCTTTCGACTAGGGACGTGAGTTAGCCGGTCGGCAGTGGGTTGGGCTCCGGCTCGCCGTCGTCGCGGTTGGGCGCGGGTCCGGCCTTCACCGCGCAGATCCGCTGTTTCACGCCGGGAATGGGCGCATTCTCGACAATCCCATGCTCGTAGGCGACGACGTGCAAATGGTCCTTGACGGCCTCGAGGAGCTCGCCGGCCCGCAACAGGTGATCCGGGTTTCGCGGCCGATTGAAGCGCTCGTTCCCCCGCGCGAACGTGTCGTAGAGGAACACGCCGCCGGTTTCGACGGCGTCGATAAGCCTCGCAAACAAAGGCCGGTGCAGGTAGTTGACGACGACGACCGCGGCAAAGGTTCGGCCCGCGAGCGGCCAGGGCGAACCGTCTTCGAGGTCCGCGGCGATGACTTCGACCGCGTCTCCGGCCAAGGCGCTCGCCGCAGCGATATCGCGATCGACCAGAACGACGGGATGGCCGCGGTCGATGAAATGCCGGCCGTGGCGCGCCCCCCCGCAGGCGAGGTCGAGAACGGTGCCGCCTGGCCGGACCAGCGGCGCAAACCGGGCGATCCACGGCGACGGTCGTGTCTCCCGCAGGTGCGCGGCGCGCACAGGGTCGTCGCAGCGATTGTCCATTTCTTAACCCGTCACCACGTACCGTTGTCGCTCCTGCCGACGAACCGGTGTATGATCGGCCGTTGTTGGCCGTGACGCCAGGGGTTGCGTGTGCGGGGTAGGTTTCGAAGGACCCGATGATCGTCTTTCAGCTCATTTGCGCGGCGGAACACCGCTTCGATGCCTAGTTCCGCGATGGTGCGACCTTCGATCGCCTGAACGCTGCGGAGGGGGTCGAGTGCCCGTTCTGCGGCTCCACACAGGTGGCCAAAGCACCGATGGCTCCGCACATCGCGCGGACGACCGTCCGCGAGAACGATCCCGAGCGCCGCGCCCGCGAGCTCGCCGGGGAGATCCTCGAAGCCATGGAGACGATCCGCCAGAGGGTCGAGGATGCGTGTGACGACGTCGGCGAAGAGTTTGCCGAGGAAGCGCGTCGAATTCACTATGGAGAAGCGGAAAAGCGCGGCATCTACGGCGAAGCAAGCGAAGAAGAAGCCGCCGCGTTGGACGAAGAGGGCATCGAGGTCGCCCGTCTGCCGTTCGTCCGCCGCCGCCATCAATAGCGCGGCCGCGGGATCAGCCTTTCACCGCATAGACGAGGTAGTTGACGTCCAGGTCGCGGGTCAGCGACCAATCGCCCATCAGCGGGTTGAACGTCATCCCCGAGACATCGGTTGTCTCCAGTCCATGGCGGCGGAGATGTCGTGCAAGCTCGGACGGGCGTAGGAAGCGGCGCCAGTCGTGGGTGCCCGCGGGGAGCCATCGGAGCACATATTCCGCGCCCACCTTGGCCATCGCCAGGGACTTGAGCGTTCGGTTGAGGGTCGCCAGGACCATCGCTCCACCCGGGCGCAGCAGTGCGCCGCTGGCGGCGACGAACGCATCGACGTCGGCAACGTGCTCGATCACCTCCATATTGACGACGACGTCGAATTGAACGGCTTCTTCGAGCAGATCCTCCGGCGCGGCGCACCGGTAGCGAATGTCGAGGCCAACCGTTGCCGCATGGAGCGAGGCGACGCGGATGCTGCGCGCCGAAGCGTCGATGCCGGTCACCCTCGCCCCCAGCCGAGTCAACGGCTCAGCCACCAAGCCGCCGCCGCAACCGATATCGAGGACGGAAAGCCCGCCGAGGGGTCGGTCGTCCATCGGATCGCGGTCAAAATGCCGAACCAGGTGGTCGCGGATGAAGGCGATCCGCACCGGGTTGAGGCGGTGAAGGGGACGGAAATCGCCGTCCGGGTCCCACCATGCTTCGGCGATGGCCGAAAAACGGGCGATCTCGTCCTCGGAAGCCGTCGGCGGCGCGGACGGCTTCTGCCTCGTGCGCGTTTGTGGTCGTGCCATGGGGGCTCCGGTGGCTGGGTGGGGTGGTCTTGCCTTCCCTGGTGATTGTGAGTATGTAGGAGCCGTCCGCTCCGCCGCAACAGGCTCTGCGCGGAACCCCAGCAGCCAAACCTCAGCCATCCCGTTGAACGGCCTCGGGAAGGGCGCGTTCGGAACGGCGGGTGTGGACATGCGACGAGGGAATCGAAGCAATGGCCCGGTTGGTGCAGAAGTTCGGCGGTACGTCGGTCACCGATGGCGACCGAATCAAGGCGGTGGCCGAGAAGGTCAAGCGTGCCTTCGACGACGGCAACGAGGTCGTCGTGACGGTTTCGGCGATGGCTGGGGTGACCAACCAGCTGGTCGATTCCGTCGGCGAGATCAGCAGCCTGCACGACGCCCGGGAGTATGACGCGGTCGTTTCGACCGGGGAGCAGGTAAGCGCCGGGCTGCTGGCCATTGCCCTGCAAAAGCTCGGGGTCCCGGCACGAAGCTGGCTGGGCTGGCAGATCCCCATCCACACGAATGGCGCTCATGGGCGCGCGCGGATCGAAGCGATCGAAACCGAGGAACTGAACCAGCGTCTCCAAAGGGGTGAAGTGGCTGTGGTCGGTGGATTTCAGGGCCTCGGCCCTGACAACCGCATTACTACCCTTGGGCGAGGAGGGTCCGACACCAGCGCCGTTGCCCTGGCGGCGGCACTCGAGGCGGACCGTTGCGATATCTACACGGATGTGGACGGCGTCTATACCACCGATCCGCGTATCGTTGCCAAGGCCCGGAAGCTGGATAGAATCACCTTCGAAGAGATGCTGGAAATGGCCTCGGTGGGGGCCAAGGTCCTGCAGACCCGTGCCGTCGAACTGGCGATGAAGCAGAGCGTCCGCTTGCAGGTCCTGTCGAGTTTCGAAGATGTCCCCGGAACTCTGGTTGTCGGCGAGGAGGAAATCTTGGAACAAGAGCTGGTCAGCGGAATCACCTACAGCCGGGACGAGGCCAAAATCACGCTCGTTCAAGTCGCCGACCGGCCAGGCGTCGCGGCCGGCATCTTCGGCCCGCTTGCCGATGCCAACATCAACGTCGACATGATCGTTCAGAATGTCGCAGCCGACGGCGGGACCACGGACCTCACGTTCACGGTCACCGAGGCCGACCTCGAACGCGCCGTTGCGGTGATCGAAGAAAACAGGGAGGAGGTCGGATACGCCGACCTGCTTTGGGACTCCAACGTCGTCAAGGTTTCGGTCATTGGCGTGGGCATGCGCAGTCATGCCGGCGTCGCGCAACGCATGTTCCACACCCTGGCCGACAAAGGCATCAACATCCAGGTGATCTCGACGTCCGAGATCAAGGTCAGTGTGCTGATCGAGGAACCCTATACCGAGCTTGCGGTACGCGCGCTTCACACTGCATATGGGCTTGATGCCGACTGACGTCATGACACCCTACTCACCCGCGGAGCGTCTCGACAGGCTGTGGCAGCGCGGTCGGGAATTCCTCGGCTGCGAGCGGGCCATCCTCGGCGGCGCGATGTCTTGGGTCTCCGAGCACAACCTGGTGGCCGCGATCTCCGAGGCCGGTGGTTTTGGCGTCATTGCCTGCGGTTCGATGACACCCGATCTTCTCGACGCCGAGATCGCCGCCACGAAGGCGAAGACCGGGCGTCCGTTCGGCGTCAACCTGATCATCATGCATCCGGACCTCGACGCCCTGATCGACGTCTGCCTGGCCCACGATGTCGGCCACGTCGTCCTCGCCGGGGGTGTTCCGTCGAAGTCGTCGATCGAGCGGATACAGGAGGGTGGTGCACGGGTCATCTGCTTTGCCTCCGCTCCTGTTGTCGCAAAGCGCCTGGTGCGCAATGGCACCGACGCGCTGATCATCGAGGGGGCCGAAGCGGGAGGCCACATCGGCCCGGTGTCGACCAGCGTGCTCGCACAAGAGATCCTGCCTGAGATCCGCGATGTCCCGGTGTTTGTCGCCGGCGGCATCGGCCGGGGAGAAGCAATCCTGTCGTATCTCGAGATGGGCGCGTCGGGTTGCCAGCTGGGAACCCGGTTCGTGTGCGCGCTCGAGTCGATCGCGCACCCGGATTTCAAGCGGGCGTTTATCCGGGCAAGCGCCCGCGACGCAGCGGTTTCGGTGCAGGTCGATCCGGATCTACCCGTCATTCCGGTGAGGGCTTTGGCCAACAGCGGTACCCGGCATTTTGTCGAGGTCCAGCACGCAGTTGCCGGACGGATGCGGTCGGGTGCCTTGGACCCGGAAGAGGCGCAGCTCGAAATCGAGCTGTTCTGGGCCGGCGCCTTGAAGCGCGCGGTCATCGACGGCGACGTCGAGAACGGCTCGCTGATGGCCGGCCAAAGCGTCGGTATGGTCACCCGCGAACAGACCACCGCGGAGATCATCGACGAACTCGTGGACCAGGCCTTGGCGGTGCTCGCGGCCCGCGACAACGCCGGAGCTGCCTGACATGCAGCACGGTCAGAGCCATCTGGTTCTGCAGCGGCTGTTGGCGCGCATACGCGATGTCATGGCCGGCGGCGGGGAGGCGGAAGGACGGCTGAACTAGGTCGTCTCCATCATTGCCGAAGACATGATGAGCGATGTTTGCTCGGTCTACGTGCGGCGCGCGGGAGACGTGCTCGAGCTGTTCGCCACCCGCGGCTTGCGGCCGGCGGCAGTGCATTCGACCCGGCTGCGTATGGGCGAGGGGCTGGTCGGCGAGATCGCGGCCAAGGCGCGTCCCCTCGCTCTAACCGACCCCCGAAGCCATCCGAGTTTCGTCTTCCGCAGCGAAACCGGCGAAGAGATCTACGAATCCTTCATGGGCGTGCCGATCATCAGCGCCGGTCGCGTGCTGGGGGTCCTGGCCGTGCAGGACACGCGGCGCCGGCGGTATGCCGACGAGGAAATCGAAGCGCTGCAAACGGTGGCCATGGTCCTCGCCGAACTGATCGGCCATGGACACCTCGTTGCCCGTGACGAACTCCAGGCAACCGACGGCATCGCCCTGCGACCGACGCGTATCGAGGATGTCGCCTTGAGTGCCGGTATCGGCATGGGCGTGGCGGTGGTTCACGAGCCCCGATACACGGTGCGAAAGCTGGTTGCCGAAGACACACGCGTTGAGCATGAACGACTTCGCGATGCCGTCGCCGACATGCATGGCGCGCTCGACGATCTGTTGAGCGCGTCCGATATCGCCAGTGGCGGCGAGCATCGTGACATCCTCGAGACTTATCGGCTGATTGCCGAAGACGTCGGGTGGCTGCGGCGGATCGGCGACGCCATCAACACCGGGCTGACGGCCGAAGCGGCCGTGCAAAAGGTCGACAACGCCATGCGCGCGCGCATGAGCAAGGTTTCCGATCCGTATCTTCGGGAACGCGTGCACGATCTCGAGGACCTGGCCAATCGACTCCTTCTGCATTTGATCGGCGCTGACGAACCGCCTCCGGCGGCGACGGTGCCGGGAGACGTCGTCCTCGTCGCCCGCTCGATGGGACCGGCTCAGCTTCTCGACTACGACCGCACCCGCCTGCGCGGCGTGGTGCTCGAGGAGGGATCGCCAAACGCGCACGTGGCCATCGTCGCCCGGGCGCTCGACATCTCGGTCATCGGGCAGGCCCGTGATTCCGTTTCACGCATGGAGACCGGCGATCCGATCATTGTCGATGCCGACCATGGGCAGGTGTTCGTTCGCCCGGGCGAGGATGTGCGGCAGGCCTTCGCCGAAAGCCTGATCGCGCGCGATGAACAGAAGGCCGTCTATTCGGCGCTCCGGGGCCTTCCGGCCGTGACTCTCGACGGGACGCATATCAGCGTGAGCATCAACGCCGGCCTGCTCGTCGAACTGATGCATTTGAGCGAGTCCGGTGCTGAAGGCGTTGGCCTCTACCGCACCGAAGTTCCGTTCATGGTCCGCTCGGAGTTCCCCGACGTTGACAGCCAGACGCGCCTCTACCAGCGGATCTTCGGCTACGCCGACGGCAAGCCCGTGGTCTTTCGCACCTTGGATGTCGGCGGAGACAAGGTGCTGCCCTATTGGGACCACGCCGGAGAGGAGAACCCGGCGATGGGATGGCGGGCGATGCGCGTGTCCCTCGACAGACCGGCGATGCTGCGCCAGCAACTGCGCGCCTCGATCCCATCGCGCCGCAACTGGCGCGCCATCTGACGGCTGCCGTAGAACGGATACTTCAGGAACAGCTCGTCGATCCGGCGCATCAGCGCCAGGGTCTCCGGGCTCTCGCCCTTCGGTGC
>Ga0209568_1000609_pt1 | contig 12628 bp, 11 predicted proteins | sample WorMetOlspDAHAB2_FD_187406 | JGI IMG/M metagenome (GOLD analysis project Ga0209568, IMG submission 187406) | Marine gutless worms symbiont microbial communities from Max Planck institute for Marine Microbiology, Germany - Olavius sp. DAHAB.2... ...
GCCATCGAGCCCGTCATCGGGCATTGCAAGACCGACGGCCATCTCGACCGCAACTTCCTCAAAGGCCGCCTCGGTGACCAAATCAATGCCGTCATGAGCGCCGTCGGTTACAACCTCCGACTCATCTTCAAGTGGTTGAGGAAACTTTTACGCAAAATCATCGCCGCAATATTGACCGTGACAACGCCATTCTCAGCGCTCAGAATGGCTTATTAACGATCGACTAATTGGCGGCACGCTCCGGCCAATGGGTCTGATAGAGGTCGATGACGTCGGTTTTCAGGCGCTTGAGACTGTCGTCGACGGCCCGTTCCAGGTGTTCCCGATTGAACTTCAGATCACCGCCACGGATGTGTCGAAATTGGCCCCTGGGACCGGCGGCCTTGGTCGCGATGACTATCTTATCGCGATTACCACGGGCCTTCATCCAGTTGCCGACGATTTCCTCGGTGCGGCCATAGGTCTCCGGCGTGGAAGGAAAGGGATACATCTCCGCCGTGTCGATGAAATTGACGCCGTGGTCGGCTGCCATGTCCAATTGGGCGTGGCCTTCGGATTCCGTGTTCTGGCGACCGAAAGTCATGGTGCCGAGTGCGATACGGCTGACCGAGATTCCGGTCCGCCCGAGCCGATTCATTTTCATGGAGCTTCCCCTGTAATTCTTCGATCCCCCGGATTTAGCGCCTCAGAGGAAAAGCGCAAGGACTCCCGTGTAGCCATAGAGCCGGTTGTTGGAGATCTCCCCCTGCCCAAAAAAGCCAACCACGGGCACGTCACCAAGAACATCGGCGATGATCTCCATTTCCCGACTCTCATCACCGAACAAGCTGGGCCCCCGAGCCACGCAGGAAAAATAAAGGCCGCCCTTGGCCGGGCCAGGCAGACGCCCCACCAAGCCGGTGACCATTCGGGTCAAATCCTGTTCGGCGCCGGCCGGATCGCGGCGGACGAACAACACCCGTTCGCCTGTCTCCACGCCGGCGCCGACGGCCAACCAGCCGCGCTCCAGGTCGATGCCAACCAGATTGCGGACAACATAGTCGCCCGTATCCGAGCCCTCGACGGGGAAGGCCGCATGGATATAGCCGGCAACCCGATTCAAATCGCGGGCCAGAAGCTCGCCGATATCTTCCTTGAAGACATCGATGGCCGGTTCACCGTCCAGGGTCATGATTACATTGTCCATGCAATCGGTGATCCTGTGCGTGGCCCCGACCGGCGCGCATCCTTGAGTCAATCCCGTGGCAACCTCCACATCGGGCGCAAACAAAACCCCGGAAAGGCCGCCGCCAATGACGTCCGCCGCCAACTGGTAGTGGGCACCGCGCGACGACGTCAGCCCGCCAACCAGAAACCCCGGAACCTCCAGGGTGGCGTTCTCCATCTCCAGGGAAAGCGCCTCGATTAAACCGGGAACAGCAGTGTTCATGGGATCTCCGTGGACCACCCCGAAAGGCGGCGTGGCGCGGCCCATCCACTGGCGAAGATGGTCAGGAATCTCGCCGATTTCTTTCCCCAACAGCGGCAAAACGGCGAAGCTATCGGCCGGCAATTCGGCCACCAGCAACGCCGCGGCACTCCGCCCGAAGGCCTCGCCTCCGGTCCAGCAAATCCCCATACCGACGCTGCCGGCCCAGTGGGTGATTCCCGTCGTCTGGCGCAGATAGGCCAGCAGGCTGGAAAAATCGTCGGCCAGACTGTCGGTGACATAAAGAAGGGCGAGACGTTCGCTGCCGGCCGGCGGCGGCGACGTTGGCAGACCAATTTCCAGTTCCTTGGCAATCGCCGCCCAGTCCTGGGCTTCCGATTTGACGAATGTGAAGGAAGTCATGCGGCACTATAGAGGATTTGGCTTGCGATGCGAATCCACAGGATATCCCAGCGGTGCCGGTGGACGCCCGTCGGAAGGCGGTCTACTTTCGCTCCATGGTCCGCTTCATCATCGACCTCCCGAGCGATCCCACACCGGACATGAGTTTCCTGTTCGACTTCGTCAAACGATGCATGGAGAACGACCTGAGCGCCGCCGCCGTAGCCGACAAGGCGACAGGCATCGCGGAAAGTCTCTACCGATCCCACGGCCATGAGCCGGCCATCGTGCACTTGGCCGGCGCCGTCTCGTTCATCATGTCCAATCCGGAGGCGGCGAAGCGGTTTTGGGCGGAAGCCGTGGATCGATGGCCTGATCACGAGCTGTCGGCGGCTGCCCTGGAGGACATGATTGCCGACGATCCCCTTTGGGATTCCGTAGATGCCTACACGACTATTGCCTCGGCAGGGCATGTCGCCCTGAGCGACCATTACGCGGCGTTGGCTCGGGAAGCCTTCAGCGCTGGACGTTACCTGGAAGCCGATGGGTTGGCGCAACGCATTTCGGCCCTCACCAACCCTTTCATCGCCCTGCTCAACAGCATCGACCAATGCCGGCAAGGGACCGAAGACCTTCGCCGGGCTGGCCGGCTGGAAGCGGTCTACCGGGAGATCATCGACAAGTACGAGAGCTACTGGAGCGAACTTGACGCGGCCACCATCAAGAACGCAATCATCAACTACGAGGCGACGCCGGATCGCAAGCAATTGGCGGCTTTGGTCGCCGATCTTGTCGGCACCGTCGAGCACCCCGAACCGGTGGTCATGGAACTGGGCTGTTTCGCAGGCTTCAATCTGGACAACATCGGCCGAGCGCTGACGCCGGAGCGCCGCGCCGCGACCCGGTTCTTCGGCATGGAGCCCAATCCCCTGGCCTGTAGCATCGGCGGCAACCTCTACCCGGAGATTACCTTCGTCAATGTCGGCCACGAAGGCTTGGCCGGCGGAACCGAAGGTCTGCCCGGCACCGTTGACATCGGCCTCATCAGCCGGGTCCTGATGATCCTCCATCCGGACGAGGTGGCGCGGATCCTCGATTCCCTGGCCGGCACCACGGCGACACTTGTCATCTGCGACGACATTTTCAATTTCGACGGCGACGGGCCGGTGATCCGCACCCCGCCCAACTTCATTTTCATGCATCCCTTCCGCCGTCTACTTGACGAGGCGGGCTTCGAGTTGGCCGAGCTGATCATGGCGGAGGTGCCGGACCGGGAATGCACGGGCTTCATCGTCGCCCGCAACCGAAATCTCTAAAAAACATTCACAGACCGGCGAGATGGCAAAGCCGTTCGGCCCGGCATGCCCAAGTGTGTTCCCGCATGAACCGGCGCCGGCCCGCCAATGCTGTGGCGGATACTCGATCGTCGTCCTTCATTAGGGGCGTGATCCATTGGGCCAACCCGTCCGACCGGTTGGGCAGGAAGAATATCTCGTCGGCGGCGAAGGCTTCCACGTAGTAGGTCGATCGGCTGGTCAGGACCGCGGCGCCGCCGGCCATGGCGTTGAAGACCCGTTCGTGGGAATCGTTGTATCCGGGGAACGGATTCAGCACGACCTTGGCCCGATCCATGAGCGCCAAGGTCTCCTGTATGGTTGTCTCGCCGACGAAGCACACTCCGGGCATGGATTCCGCGTAGGGCCCCCAGCCAGGCCCGACGACGGTCAGCGGCAACGAAGCCAGCGCCCGGACCACGTCTAGGCGCTGGGCGTTGCGCACGAAATCGTCGACCGTCTTCATGTAGGGAAAGATGGTGTCGAAATCCGGATCGCCGCCGAGCACCTCGAGCACACAGCTTTCCAAAGGCCGAGAAAGGTCCTGCCAGACGAGGTCGGTGATATCGTTGAGGCGGGTTTCCACTTCCAGCCCATGTTCGTGCCAGCGTCGACGTTGTTCTTCGGGCGGCATGAATAAGCTGCCGGTGAGGATCATCGGAATGTCGCGCGCCGACCAATCCAGCGGTTCCCGGGGAACACCCCCATGGGCGAGATGGTGGTAGGCGGGGCCTGGGCGAATGAACCGTTTGCAGAAATCAACCGCATGGGCGGCCGGGAAACAGGCATGATAATCCTTCAGGGGCAGATCGATGCGGTCGCGCAAACAGAACGGATGATCCAGGAAAACCCCGATGACCGACACACCCATTTCATTGAACCGGGCGACGGCTGGTGAATCGGGCGAAGGCGGCAATCCGAAACCGCTGACGCAAACCAACGCCGCCGCCGTCTCCGCCGCCGCCACGGCGGCTAACTTGTTCCCGTAATCCGCCTTTCGGACATCGATTATCGTGGTCTTCAGCCCGGCTTCCCGGAAACCGTCCGCCAGGGCCGCCACCATCGAAGCGATGTTGCCGAAATCGCTCTCGCCAAGGAACAGCACGATCGTATCGCGCTTGGTGTTCATGAAGGTTCGGCGATCAGCCGTCGCACCAGGGGCAACATGCGACGCACGATTTCCGCGACGCCGCGGGCATTGGGGTGGATGCCGTCGGCCTGATTGAGTTCAGGGACCGCCGCCACGCCATCCAGGAAGAACGGATAGAACAAGATCCCGTGCTTCTTTGCCAGGCGCGGGAAAAGGCCGTCGAACTCGGCCCCGTATTCCTCTCCCAGGTTGGGCGGCGCCCGCATGCCGGTGAGCAGTACCGCCAAACCACGCTTCTTGATCTCGGCGAGAATGGCATCCAGGTTGGCTTCCGTCTCCTTGGGGTCCAGGCCGCGCAGGCCGTCGTTGGCGCCAAGCTCGACGATCACCGCGTCCGGTGCCGTGGCCAAGGCCCAGCCCAGGCGTGCCCGTCCTCCTGCGGTGGTGTCGCCGGAGACGCCGGCGTTGTTCACTCGCGCGTCGTCTCCGGCCTTTCGGAGTGCTGCTTCCAACTGGACCGTGAAACTATCCGGTTGCGGAAGACCGTACCCGGCGGTCAGACTGTCGCCGAAGGCGAGAATGGTTTTCGGCTCCGCGTGGGCCGGCGGAACCAACAGGAGCCACACGTTGACAATCGCCGCCAGCAGGCCATATGGGCGGTGGAAGGCCGAGCGACAGGAATTAGCCAAGAAAGCCATATGCATGGATAGCAACCTCACCACCACCCAAGCAATCGAACTTCGTGACCTTCACCTGACACTGACCAGCGACGCCGGCCCCGTGGAGATCCTGCGCGGTATCGATTTGGACGTCGTGGGCGGCGAAACCGTCGGCGTGGTCGGCCCGTCGGGATCGGGTAAGACGTCCTTATTGATGGTCATGGCCGGACTGGAACCGGCGACCGGGGGCATGGTGGTCGTCGCCGGGGAGGATTTGCGCGTCAAGGACGAGGATGCCCTGGCGCTTTTCCGCCGCGACAACGTGAGCATCGTCTTCCAAAGTTTCCATCTGGTGCCCACCATGACGGCGCTGGAAAACGTTGCCTTGCCGCTGGAATTCCGTGGCGTCGATGCTGAGGCCTTCGTCCGGGCCGAGGCGGAACTGACCGCCGTCGGCCTGGGAGATCGGGCATCGCACTATCCCGGACAACTTTCCGGTGGCGAGCAGCAGCGTGTCGCCCTGGCGCGCGCCTTCGTCACCGAGCCGGCGATCCTGTTGGCCGACGAACCCACCGGCAGCCTGGACCAGGATACGGGCGGCCAGATCATGGAGCTGTTGTTCGACCTTAGGGACCGGCACGGCACCACGATGATCCTGGTTACCCACGCACCGGAACTGGCGGAACGTTGCGGGCGCATCCTCAGCCTGGCCGACGGCTGTGTCGTTGGTGATCGCCAGGGGGGCGGCCTTGGCCGGTGAGCAATCCCTCATTGTCCGTCTCATGGGCCGCGAGATGCGGGCCGGGCTTTCGGGCTTCCGGGTCTTCCTGGCCTGCCTGGCGCTGGGCGTGGCGGCCATTGCCGGGGTCGGCAGTATCGGCGCCTCGGTAAGTGCCGGGCTGGGGGCCAACGCGCGAACCCTGTTGGGCGGTGACGCAGATCTCCGATTGCTGCATCGGGATTTCGGTGAAGACCAGTTGCAATGGCTGCGCCAGAACACCGCGGCGGTATCGCAAATCGTCAAGATGCGGGCCATGGCACGGCCGGTCGAAATCCGTGACCGACGAACCCTGGTGGAGCTGAAAGCCGTTGATGGCGCCTATCCGCTAACGGGCCGGTTCCAGTCTTCCCCGCAACAACCACTGGCGGCCCTATTGGCGAACCGGGCCGGCGCCTGGGGCGCCGTTGCCGATGCCACCCTCCTGAGCCGCCTGGGTCTCCAGCTGGGCGATCGGGTGAAGGTCGGCGCGGCGCTGTTTCAGATTCGTGCGACCGTTGTCGGGGAACCGGATCGCAGCGCCAGTTTGTTCACCTTCGGCCCGCGCCTGCTGGTGGCCAAGGCGGCGCTGCAAGCCACGGATCTGGTAAAACCAGGCAGCCAGATCCGCTATCATGCCCGCGTCACCTTACCCTCCGATGCCGAGTTTACGGCTTGGCGGGAAAATCTGGACGCCGCCTTCCCCTCAGCCGGCTGGCGGGTCCGGAACATCGAAACGGCGGCCCCCGGGGTCGAGCGGTTCATCGACCGGATGACCCTGTTCCTTTCCTTCGTCGGCCTGACGGTATTGTTGGTCGGCGGTCTCGGGGTCGCCAACACGGTGTCCAGCTACCTGGAGAGCAAGACCGCGACCATCGCCACCCTGAAATGCCTCGGCGCGCTGGGACGCTTGGTGTTCAACCTATACATGGCCCAGGTCCTGGTCCTGGCGGCCGCCGGCACGGCCCTTGGCGTGATCATCGGCGGCGGCGGCGCCTACGCCTTCGCCGTCATGGCCGAAGGCCGCATGCCGATCACGCCGATCCCCGGTTTCTATTTCGCGCCCCTGGTCACGGCGGCGGCATTTGGTCTGATGGTGGCCGCCACGTTCGCCATGTGGCCCGTGGCCAGGGCGCGCGAGGTTCCTGCGGCAGCCCTGTTTCGGGATGCCGTGGCGCCCAATACAGCGCGGCCGCGCCGCGCCTACGCCATCGTCGCCGTGCTCGGCATCGTCGTGCTGGCCGTTTTCACCATCGTCACGGCCGATGACAGGTACTTCGCTTCGTGGTTCGTGGCCGGCGCCCTGGCGACAATGGGCCTGCTCAGGCTTGGCGCCGCCGGTGTCGTCGCCGGCGCTCGCCGCCTCAACGTCAGTGCCGGCGCCGGAATGCGCCTGGCGGTTTCCAACCTGCATCGGCCCGGGGCCGCCACGGCTAGCGTTATGTTGTCGCTCGGCTGCGGCCTGGCGGTTTTGGTCGCAGTCGGCCTGATTCAGGGGAACCTTGCCCGCCAGGTGGCCGAACGCCTGCCTGAGCGCGCCCCCGCCTTCTTTTTCATGGACATCCAAACCCACCAAGTAGCGGCCTTCGACGCGGCCGTCACCGGGATCGCCGGGACGGGCGGTTTCCAAAGGGTGCCGACGCTTCGCGGACGCATTGTGCAAATCAATGGAACGCCGGTGGAAAAGGCGGTGATCGCCCCGGAATCCCAATGGGCGGTACGCGGCGACCGGGCCCTCACCTATGCCGGTTCGAAACCGCAGGCGGCCGAGATCATTACCGGTGATTGGTGGGCGGCCGACTACCGAGGACCGCCGATCATCTCCCTCGATGCGGGCCTGGCCCGTGGTTTTGGCATTGGCCTCGGCGACACGCTGACCTTCAACGTCCTGGGCAGGGAAGTCACCGCCTCGGTCAGGAGCCTGCGTCAGATCGACTGGCGCAGCCTGCGCTTCGACTTCGCCGTCATCTTCGCGCCCGGCACGCTGGATGGCGCCCCGCATACGCACATCGCCGCCATCGAGGCGCCGCCGGAAGCGGAGGACGCGGTGGAGAAGGCGGCAACGGACGCCTTCCCCAACATCTCCGCCATCCGGGTCCGCGAGGCCCTGGCCGCAGCGGCCAACCTGCTGGCCGGAATCAGCGCGGCGGTGACCGGAACCGCGGCGGTGACCGTGCTGGCCGGCGCCCTAGTCCTGGCCGCCGCCATCGCCGCGCACCGGCGGCGACAGATCTATGATTCGGTGGTCTTCAAGGTTCTGGGCGCGTCCAGGCGGAGGCTCCTGGGTGTGTTTTTGCTGGAATACGGGGTCTTGGGCGTGGTTACAGCTATTGTGGGAAGCGCCGTCGGCACGCTCGCCGCCTGGGGCATCGTCAAATTCCTCATGCACATGCCCTGGATATTCCTGCCAGACACCGTGGCGTTGACTGCGGCGGCCTGCGTGGCGGTAACGCTTGTCGTCGGATTCCTGGGCACCTGGCGGGTCCTTGGCCGCAAGGCGACACCCTATTTACGCAACCAGTAAAGCGGTTTCGGCCGCGTTCGACCCGTTTGACGAATTCGTGACGGTACCTTCTAGACCCTTGAAACCGCGATCCCGCGCGCTTATTTTTCCGGGGACAGTGAATTCACCGCCGCGCGCGCGGAAAAGGCCGTGCGGCATCAACGGAAGGAGTTAGACATGGCTCTTGGACCCAACGACCGGATCGGCCTGCGGACCGCGCGGATGACCGGCGATCAGGCCTACGCGGCCGGAATCGACGAAGGCCTGCGCGCCTACATGCTGAAGGTCTACAACTACATGTGCATCGGTCTCGGCCTGACCGGCGCCGTGGCCTTCGCCACGTCGACCTCGCCGGCAATGATGCAGGCTATCTACGGCACGCCGCTGCAGTGGGTGGTAATGTTGGCGCCCATCGGGCTGGTCTTCTTCCTGGCCGCCAAGGTGCATTCCATGCAGGCCTCGACGGCGCAGGCGCTGTTCTGGATCTATGCCGGTTCCATGGGCCTTTCGCTGGCCTACATCTTCGCCGTCTACACGGGCGAGAGTGTGACCCGGGTTTTCTTCATCACCGCTGGCGCCTTCGCCGGCCTCAGCCTCTACGGCTACACGACGAAGAAGGACCTGTCAGGCATGGGCTCGTTCCTGATCATGGGCCTCATCGGTATCATCATCGCCATGGTCGTCAACATCTTCCTCGAGAGCTCGGCGCTGCAGTTCGCCATCTCGGTCATCGGCGTGCTGATCTTCGCCGGCCTGACGGCCTACGACACCCAGAAGATCAAGTCCATCTATCTGGAAAGCGACGGCACCGCCGTGGCCGAGAAGAAGGCCATCATGGGCGCCCTGACCCTCTATCTGGACTTCATCAACATGTTCATCTTCCTGCTGCACTTGTTCGGAAACCGCGAATAACTGACTGGAAGATCGATGAGTTGGAACCGCCCGGGATTTCCCGGGCGGTTTCCTTTTGGCAGGACGGCATCGGGCGGGCATACTGCCGGTCCAACGGGGAGGGAGCTTCATGCGACTAAAGGACAAAATCGCCGTCATCACCGGCGCCGGGTCCGGGTTCGGCGAAGGCATCGCCCGGCGCTTCGGTGAGGAAGGCGCACGGGTCGTCGTCGCCGACATCGACGCGCAGGCGGGCCAGCGGGTCGCCGGTGAGATTGAAGGGGCGTTGTTCGTGGAGACGGACGTGGCCTCCAACCACTCGGTGGAGAGCATGGTCCGCGCCGCCCATGACGGCTTTGGCGGCCTCGACATTCTGGTCAACAATGCCGGCGTCACCCACCGCAATCAATCCATGCTGGAGGTGGACGAAGCCACCTTCGATCACGTTTACGCCGTCAACGTGAAGAGCGTTTACCTGACGGCGCTGCACGCCGTTCCGGCCTTGAAGGAGAGCGGCGGCAACATCGTCAACATCGCATCGGCCGCCGGCGTCAGTCCGCGGCCCGGCCTCACCTGGTACAACGGCACGAAGGGCGCGATGATCACGCTGACCAAGTCCATGGCCGCGGAACTGGCGGGCGACGGTGTCAGGGTCAACGCCGTTAATCCGGTGATCGGTGAGACGGGCCTGACCACCGAGTTCATGGGCGGCGAGGACACGCCGGAAATCCGCGAGAAATTCATCTCCACCATTCCGCTGGGGCGCATGTCGACGCCCTTGGATATCGCCAACGCGGCCCTATTCCTGGCCTCCGATGAAGCCGCCTTAGTCACCGGGGTTTGCCTGGAAGTGGACGGCGGGCGCTGTATCTAGGGGCTCGCCCGGTCACCCTTGCCGTTCAAAGGCCGCGAACCGGCCCTCCACTTCCTCGCCCACCTCGGCAGCGCGGTAGACGGCATCCAACAGGATCATCACGTCCTCGAACAGATCCAGGTCCGGCTGCCGGTTCTCGTCCACGGCCCTCATGAAATCGTCCAGCAAGGCGTCGTAGCCGTCCCCCGACGGGTCGGTGAAATCGCTGGCGGCGATGATGCCGTCGGTGCCTGCCACCTCGAAGACGAAATCCACGGGCCGTTCTATTGAGGCCCCCCAGGCCGTTGAGACATAGAGTGAGACCTGACCATCGATTCGCACCTCCGCGTCGGCTCGGTGGTCTATTCGCGATGGGCCGCCTGCCTCCGCGGCAATCCAGCAACGTGCCGAGAAGGCCTTTCGTTCCGGCAACGCCGCCAAACCGAGGCACAGCAGGTGCGATCCCAGGTCGGCCAAAACTCCGCCGAACGCGCAATTGGGATCGGCCCGCCAGGGCTCCGGTAGCAAGCTCTTCTGACGCCACCATCGGAGACCGACGATCCGTGGCGCACCAACGGCGCCGGCCAGGACTTGATCGTGCACCCAGGCGTTGGCCTCGCGGTAGCGGTTGTTGAAGGTGACGCTAAAGATACCAGCGGCCTGTCGCCCCTTCTCCAGGAGCGCCCGCGCGTCGGCGACGTTGGCGCAGAGCGGCTTTTCCACCAAGACGTTCTTGCCCGCCTCCAGGGCGGCGGCGGCGACTTCCAGATGGGTATGGGGCGGTGAGACGACCAGGATCGTTTCCGTTTCCTGGTTCTCCAGTAGTTCACGGTAGTTGGAGACGGCGGCGGCGCCGTGACGCGCCGCGACCCGCTCCGCCGATTGTCCACCGGCGCTGACGACACCGCTTAGCCGCAGCCAAGGGCGTCCGGCGATGGTTGGCGACCAAAACCTCTCGACCACATCGCCGGCGCCGACGAGGCCGAGTTGGTGGGGCGGTCGATCGGACGGTCGTTCAGTGCCCATGCGCCGCCGCCGTCTAGGGGTCCCGCCGGGCCAGCACCTCCATGGCGCTGTTCAACTGGCTCATGCGCAGGTGGCTGCCGTATTCGGCGTCCGGGTGGTGAATGGACGCCAGGGCCCGGAACCGGGCCCGGGCCAGTTGCGAGTCGGGCCGGCTATCCGGCGGGAACCCGAGCACGTGCAGGGCTTCGGCGCGGGTGTTGATGCCCCCCGGCAAGGGCTCAAACGCCAGCGCCGAAACGGTGGCCCGGAGACGTGTCAGCTCTTCGCGGTCGGCAATCACGGCGGGCAGGCCTTCGTTAGGTGCGTCCAGTAGGACTCGGGCCTCGCCGCGATCCATGGCCAGCGCGATGGCGAGCGCCCGACGCAGATCCTCGACCCGCTGTCCGGCGGCCATGCGGACCTGAAGACGCGGTTTGCGGCGCCAGGGCCGGCCCTTGGCCTTACCCGATTTCAAAATCACCGTCTCCCGATCATCGGCCGGCGGGCCGCCCGGGTCCGGAAAGGCGGCAATGGCCTCCGGCGCCAGCATCAGGGCGACGGAGCGGACCAGGTCGGCGGCATTGACTTCGCGGCGACGCGCCAAGGCCTCGACGGCGTCACGGAACGTCGAGGCGCAGGGAATGGTATAGGAGCGCTTGACCGGCTTGGCGGCCGGGGGGCGGTCTCGGTGGTGTTGGGATTGGTCTCGGAAATTCTCGTGGGCGTTCATGGCCGGCTCCTCGTTTGTCTGTCGGTGGGCCGAATCTCTCCGGTCTCGCACGGACATACACAACTGTTTACGGTCGGCTTCGACGCACCTTGTCTTTTCTTGTTGCCGCTCAAGGTGGCGCGGTATCCTTGGGCTTGTCAACTACGTATGTTGTCCGGCGGCCCGACTGTTGAGACAAACCTTTGGACGGAAAACCGAATTTTAGGTAACTTATTGATAAATAGTGATTAATTTTCACCGACTGGGACTGTGCGGCAGGCCCCTTTTTACCTCTTTGCGGTGATTTTCAGCCCGATCGTCGGGTGGTGATCTAAAGAAAATACGAAAATTTACCGTTTTTTGGTTCCCGATTCGGGAGAAACGAATCGCACCGGGAATTTAACCCTTTATTAACCATGTTGATCAACTGCAAACGTAGGTGGCGCGATTTCTCATCATTCGTCCCAAGGAGATCTCTCTAAGGAATTGATTTTCAATAAAAATTTTTTCTCCAGCCAAATCAATGGATGACGGGAGGAGTGGTGGCGCTCGAAATTGCCACGTGGCGCCGGGCAATCGACACCGACAAGCGTTAACCATCTGACATGAAGATGATCGCGCTCGGCGGCGACCCGTGGACAGTCGTTCCCGCCGCGTCTCGACCAGGCGTCCGGCGTCGCGAAATCGCCCGTGCGGCGCGTCGAATTGGTTCTTCGGCGGGTTGAACCGGTGGCGATCGGAACCGCTGGCAAACTGTCGACGCAGCGGGCGTTGTCAACGATTCGGCTTCGAATCAATGCTTTCTCCGACTTGATTATCGGCGAGGTGCGGCCCGTCGCGCTGGAGATTTTCTCGATCCACCGAGAGCAGCGCTCATCATCATTATGAATGGCTCAATTCGCAAAACGAAGGCATGGCCTCGTCATCGCCGCCTCGAGGCAGGCTCTTGGCGATGGCTGGTCGCCGAGTTCGATGAGATGGAACCATCTGAGATAGCTGTCCAGGTACTTGGTGGCG
>Ga0209568_1000610_pt1 | contig 12624 bp, 8 predicted proteins | sample WorMetOlspDAHAB2_FD_187406 | JGI IMG/M metagenome (GOLD analysis project Ga0209568, IMG submission 187406) | Marine gutless worms symbiont microbial communities from Max Planck institute for Marine Microbiology, Germany - Olavius sp. DAHAB.2... ...
CCGGGCATGTTTGAAACTGATAGGTCGGTGACCCAGAGCCGTCGCAACGCTTCAGTACACACAAAAATAAATTAAGAAAAGGAAATATAAAAAAAAACAAAATCAGGTAAAAAGATAATAATCTGACAATAACTATTAAAAAACCATAATCTGGGCATGTTTTTAAAAGATGACCCTGAGTTTGTATGGTACTTGCTTCAGACAGTGTTTTTCACTTTCTAGTTTTAAACATACAAGTAAGGTAGTAGTATGGAACCTGAGTAGATGTTGGCATACTGTGGAGACAGCTTCGACGCCAGCCACTTTCTACCGTCGTCGTCGTAGTCGCTCTCGTCGGCGCCGAGTTGGTGCCGAATGTAGTTCAACTCTTTTTGCAACAGGTATTGTCGAAGTTTTTCGCGCAGGAACGTGTTCTTTTCGTAAGCTTCGCTGTCGTCTTCATCAACGTCGACCTCTTCTTCCAGAAGACTTGGCTCGACGCTGTACTCTCGTTTGACTGGGATGAAGTCGATAGCCTCGTCGTCGAGGGTGTCGGTGTACTCTTCATCTTCTTCTTGGTCTTATATTGATCCACGTCTCAGCGCTTTCGGTCTTTAGCTGCTGGTCAACTTTTTTATTCCACTTCTTCTTGGTCTTCCCGATTTTCATTGTCATCCTCGATGTTCTCGTCGGCATATTCGTCAGCTCGAATCATACCGCGAAGTGTCTCTATCGCCGCTTCGTCGTCAACGGCCTGTCTCAGCTGTTCCACCTCGTCGTCGACGTAGCGATCGGTACGCTGCGTCTGTGCTAACGTCGCCAGGTTCAGAGCTTTTGTGAGATGGTGATTCTCCTCCTCTTGCAGTTCGATGTATGCCTTGAGTAGATTCACAGCTCGCTGCTTCGCTTCCATCTCAAACTCCTCCTCCTCCTCGCCCGACTGTGCATCCATCGACCTCTTTGACTTCTTGCCGCCGCTATCTCCCGACGTTGACGATTCATCGGCGTCGTCCGCCTCGATCAGCTCCATCATCCATTCCTTGGTCAGTTTATTGCCGTCATCAGGCGACAGAGTTTCTTCGTTTACGTTGACCATTTTGTCTCTGACACTGGCATCATTCGACGAGCCCACATCTGGTACTTGTAACTCGTTTCCGGGTGTGTTTTTCTCAAATTCTGCGGATTCTCCGCCGTCATCGTTGAGCGCTGCCGTGTCGTCAGTCTCCGTGTCGGCAAACAATTTCTTCACGTCCTTCTTGGAAAGTTCGATCGTCTTTGCGTCGATGTCGCGCTCTACCGGCTGATCGTTAGGGTTGGTGAAGATTTCCTTCAGTTGCGACTTGTCAAGAAGCACCTTCGCGGCCGGAGAACTCATCCCTTTCATGTCGCTGTCATCGAAGTCTTCTTGGTCGTCCAAAAGTGGTCCTGACCTCGTCTCGTCATCGTCGTCCAGATAATCTCTGTCACCAAATTCGTCGTAGTCTTGTTCCGCCGCTTCTTCGTTCTGTTCCTCGTTGATGATGTCCATCAGCTTCTCGGCCACATCGTCGTAGTCGTCTGGAAGGTCTGTCTCATAGTCCTGCGGCAGAGCGCCGTAGCTGTCCCCGTAATCCAGGAAGCTGACTGGCGCCGGTCGCTCAAAACGCTCGACGGTGTACAGCGCGTCACTGAGACGTGGGTCATCGTCGACGGCTGAACGACGGCGAAGAACGAAGGAGTCAACAGTAATCTGCGGCGGCGACGGCCAAACCAGACAGAGGAACTGCAGCAATATGAGGCGACATCGACCGTCCATGACGTCACTGAACAAACATTAACAAAACCACCAACCGTATAATCAGTCATCATTTTCATCATCATCATCATTAGTTTCACAAACGACTACGGCGTATGACAATGAACAAATATGGCTCTAACTCATTAAATATTGTCAAATTTCTGCAGCGCTTACCACGTCGCAAGTGAAAATTGTGTATTATACTCGAAAATCGAAATCATATAATTTAAAACAATCGGCGCGTGCATCTTCATATTTGGCGGGAAAAGCACAGGCCTATCAGAAGTTTTCAGCAGCAGCTATCATGGCTAGCATGCGTAGTCGATATGATAAAGATTTCCATACTGCATTGTGACAGCTGCCAAGGTCGACAGTGGATTTTCGAAATCTTGTTTGAGATATAAGATCATGACGTGGCTTGGTCTGTCTTAGCCATAATCCACCTCTGGATACAGCCAGCCGTGACATCGAAGACTGACACGGCAAATCGAATGCGACGGAAGGTTTAGCAGTCGAACGGGCCGAAGAAAGCCGGGAGACGCAGTGCAATGCAGTTAATCACGAGCTGATACGGTGAAAACGACATGACACTGCAGTAGGCCCCTTAATGAGAATATGCCCAGTAGGCTTATGCGACGCAGCATATGTGATATGATTGCATGCAGCGTAATGACTCCCTGGTAACGACTGACCTTTCCAGAACAGTGTGCAAGATAACTATATAGACAATTCAGTGAGGAGCTAACATAGCAAAAGCTTTTGCTTCTGCCGCGCGCAGCCATATATGGCGGAAAAATTAAAAACAATGAAACATATTCAATTTCAATTTTACTTCGAACAAGAAGCAATAAATTAAAAACATGTAAATTTAAATAACAGTAGAACATGACAGCAAGGCACACAGGTGCACTCATAGCTGCCCTCACATTACACTGACATTAGTGACAATAGCAAACAAAGCAAACAGAATAATATCGAGGAACTTTCACAGCGGGCGATGCTGTGATAATACAGCATAATAACATAATCGTTTTAGCGTATACGTACATGCATATTTTATTCGCCGAAACACAACACTCAGTTACACACCGTCATAGAAAACAACAGATTAACAAACAGTAGGTCTAAAGCTGTCGCTCACCAAAGCTGACCACCAATGTAAGCACAACAGTGTTGATTCATAATGGTATAGACCCGCCATTATAATTATAACGCATGAATATTACGTGCACATGTTACGTCTGAGATTGCTGGGTCAGTGGTATTACACGAAAATGTTCCACTTTGTGTTACATTGAGCGTGTAACATGTTGCAGCAAGAAAGCTTGCAAAATGCTTTCGTGCACGCTTTTATGTGAAACGCAGCAACGCTCCGTGTTAAGTGTTTTTTTATCCTAAATGCGCCTACATTTTCAGGTTTTGTTTCACCATTTTCATGTTTTGTTTCTATTGATTTTTCTGTATTAATGTAAGAGTATTAACAATGTTGGTGGCCAGCATAGATGGCTTTTTGCTTTTCTGGCAGCCTGCTACGAGCTAACTTTAATATTGTGTTTTTCTTGTTTGATATCGATATTGTTCGTGGCAAAGAAATTTCTTTCTTTCTTTGCTGTGGAACCTGTTGTTGTATAAACGTTTATCAGTAACATTTCACCACTGACATGTATCAAAAAGATTGATGTTTAGATGCCAATGTCAATCGAGGATTTATATAGCACACAACCGTGAACCATCGCTACTGCGCTGAAAGCGTTAAATTACTCGGATATAATTATGTTTTAAGGAGCTTCCCAAAACTGTGAGAACAGAGCGTTGGATTACGGAGACTATCTGTAAATAGTTTTGCACGAAGTCAGACCGGAGTGTATCAAATCAAATCAAAACTGAACATATTAACGTGCGTCAAAAAGTGACCAAAAAACTGGCCAACTCACTCTGCGCCCGTGACCAATAACTAACTACAATCAGACAGAGATGAAACTAAAACATAAAAATGATAAGCAAAGAAATCCGATAGTAGGTCCAGAGCCACGAGACCAGTCCGACAGACAAAAACAGACTATGGTGGAACAGGTGGAGGAAAAGATATTCTGAAAAGATTAGTTTTAAACCAGAGCGAAACAGGATAGGCGTGCTGATCGAAGGCTGAATTGCAACGCAAAATCAATGCAATGCGGTGTATGCGATTCAGTAGTTACTGCAGTCGTGCACGCATGCACTGCGCAGCTGCATCATCATCAGCGACTGCCCTCAGTCTCGTCTGACGACGCACGGCATCAACACCGGCGTCGAGTCGATTAGACAGTGGCATTAGCTGCGTGGCGTATTGCTAACGGCTGTCAACCGACTGATTCCTGGAACGGACTGAAGCTGTCCCCGTTGCTTAGCAACCACCTCCGCAGCATGCATCAATTGGATAATGCCGTGGTCGCCAAGCAGTAATAGTCATGCTACGGCGGCTGGGCACGAAACGAGAAATCGTGGCATTGTCTTTTGTAAAAATTTGTTTTGAATCACTCCTAAACGGTGGTAAAACTGTCGAAGCACGTCGAAATAAGAGAAGTAAGGTCACAATAGATGTCAAAATGAATCTGTTAAAATTTCAACGGGATTATAGATTGAGTGACTGTTGAGTATTAACGATTAGAATAGCCTTCTACTCCGTATTTTATTGTTACTGTAACAAAACACCGTTACGCAATATCTGTTACATTTATTCCACATTCTGGTTTTAATCTAGAATGGAATAAAACAGTATTAATTTATTATTTCAATATCTGTTGGCAGTCTCTACATTCGTTAGTATTCTCAATTTGTTGGAACTTGGATAACACTATAGGCTGACTATTGACTGTAACTCTGTTGTCCATTACTACTTCGAGACACGTGAAACAGAAACGAATTGGCGTCGAGCAATAAAGAATCACTAGTCAATCAATACACGTAATGACTTTAATGGCCACGTAAGCCTAGCATTTTGGAAGCTATAAAGTGAACATTATTGCTGCAGATGCAATTTCGTGATTCGTTGACTGGTCAAGCGGGTAAATTGCGCCCGACTGGATGGCCGAATCGACGTCAAACCTGGTAATGGAGGTTGGCCTGTATTTACTGTATACCTTACTAAACGAAGTCGCCGCAGTTGTCGTACAACTGATACCATCAAACATAACGCTGTCTACATCAGCCATTATCCCCAGCTATAGACATTCGAATAATTAGAGAAAAATTGGCTGCCCTTATACCAGTGTGCATAACATATTTTCATTTTCGAATACAGTACAATAATTATAGCCGAATTCAACTTTAATTTTATAGGCGTACGATAGAAAACTACTTAAAACGGAATTAATATTAGCGAGTTGTTAAACACACTCAGACCGACAGTGGAGATGCTTCACGATTCTTTGCTATATAAATACCCGATTGACATTGACAGTGAGGTTGACATTAAAATGCAAAAAAAAACAAAAGAGGTGACAGATTTTGCTTTCATGTACTTAATGCGCTGCGTTTTTTCTGTCTTTTCTCTTAGCTTTGGTTTGACGTCGTCGCCGCTGGATAATATGCTGCGCAGAATCCGAGCAAACCAGCCGCTGCTTAACAAAATGGCGCCCTCGTCCTTCTCCCCGTTCGCTGCTTTTCCCGTGCTTATCCGGTCGTCTCCTGCCCTGGAACCGTGTCGCCAAATCGCAGTGGTTCGACGAGAGATGAACCAAGTTCAACCAACGTAGTCAGTATGCGGGTCTCATCCCGGCCGAGCGCTTGTTGCTGGCCGCGTAAGCCGCTGGTCGTTTGGCCGGACGACGACAACGACAGCGGACCGCATGTCTGACTGTCCAGCACAGCTGTTTGATGACCGCCAGTCGGGAATACGTCGCGCTCAAAGCCACGGGTCGCCTTGCCTCTCAGCGGCCGTCCGCGTTGAACATATACGTACACAGTGCCACCGCATGATTGATGAGAAGAGACAACATAACGGAGCTGCTGCCACGCTGCGCGCACACGGCGCTGTTTTCTCCGGGGTCTCTGCGGCGTCTGCATGCGACTAATCGTAGCTTGCAAAGGCAAATTGATGCCAGAAGGAAGCGCTGACGTCAATTACACTTTGTGACCTATATTGCAGCTTTGCACATTAGGCCCTAATTGTCGTCACAATTACAGATCGGGTCACGCATAGAATATTTAACACCACTTGATAAAATCATAGTGTTTGTTTGACAGTTTTAATTCGACGAGAGAAATCTAATCCTACCGGTAGGTTTTTAAACGATTTAATACGATTTATGGATAGATAGCATGTAAAAGGTATACTTTTTTCTACCACCCTGTGCAATTTCCTCTGCTATAAACCGGATCAATGACCGCTGACGTTGGGCTTGCTGCATGCTGCCGCGGCGGTCGACGTCGATGTCACTGGCCGGAGCATTCCTCCCAAGGCACGTACGCCGGTCAGCGCCAATCCCAAATATTGTGGATTAGCACGAGTTGCCGCCAGCAGGAATTGCTTGCCGAGCATTGCCTGGCGACAAATGATATCGAGCGCGACCACACGCAATACATGTGGGGACAGTGACGGCATCTGTCTACAACAGTTACCGCCGCCGTGTTGGAAGTATGCGGCAGTGAGACGTCGTAAACTAAGTTGCTTGCAAATTGCTGTGTGAGGAATAATGAACCAGTCGAAATGCATGGTCTGTGCGAATGAGCTCGGCGTAAGAATTTTCAGATTCCCGCATTTCATCTCACATTAAGATGATTATGTATGCTTTCAACATGGCGGCGTGGTATTATGTTCGGTGTAGCTCGTGTGCGTATTGAGTTGCAGAGTTTGTAGTTATAGACAGTGAACAATACCGTATCGCTTTTCCCTCTCTGAAAAGCTCTCTCTTGGCTATAACGTTTCAATCATCAATGCGATGTTGCATCACTGTAAAATAATTACGGAGAAGAAGACGACGACGACGACGACGAAGATTTTACGCAGACAGTGGGGACAGTTCAGCCCGTTGCCGGAGCTTTTACGTTTGCATGCATACGACTCGTATGCAAGTTTAATGGTGTTTAACTCTCGTAGGCTCAAAATGCTGATACGATTCACGCGGTCCAAATCGCTGCTCAATTAACAGCAAACACCACTAAGCGACTACGCCAGCCAGTGTCAGTAGTCCACCAGAGACTACTCTTACACAGAACTCGACGTTTTTCCCTGGCGTTGCCATTCATCACTGCCTATATTCGTGCATGGACTGATGGCCAGGGTTAGCAGAGGTGAGTGAATGGTTAAAAATAGTACAGCCACGAAAGGGCGACTGAAAATGAGGCACTGTAAAAATGCGGGACGACAAATGCACTTTAATTAAATTTGTGCATGTGCCAAGGCTGTTACCTTACCAATAAGCTAATGCACAACAACACACACACTATAGGCCACGCAAAGTGTAGTGACGTCACTAAATTCGGCGTACAATGCAACGAAATATTTAAAAGAGACCAACAGTTCTGAGCATAATAAAATACTGTAAAACAGTACTGAGGCCAATACAATATCCCGTGCCTTGCAACAAAATTAACAACAGTTCTGACTATTCAAACATTTAGCTAATTGCCTTACAATTTGGCGACAGAAACTACCGTAAACAGAATGACGTGATTGTCATCTTGTATGTCTGACCTACTTGTGCAGAAATGTTGCCAAGTGAGGTCGTAAAAGACAAGAAAATGTGCATAGAAACCTCCTTGATCTGTCAACTAAGGCAATTCATGGGAAGATCGACACGTGTTTAATTAACAACATCATTAGCTAACAGCTGGTTCATCCGTTGCATACTAGCCTCGGGGTGTGAAATGAGCGTGTGCATCTCTCGTCACAGCTGGCGCCCTTGGAACCGGTGTAACAGGTCAGAACATACCCCAGTCAGGACTGTACCCCGGGGTACTGTCTGGCAATTAGACAGCCATCAGCTGAATTGAATTTACCGCAAAGTGTAAGATAAATAATGCAGTTGCTCATGACGTCTGTTCCCAAATCAAACAATCCTGTCATTGAGTTGGAACAGCTACTGTATAGAAAAGTTAAGGAGAAGTAATTGTGTCCGATTGGAGATTGGGGGAAGGAACGACTGAAGAGGTCATGGGTCATTGCAAGTCCATTGACGTCACGTGGAGCACCTGTAACTTAATGGAATGACGGAATCAGTCAACTCAAATTTTGTTTTATTACATGAAGAAAACTTGTTTGATCTAGCATCTGAGTACTTGTGAGCTCACGAAGAGAATCGATGTGCGATAATACTTTCATTGAAACTGTTAATGTGGATTATTCTAGAACAATTGCAGTGGCTTTAAAGGGCACTTGTACATATTGTAGAAGAGTTCAGGTGCAATCCGTTAACTGAATCTCCATGCTTACAAGCGTGCACCGTCCGGCCGGAATTGTTCTGCGTGAAAAAAATTCCGACGAAGAAGCGAATGAAAGTGAGTGACTGAGAGCAATTCTTTGACGGCAAGTCGGCACGAAAATCAGCCTTTCATACAGATATTAAAAAGAAAATTGCCTAGCAACATCAAAGATGAGCAGCCGTGAGTTTGTGAATTCTTGGCTCTGGGACGTAGAACAGGAGGTGAATGTCATAAGATGTGAGCTCAACCATGGGTTAGCTTTTTTTGCTGTGTTCTGTTGGGTTTTGAATGTTTAGTGTTTAGACTTATGCATTGCTTATACCTTTGTTTTGTTACAATTCGCGCCAGTCAAGCGATTAGAGACGCGTGTGTTGATTGCTGATTGACCATCATTTTTGCTTCTCACAAGTGATTTTAGACGACAAAGACAAGTGCAATCGAGCTCAAGGCACATTGTTCACTTTTCTCCTGGTGCGTGAAAAGTCAATAATGGAAAAAAAATTCAGCACTGGTGCACAGGTTAAAACTGCGATGAACATTCACAGACGCGGTTATTAAGACGTATGTCTTATTAACGTATGTATAGAGTATGGCCTATATGCTAATCTACGTTTAGTTAACTCTTAGGTCAGTCGTTATTTTTGCCATGACGGAATTTTCTGTTAACCGAATCTACATCTAGGCCTACATGTTGACGAGCATGCACTGTCCGGCCGGAATAGTACTGCATGAAATATTCCGACGAAGGAGCAACGAAAGTGAGTGACTGAGTGAGCAGTTCTTTGGCGGCACGGGTCCTGCTGTGTGATGTTGATTTTTGTAACTTTTAATGGTGCGGATCTGTGAATACTTAAATAAATGAAACAAAACAAACAAATTTTTGTGTCTGAATTTAATCGCAAATGAATAATAACGCGAGACATCGACGCAAAAGAATGAAAAGACTTCATAAAAGTTGTTGTGAGGTACGTCAATTTTTTATCAACAGATGTTGACTCGTAGGATTATCCAGTATTTGAACGCAGCCTCTCAGACATACTGGAAAGCAACAGATTTTTGCGTTGAATATCAAGAAGAGATAAACAATGATAGCATGACGACTAGACCCCAATAACGTAGATATGGTATGGTATGGCATGGTAGTCATTGTACCTACAGAACTGGAAAAGTGCTCGTTAGTGGCGTAGTAATTTAGCAAAACTTTGCCGTTGTTGTTCGATTTGACGGTAAGCGCGTTTCAGTGCCGGAGATTAAACAACAGTATTGCAGGTGCGCAAAATGACATCCCATCAGCGGCGGAGATGTCACCTAGGCTAATTACAGAGCTCGTCAGGAAACACAACGTTAATGGTATTGTTTTCGTGCAAAATCCCAGTAATTCTAAGCCTCTGTACACGTTCATTCCGTAGGCTGTTTACTGTGATTTACACGGGATTAGGATTCTGCGCTGACTAATGACACACGCGTATTGCCCTTAATCCATACGTGTGATCGCATGTCACGTAATATCATTATTGACAATTAGATAGTTTGCAACTCAATGTTTTTATATAGTGCCAGTTCTCAGCTCGGGTTTACGATACAATTCTCCGTATATTCCTAACATTAAGTAGGCTTTATTAACCTGATTCTCCCCCAAAACATCACAATGCTTATTTTACGTTCCTACAGGATGCAATCACTGTGCGTGGATCTGGGTATTGGACTGTACATGAATTATTTGATTATTAGGCCTACTTGTACATTGATAAAACCTGTAACCTGTTTCACTGTTCCTGCCGCCAAACGATTAGTGCTGCATTTTCGGCGTGAAATCATGCTTCTGTTGACACAAAATCAACATAATGCACAAAATTGATTTTACAACTGTGCAAATCCATCTAGCCTAGAATTGCTCATTTTGTGCAGAACCGCGCACTAAAAACTCCGAACTGCATGACGTATAGATATGCTTATGATCTGCAAATGTACAATCCGATGCAGTCTCATGAGATAACAGTTGCTACGGTCACGCTGTATAGCGATAGTTAAAGCATGTGACGGCTGGTAGGCGTATCAACCTTTCAATGACCGACATGAAATGGCTTTAATCTGCGGAATTGTACTTATGATATTTGACATTATTTTACCATCATATAAAATATCTGATGTGTTCATCAATGGACGATTGATAGCTAAATCTAGTGACTGAATATTGGACTTGTTTAGAGCAAACAAACTTACCTCGAGACCATAATAGGCTACCATAATAATAGTAACAATGCCTAATCTGAAACAATTTCGACTATTTTACTTAAAATTCCAGTAGATGTTCGGTAAAAAGAACGTTTAGTAGAGTCTAAGTACACTATATTTGCGAGTTAAATGTTGTATACTGCACGTGAAACAAAAAATTAAATATATGACAATGAGCGAGTGACTAGAGTTTAACGTCCAACCTGATGAAATATACTGCATGGTGTCCCATAAAAATGACCCCCTGTGTTGTTTTGCCAAGATGTCCATGGAAAAACAACACGGGGTCATTTTTATGGGACACCCTGTAGGTGATTCGGAGGCGGAGAAATAAATGACGATAACGATGATGAAAAAAGATGCCGTTATAATAACGGTGGCCCGGTGTTCTTGGGCAGATTGTACTCTAGATACTGCCGCTACCACATTCGTCACAACTACTACTATGAATAATAACAACACTATCTCTTTGCAAATATGGAACGCGGTCTATAGTTTCAATATACGTTCATAACCGGCTAGCCTGTTGCAAACCAGTTATTTACTCTTGTTTAGTGCACACTTGTGCTTGCCAATCAATAATAATAATAATAATAATAATAAGCAAGTATTCAGCACTGACTCAGTCGTACTTTTTTGTTCCGGTTGCGGCTGAAACAACGGGAGCCATTAACAAAAACAGAATGGACTTTCTGAGCACCTTGGAAGGCGCAAAGTTCAGATGACCACCGCGGGAGCGCCTTCCTTTTTCAGCGACTATCCGTTTAATTCATTGCTACAATGCGGTCGTGGTCTTGGGTACCTTCTGCCACACCCGAGTACGACATGTAGCCGTTCCAGCATGTTTCCTAGTTTCAGCTGAGTTTTAGCCCTCTGGATCTATACTACAGAGGGCAATATCATAATAATAACAAAGAATAAATAAACAAATAAAAAATACTCACGGTTACATGGCGGTTGACGCAGCGTCAGCTCTAACAACAGTTTCAGCGGCGACGGCAACGAATGTCGCGCGGTGTTGCACGCAGCACGACACTCGTGCCACTGATGACGATGACGACAACGTCACCAGCCTCTGCAGCCGCCGGAGGAAGAATTGCTACAAGCACTGCGACGGCAGAGGGCGCACACACGAGTTGCGTATGCGGTATCGTAGCAACGGTTGTCGCCGTCCGCGCGTGCACCGCCGTTGGGCCACCGGGCACTTAAACAGCGACGCTACGGCAACGCGGGTGGCTATGGACAGTCGCCGGCGCCTCGGCTGACGGGCGCCGCGGCGGCGGTCTCGTTCTCACGTCTGTCAATCCAGGCCCACCGACACAGCCGGCAAAAATTCGATAAGCAGCAGTCGCCGACAGACGCCGGGCAGCAGCAGCAGCAGCAGCGTGTTGCCGCAGCATCTCGGAGCAGCGAATGAGTCATGAATAAATCATGAGAGAACGCGAAAAATGAGGTGCGAGCGGCGAGGTCTGAAACCGCGTAACAAGCATCTTTTGATCCTCGCGCTGCGACCTATCTGCCACCTCTAACTCGGAAACTTTATCTCTGATTTCGATATTTTGCCGTATAATAATTTTAGCCACCCTGTTATCTATCTGTATGTGCCATCTCTCGCCGTGCTCTACAGCCTTTACAGCAGCGTCGCATATATCCAAAACCGAACTGTATATGCAATGTTTTTCAGATCAGAAGGGTATATCGTGCTAGGCTTCACTCAGGTCGCACACTATATGCACCATGATAGGTGTAAGTTTGATCAGAAAGCTGATTTAACATAATGACTCGAATTGTTGAAATCAAACAAGGCACGGCTACAAAGTCTACACAAATAAATGCAGTTTTTAAATTTAAAAAATGTTGATTTTTATAGTGATAAGTCTGTCAAGAATTCTACATGAAGCCATACGGTACTAACGAAACCCTGCTTCATCTGGCTGATAATGCAAAATTAAAACGTTGCATCTTATCAGCCTGTAAATAATCTTAGACACAAGATCACTTTTCATTCCACCTTTTTAGTGTGTTGATAGCCAAGCGTCTGGCTACATTTGAGTTTAACTCATTTGGGTGTAACTTTTTTTTGTTGATTTTCCTCGGTTTGCGTTGTTGTGTGCTTGCTACCGGATGTCATCACACACTCGCACGGTAGTGCGAGAGTGTTTTAAAGGCGACGAAGCAAGTCAATGGAAAAGGCAAAAATTCGACCCCTCGCCACACCAAAACCCCTTAAC
>Ga0209568_1000611_pt1 | contig 12621 bp, 12 predicted proteins | sample WorMetOlspDAHAB2_FD_187406 | JGI IMG/M metagenome (GOLD analysis project Ga0209568, IMG submission 187406) | Marine gutless worms symbiont microbial communities from Max Planck institute for Marine Microbiology, Germany - Olavius sp. DAHAB.2... ...
GATTTTGGTATCATGCGAATGTATTGTGATTTTAGCAGCTTACATTTTCATACCTTGAACCATATGGAAACCGATAAAGTTGTTGAAAAATGATGATGGTTGTCCTCGAAAGTTGCTGACTGAATTTATATCTGGACGCAATTTGTGCAGTCTGTTTGGTGTCCGTTTGATGTTAAGACAGGCCTTCTGCATTGTTGCAAGTTAAGTGTTTATCTCGGTCACAAAAGAACACCAGTCATATGAACAGTGTTTTGAAACTAGTAGTGTGTGCAGTACGGAGAGTGCCTCCAGAACACAGTTTTTTAAGTCCTGTCACTCTTGGAAAATGGTTTTTAAAACTTGGTGCGAAACCCACATTTACATTTGTCAGCCATCCATGCAACATTCAGTTAGTGGCCACTATTATTTTCTCTTTTGATTAGGTGGATGGATGGTAATGTGGCACGTGCAACTGGGGAGTTGTAGAATAGACCCGCCTCGTTTCCTGACCGAGTATCAAGAGGCGACAAGTCATCGTGTTTGTCACCGTTGATTTGTTGTTTAGGTTCGTTGACTTGTGTCAGGTAGTTCAGTTTTCCACTATTGTGTAATTTTGTCAGTATGAGTGGTGACTGAGCGTCTGAAATGACGCGAACTGTTGGGTGTGGCATAGTCACTAGCTCACTCGTTGGTAGTGGCTGAGGTACACTGACAGCGGAAAGTTGTACAAACGGTGTCATCAACATTGTCTCGTATGAATTTCTCTGTGGATACGTAGGACGTGACTGTATTTAGTTGAATGCTTACAGTTGCGGCCTGTTTAGTAGTCATAGGGTTAGAGTTATGATTGGGATTAGATTTAATGTCTGGTTGGTTAGTGGTTATGCACACGTATTTATATTACTGTTGTTGTCATTGTACCTCACCCAATTGCAATGCGTGCAGGTGTATGCAGTGAAGACCGTGCTCCAGCGTCCTCTGAGCCTCATCCAGGGTCCTCCAGGCACGGGCAAAACAGTCACTTCGGCTACCATCGTCTACCATCTGTCGCGTCTGACAGGAGGTCCTGTACTCGTGTGTGCTCCGTCGAACATTGCGGTCGACCAGCTCACGGAAAAAGTATGTTGTGATCAAACTTCATTTGTCATTCGCTCGTCCTTGATTAGCTGTTGATTGACAGCAGTCTGGCATATTGACTCCGCCTTCTGCCGAAACGTTTCAGCGTTTTATTTCACATGTGCGAGGTGCTGAAATTTAACTGTTTTGTCGACCCAAAATATAATTTTGTTTTACCGCTTAGTTTCAGGTGTGTGACCGGCAATAGCTGGATTCATATTTTGGGAACATGTCTGATATTATTTGTTTTGATAGTAGTAGGTAACGTTCACTTATATAGCACTGTAAACTGCATATGCTGCCTCAGTGGCTCCATTTGTTACAGAATAGGCTGTTGTTCAGCCTATACCACAGCTCAAGCCCACACCCACAGACTTTTGTCTGCAGCCATACAGCTGCATGTTGTAGCTTGAGTCTACCGTTTTAATGGTCTCCACCTCTATAATCCATGTAAATTCATGGATTACTACTCGTTCACAGTCCCTGAATGGATGGAAGGCTGAGTTGGCCTAGTTGGGTGACCCATAGCGGACAGTTTGCCCACTAAGTGGCAGTAGTATTTGTTCGTTGCTTGAACGTACGGACAATGCGGTTGTTTTAACAGATTCACCGTACCGGTCTGCGCGTGGTGCGTCTGTGTGCGAAAAGCCGCGAGGCGATTGAGTCGCCGGTGGCCTTTCTGGCGCTCCACCAGCAGATCCGAGGTGCAGCCGGGGCGGCCGAACTCCAGAAGTTGCAGCAGCTGAAGGACGAGACGGGCGAGCTGTCCGTGTCGGACGAGAAGCGATATCGTGCGCTCAAGAAACAGTGTGAGCGCGACCTGCTGCAGAGTGCTGACGTCATGTGCTGTACGTGTGTTGGAGCCGGCGACCCTCGACTTGCCCGGATGCAGGTACGACTTAGTCGCACACGCGTTTTATTGTTTTCAATGGTTTTATGAGTTAGCGAGTGTTCCATTGGGTAACAAGATTGCATTTAACATAACACGGCTGGCTGGAAGGAGATCGCGTTTTAAAAATTGCTCCAATGTTGCCAATGTTGCCATGTGCGCTTTAGTTTCGATCGGTGTTAATTGACGAGAGCACGCAAGCGACAGAGCCAGAGTGCATGATCCCAGTGGTGCTCGGATGTCGTCAGATGGTTCTCGTGGGCGACCACTGCCAGCTCGGTCCCGTGGTGATGTGCAAGAAGGCCGCTCGTGCTGGCCTCTCGCAGTCTCTCTTCGAACGTCTCGTCGTGCTCGGCATTCGACCGATACGACTGCAGGTAGCACGGGAATTTCATGTCTAGTCAACTCCACATAAGTAACATGGTAATCTTTTAGCAAACTAGTTGCACGTAATATTTGTGCACCACCATGAAAACATTGAATGAAAAATGCAACCAAAGTGAAAAAAACCTGCAATACGATACATACAATCTGTTAACACAAAATGTGCATTATACTATTGTAGAATCATGACCATTGAATACGTACAAATGGTCGTCGAGATAAGCTTGTGCAGAGACCGAATGATAAAAGACTTCTATGTGTAGTTGTGCTGAAATCAGGTTGGGTGTAAGGCTGGCCACATTCCCTCGGACCATTAATCTTGCTAGGTAAAATATGATGCTATGTAGGCTATAAACTGTAATATAACGCGGTGATGACACAGTTACAAACGATGCTGTACAACTAGCCTGTGCAAACATTATGTAGTCTGTAACGAGCAACAAAAATTGTGGAGATGTCGATTAATGGGCAGTTGCACGAACGTCAATTAGATTATTTTGACACATCGTATCGTATCATACATCAACTTGATCATCATTTTATGTGTTTTGTTTTGAAATTGAGTGGTGTTAAGTTGATTTTTTCCTCGTTTCTTGAAGTAATCTATTAGCTTCGCCAGCAACTTTGTTGAAGTTAAGTGTCCATGAAATTTAAGTGACACGCAACCGGCCACAAATAGGTACTGTGTGGGAAGAATTGTTTAAAAGTTTTTTGTGGGAGGGTGTATGGATGCTGTCAACAGTATTGATGTATTTGGGAGGGTGTAGGCGATGTAAGCTGCGAGCTCTTGCTAACAATTTATACCTCTTGTATTACTGACAAACCTGTATGAAACGTGTTTGGAACGAACTGCCGCACCTTGTCACGTCTGCACATCCCTGCTACAAGTTTTTTTGTACAGTCATCTGAAGTCTGTCTTTTTAGCCGTTCCTTTTTCGACCTTCAATGCCTGTGAAGTGACTTGTGTCATGATCGGAAACTGTATTCACTTTTGTTACTTACGCAATATCTGAAAGCTCACTTGCCAGTTTGCCTAACCATCGCACCATCCCCAGTGCCTCTGCAACTTAAAATTACGCAGCACTGTACACGTTTTTCATTATTATTAATGTTGTCGGTGTTATTATTATTGTACTGCAGGTGCAGTATCGAATGCATCCTGCCCTGAGCGCATTTCCTTCCAACATATTCTACGAAGGTTCGCTTCAGAACGGCGTGACGGCAGCCGAGCGCACCAAGTCGTCGGTGGACTTTCCGTGGCCACTTGCCGACAAGCCGATGTTTTTCTACGTGACCACCGGCCAGGAGGAGATCGCGAGTTCGGGGACGTCGTATCTGAACCGGACGGAGGCGGCGAACGTGGAGAAGATCGTGACGAGGTTCTTGCGATCGGGGGTGAAGCCCGACCAGATTGGAATCATTACGCCGTACGAGGGTCAGCGCGCCTATCTCGTGCAGTACATGGCTTTCAACGGAGCTCTTCATGCCAAACTCTACCAGGTCACTGCCCCTGAAAGTCACTTCCGTTCATGTTATACACTGTATTGATGTCTCTACAATTCAAGAGATGCACCTAAACCAACCTGTTCCCAGTTTCCTACAGTTACTGACAGCTGACGTCAAAACGGCTGAAGCATTGTTTGAACGTTGTTAGTAGTGACTCCCAGTGCATTACGGCACCTTAAATTGTTATTATTTTTATGTAATGGAGGGAGTTTATTGTTATTATTGTTATTAATATTATTTGTTTTGTCTGTCCTTTGTGACTTATGTTGATAGCTTGGTTGGTTTTAAGCATTCAGTGCTTTGCCGACAACAGTGAGGGCACATACCACTAGTTAAAGAACTTCTAGTCATGTTGTAGCGAAACCCTTTTAAACGTTGAGTCTAACAACTGACATCTGACAACTGAGGCATGCCTGAACGTTGTTAGGCGCAATTGTTGTGACTTCCGCCACGTTATGGTCCCTTATAAGTTGCTGCTGTTGTTTAACTTGTTGTTATTACAGTTGTTATTTTGCTGCACTGCCTCTGAAGGTAGAAAAGAGTACATAAGGCCTAACTGATTTGCAAGAGGCTTGTGAGTTGTCAACATGTCCTGAAATGACACCACGTTAGTTTGCCTTTCGTCAAAGTTACTGATAATTGCTGGATCAGGTAGGTGGTCTCTCTGGAGTCTGGTGATCAATGTCTGTCGCCCGCCTTCCTAGTTCCTTGACCATTTCAACAATTATTATTATTATTATTATTACTGGTGCTGATATTATTATACAAAAAATGTTGAGGCGTTGACATTGTGTGCGATATTGTGATGCAGGAGATTGAAGTGGCGAGTGTCGATGCTTTCCAAGGCCGAGAGAAAGACTTCATAGTGTTGTCGTGTGTGAGGTCTAACGAGCACCAGGGTGTCGGATTTCTTAATGATCCCAGACGCTTGAATGTTGCTCTGACGAGGGCGAGATTCGGCATCATTGTGCTGGGAAATGCCAAGGTAACCAACAGCGAATTCATTGCTTATTGCGCTACCGATGGCTGCGACAGTGTGGTTTATAGATTACTGATTATTATTGAGTTCCAGTCACTAAATATATTTTTCAATTGGAGTTACAGTTACAGTCAACTTAAACCGTGCTTGGCAGCAGTAGCTCGGCATAGAACCATTAGAGTAAAAATGGATTAACGCCAAACATTACTAGCTCTGTGAAGAATTTATTATGTGTGGCCAATTCGGACTGGCACTCTTGTACAGCGTTTAGAATTTGTGATGTAACAAACACTGTATTGAATTGTGCTTTCTCGCCACAATCTCCCATTATTGCTGCATGTCGGCACTGAAATGTTAAGGATCGATACTGTATTCGCCTTGTTATTGTTAGATAAAGGGCTTTGTATTCTGTTTCGCAGCAAACAAGCAGCAACTTTATTTGAGAACTGACAAACGCAGTTAACATCCAGTGAAAAAAAACATGCAAAGAATAGACAATTGCCGTATATACAAAATAGCGACCAATAAATAAACAATGTGACACCCGCACCTAGTATGTATCTCTAAATAGCATTCTGTACATGAAGTTTTTTTGTGCTCATTACTGTCTATTCTGTTAAATTTTCATTACGATCTGTTCATTTTATTTTTTTGTATTTTAACTGGTTTTTAGCGGTTCATTGTGTTTTATGTAGTACCTGTACTCTCATTATAACGGCCGCTTTATAGAAAGTCTTGATGATGATTGTGATCGTGTGCCGTCGTAGGTTCTGTCGAAGCAGCCTCTGTGGAACCACCTCCTCAACGACTTCAAGGACCAGCACCTTCTGATGGAAGGACCGCTGAGCAACCTCAAAGAGTCGGCGATCCAATTCACAAAGCCGCGCAAGCTGGTGAACGCGGCCAATCCGGGCGGCCGCTACATGAGCACAGCCATGTTCGATGCCCGAGAGGTGCTTGTGCCGGGCGGGGCCTACGACCGACGAGGCGGTGGTAACTCTACCACGGCGGCCGGAACCCATCCGGGAATGGTGAACCACCACCACGACGGCTTTGCGGGTGGTCCGCCGCGCCGCATGGGTGGTCTCTACGGAGCGGCAGATCCGCGTCTTTTTTCGACGGCGACCACCGCAAACTTCCCAGTGCCGGTCGACTACATCATGAACTTTGCGATGCCGGCCGCGTACGGTGGAATGATGATGCCGGGCGGAGCCGGTCCCAGTGCGGGAGTAGGCGCGGCTGGTCGCGGTGGGTTCGGGGCACCTGCCCGTCGCGGAGGCGGACCTCCCGTCAGCGGCGGTCGCTCAAGGCCGGCCCCCCGCTACAGTGGCCACGCCGACCATGGCCCGCTGTCGGCTGCCTCGCAGGACGGCGTCTACTCGCAGGGTCCGCTGACGCAGGCCGCTATGATGTCGCAGCCGTGCGGCGGCGCGGGATTCTCGCAGCACGGACTCGGCGACCTGTCGCAGTCGGACAGCGTCTACCTCGGCGGCATCGGAGCGACGGCGGACGAGTTCCGGTCACAGGCCGACATAATGCTGTCGCAGGACTCGACGTACCAGGGCGACCGGGTGGCGGCCGGGTTTTTCCAGTCGCAGCCGCTGTCGCAGCCCGGGTTTTTCCCCGCGTCGCAGTACTAGCTTGACAGCGTCGCGCGTTGCACCGCCGTCTAGGTCGGTGAGTTGAACATTTTTGAGCATTTTAAGTAAGTAAGTGCAAGTACTTGTGTGCAAACTGTTTAAAGGGGAAGCGGCGTTTCACGGGACACTTTGCTCCCACTGACCGAATAAAAATGTCTTTAGCGACTGAAATACTGAGATCTGTTGCTCAGTTGTGCTTCTGTCCATGATGCTAAATTCATCTAGATCGCTCGATGAATATTTTCTTAATTGCAACGAACTTTCGTGCCGTAGAGTGTACCACGCTTACCATAGATATGAGCAGCATTATTTTGCCGAGTCACGCAACTGGTGCTAATATATTTAGACTGTGGCGTAGGTGTGCACGTGAGGCATTGAGACGACGAGAGTGGAGATCAACATCGATAATTACCGAAACATCAATCAACGTTCTGTTCGTGTGACATCAATTGCTCGGATGCGGAATGCGTGAAAGAAAGACAAGAGACGGCGGCAGAAGCATCGAGAGCGCGACAACGGGACATACGGCTAGCGATCAAAGGCAGCATACTCAATCCTGCCATTGCCAGCCCGCCTGGTCGCCACTGGCAACGGTTGTCGTGGTGACCGTTGCCGAGGCCAGCCCAACTCGGAAATGCTCATTTCAGCGTCGTTGCGGCGGACTCGCAATATGGCAAAATCTCGGCATTGACTCGCATGCTGCCCGACTGTCTTGAGTGCCGTGATAGTTTGACTGTGTCCCAGAGTTAAGCTCGGCGGAACAAGTGCTGTTTTGTTAATCGGTTTTACGGTTCGGATCGTTTGAACTGTCGGAAGTAAACCCGTTTTGTTCGGTGTCCGAAGAACACTCTGTTGTGTCCGAAGGTGCGCTCGGCACCGTGGAATTGCTGCAGAGAGTTCCGTATCGGTCCACCCGTCTTCATCATCGTAAAAATGTGTGATAAGAGCATCACGATTGCACGAAACTTTATATACTAAAATAGTGGGATATAACTGGCCTGCCACAAGTGCGTGTCTTCAGAAATTTTCTTGAACTCTACTTGATGAATGTATCACTGTTGGGAGACTAGCCAAGTCACCAGCCTGTGTAGGGAAATTCCAGTTTGTCGAATTTTGGATTTTTTTGGTCATATGTTTTACGAATCATTTAGTATGTTAACGGAAGGTTACTAGCGTGATATCTTTAAGAGTCGAAGGGTTTCCCCTACAAAGGCCAGATTGTTGAGTTATTTATTGTAAATGGTTTCATTTTGTGTATTCCCAACACGTGATATTTCCAACTGTGTCACGAATATTCGTTTTTTAATGCAACAGTTTTGAAGGCGCGATATAGCTTCTATATTGTGCTGAAAGTGTCGTTAAATCTCAATCATTCAGTTTAACGAAGTGGAATACCGTCAGAAAGTATTGTTGCATAGACGGGGTCAGTGGCACCGACTCCATAGGAACGGGGGCGCGCGCGTCCCCCCACTTTTACAAGTGGCTGGGCACGGAGAAGACCGTGAATAGAAGACCAGCAAACAAGAAACTTGATCAAACTATACTGACCATCACGAAAGCGCTCGCCAAAACGACTAAGTGTAATTTTAGAGCCAAAAAAGTGTAGGGGCACGACCAAAAAAACATTTCCGGCGCTTTGAGCCGGACTGATGCGCCCCCCCCCCACTTTGAAATTTCAAATTCGCCACTGGACGGGTGGACTGATACTCAACTCATGCCGGCGGTGTGCATTGGCATTGAATGAGCGGATTCATTTTGACGCGTTGTTGTGCGACCCGTTGTTGCCCTGGCTGGCCAGCGTTTCACTTTGGGCTTGACACAAGCGTTGCATTTTTTTGCCAGTTGCTTTTTGCTGGTGACACCCGCGCTGCGTTCGTGCTAAACAGGGCTGTATTTATCGCGGGTAGGGTTGATTTGGGGAGGTTCAACCCCCGCTCTGCTTCAGGAAAGGGCTGATTTACAACATCCCAAAATGGTCTGCAGGTATAAATGTAAATCCCCTTGCAAACTATTTAGCTATTTGAGTGTATTTTCAATCAGTTCGCTGAATTCAAACGCTGCTGTGCTGTGTTGTCCACAAAACTGACCCCCCCCCCAGGTTGAAAATTGATAAATACTGCCCTGATTGAGTCTGGCGGTAAACTGTTAAGTTGCTTAGATCTTCTTTACGTTGCAGCTTTCTTTTTTTTGGGGTGGGGCGGGTTCGGGAATTTATTAAATTTCGTTTTCAGTTATTTGCCGTGAGAGTTGTGAGTCATTTAGCGGTTGGATTTTTCTGAAGTCAGTGCGGCCTCTGACTGTAAAATCCGAATAAAGGAAAGGAAAGGAAGTGGACTTGTATAGCGCCTATTGTCAGCATCTCGACCACTAAGCGCTCAGATGTGGATCACACCTGCAAATACACCACATCTGCCTTTCCTTCGTATAAGTATTCGCTAGAGGGCGAAACTGCTGCTAACAGTCTCTTCATCTAGCTAACCGATATACTAACCGAATAGTGGCGATATAGCGATTGGGAGTTGCGGCATTTCCGTTTGTTGCAACGGGAGGGACGCGACTTCTTGCACGCCTTTTTGCCGTAGTCGACAGTGTATACTGCGCACTTTGTGGCTCGATCACAGTGTCACGTTTAAGCTGAAAAAAAATCGCTGTAGACTTTACGGCATAAATGGACGCAGGTTGTTTGTTGGTACACGGTTGCCGCTCGTATAGTAGACAATCAAAAATTCAGGACTTTTGCAGCACGTGACGTCAGAAAATCGTGACCTATTCTGTCAGTTAACTATGTCCGCCTCCGAAATGACCTATATTGTGTCGAGTGGGGCGTTAAACTCTACTCACTACTACTACTACAGTTAACTATGACCATGTGTGTCATATTACTACGAAAGCTTGGTACGTCGTACATTCGGAACTGAGTGCTGAAAATGTACATCGAAAAAAAAAAAAAACAAACTACCGATTCCGCTCACAACTTGTTTCTGCTGCAAGACGCAAACAAACTTTGGGACTTTGTCATCACATATTTCCATTTTCAGGACTTTTCAGGACCTGCATAACGAAAACTCGAAATTTGGGATTTTTCAGGAACCACGGTAGGAACGCTGTTGACAAGTTCGTGCAGTGGCAAGCGTGACGTAATGGACGTGCGATTTTGAACTCGAGACGTCGCAGAAGTCGTACTTTCGATGGGCACTGTGATTGTGACGACCAAAAGTAGTACAAATGTGTGTGCTTAACCACTAACCATCCAGACACTAAACCTGATCCTAACTCTAACCCTACTACTAAACAGCACGTAATGGTGAGCATTCAACTAAATATCACTACATGTGGTGAAAAAAGTTGACCAGCTCTCTGGTCAACTTTTGGGGCGCACAATAATATAGTATCTGATTGATTGATTTGATTGACATGTCCAGAGAAATTTGTACAAGACATTGTTGTTGCACCGTTTGTACCAACTTCGGTTGTCATTATCACACTTTTGATGCTGCATAAGCCTCGCTTTAAAGGTTCAGGGAACTAATTCGGCGAATGTCCAGATCTGGCTTGTGGACTGCAGTCGTTTTGTTGAGAGTTGGCGTGGCGACACGCGTCCATCGCTACTGCAGCGCAGCGGTATTGTGATTTTAGTTAACGGAAACTGAAACGAAATCTCCATTCGTTAACGGAGAACTTTTCTTTAACTGCAGTCGTAAAAAAAACGTTAACGCCAACAGGAAACAGGAATTAGTGGATGCCGACGCAATACGTACAGCCATTTCAGCGCGTGACTGCCAAAAAGATCGAAAAGTGCGCGTTACCAGCGAGTAGTTTTCGCTAAATATAGTTATGCGTCAAAAACATGGATAGTAACAGTTATTGCATGTCAAATTAGTGTTATTGGAAGTGACACTGGGTTACAAGAGCGCATTTTCAAATTCCCGTTCTGTGTCTAGTCTTTAAGTAGCTTACGGTAATTTCCTTGTTTATAGCCTTTAATGCCGAGAGTTTTATGATGTCTCCCTGGCGTTAGGTGTGTGGTCTGGCTTTGACGGTTGTTAGAGCACTATCATTGCCTGCATTGAGTTGCATTTCAGTGACCTGGTAGTTCGTTTTATTTCTGAAGAATTTTTGGCCCCAAGTATAGTTCATGTAGTTTGCAGCTTGTAGTATGTCTGCTCAAATGGTAAAATTGTTGCTAAAACGGAAGTTATAACTCTTTCCCACCCCACCCAAAAAGGAGAAAATTGCTCCTGTTCTGGCCGTGTTTGAAAGGGCATTTATCTGCCACGTTTCCCGCCTTAATCTCGTTATACAAGTGATAATATAATGACAACACAGGGCAATTGAATCACAAGTTCAGCCGTCAACGATTATAAAACAAGTGTCTCGCGACAGGGTAATGTTTCTCTTGCAGCACAATATTCCGGTCTTGTGAAGGCTTGGTCGTTGAAGAGACGAAATGCCATTGAAGAGTAAATATCTGCTTTTTGTGGTTGTTTGGTGGGAGTTGTATGAAAAAATGACGACAGAACGGATGCGTTTCTTATTATACGCAGAAAACTCGAGTCGACTGTACATTTATATACAGTTTAGAAAATGCTTGCATCAAATTATTCATTACGGGCTACTAAGTTGCACCGCTCCTGTGGACTCCTTAGCAGTGGGAAGGGTCTGGGAGGAAGAAAATAGGGGGTAAAGGGACTAAAGGATGGGAGAGACGGGGGAAGGGAAGTGGGATTTTCTTCCCCTTTATGTTGGGTGTTAAACGCCCCTCTACCTTAAAACAATATTGTACTCGTGACGGTGCCCCTCCCAAAAAAATAACCTTCAGCCCGCAGGACATCATTATCTACAGCCAGGAATAATTGAACATCCTAAAATATCAACAGAACGACGACGACGACGACAACCACTCTCTCAAACAAGTTCAGCCGAATGTCTCGATAAAAAACACTGCAGACAGTAACGTAATAATACATGTAAGTGTAATAAGATTAACAGCAACCGCCTATCAACGCTACAAGATGCACTGCAGAAATACAGTGTTGTTAGTAGTAGTAGTAGTACTAGTCGACTTGTGTAGTGCACCACGCAGTGCCTATGATGCGCCAACCGTCCCTTTGCGCCGAAAAAAGATGAGTTTTCAGAGCCGATCTGAAGCTGTCGGTACTCCGAGCAGGATGCCGGACAGGACATATTCTAACCGTACAGTTGACCAATTTTGTGCAGTCCAGGAGGACGAATGTGCAGTCCAAAATGATAATGTTTCATTGATTCTCAGAAAAATCATTAAAACTGTTGACACCATGTCAAAGTTGCTAAAATGCAACGAATTTGATTTCGGTTTAGGCTCTGCCCAAAAACCCGCTCGGGGAGTGCTCCCCAGACCTATAGTTGGATTTAAGGGACCCACTTCTAAGGGTAGAGAGAGGATGGGAATGGAGGATGGGAAGGAAAGAGGAAAGGGATATATCGTGCAGTTCTAAACATTCCTGAGAATATACCCTGGTTCCGGAGTGAGTCTGGAAGCGAGTTCCATTCCATCGGACCCGCAACGGAAAACGCCTGACGACCAAACGTGCTGCGACGGTGTCATGGAACCATCAACTGGCGACGGTTGGCCGATCTAAGGCGATGACGGCTTGAGACGTCGGGGTCAGTATCTTAATAACGAACAGTGTTAAAGTAAATTGGCCTACAGACAACAGCACGTCGAAAGGACGGAAACAGACTAACACCAGACCAGCTGGGCATTCTTCAAGGCCACGTTTTGAAGGACAATATCTAATAATTAGACTCGACGTGGCAAAAAATACGACGGAATGCTGACGACGGGAGTATCCGATTAGTTGCATAATGTACAGACACATCTCATGAATAAACATGATCATCCACATTCACAGCTGCAGTGACAGACTGCATGCGACGTGGCAGACTGTGCAGAAATCGCGAACAAGTAATGCACCCACAATGTGTCGTGGTCGTCACAATGGCTGGCTGGGCAGAGTTTTACTATGCCCACCCTCGTGGAGCCCTCCACGACTGCCATTACTTGACTTACGTGTAAACGACTAAAACAAGCCACCTGGCCAATAGGGCAACGCTGATCTCCAATTCTATACATATATATATATATATAC
>Ga0209568_1000612_pt1 | contig 12617 bp, 8 predicted proteins | sample WorMetOlspDAHAB2_FD_187406 | JGI IMG/M metagenome (GOLD analysis project Ga0209568, IMG submission 187406) | Marine gutless worms symbiont microbial communities from Max Planck institute for Marine Microbiology, Germany - Olavius sp. DAHAB.2... ...
GAAAGCTATGGCTCGAAAGAGGACAGTCGACAACAGTGTGACGTATTGGTTCCCTTGGAAACACCCTATGGCGAGACTATGGGGCATAGAATTTGGCGTTTTAGATCAGACGCCACCAAAAATGGGCACGTCGGCTCGGCCCTACGGGCCTCGCCGCTCGATCCTCTTTCCTCGACAAAACTACAATACCAATGCATGGGCTCGGCCCTTCGGGCTTCGCCATTTGTTGCAATGGCCCGCCATCCTATAGTTCGGAGTCGATAAGGATACACCTTTCGAGCGTCGCAAATGTACCAGGCCCCAATTTTTCGTAGTTGGAGCGTAGTAACATATAAAATGCGAAATTTGACCAACTTCAATCGAATTTCAAGACCCTATGGCGAGACGACGAGGGCTAGAATTTGGCTTTTTTGATCAGACGCCACCAAAAATGGGCTCGTCGGCTCGGCCTCGCTATTCGGCTCTTTCGCCGCCTTTGCACGAAAACACAACCCAAATGTGGGCTCGGCCCTGCGGGCCTCGCCTTTCGAGCGTTGCAAATGCACCAGGCGCCCATTTTTCGCCCTTTCAATGTCCGCCTCGCTGTCTCGAACATGCTGCGCTTGACTCCGACCACGCTGAGTGTTAATTTGTTGCTAGTCATACATTGCCTACTGATATTGACTGACAGCATAGCAGGAAATGGGCCTGCTTCTTTGCTGGCAGGTCTGTAACATACTTGTTTAGCATATATCACAAGATTTAACTTTTGCTGCTTATGAAATATTCTTCCTTAGAGTTAGGTTTGACATCTCAAAATTCTTACGGAATTCTTACTCTGTGTTTCGAATAGTACTGGAAGTTCGTTCTGATGCCAATTTTTGTTGTAGTGGTGATATAATTCGTACGTGCAACATTGTACACTGTGCGTAATGTCAGGGGTGATCCGAGTCGTTTCTTTTTTGTCGTGGCCCCGTGTCGTATGCTGTGCACGTTTTGTGTTGATATTTGTGTTGTCATCGTTGTTTGGTCGTGATTTGGTTAGGACATGTACAAGACTCCCAGGGTGTATCCGCCTCCGAAATTACCTATATTGTGTCGGGTGGGGCGTTAAACTCGACTCACTCACTTGGTTGATATATATCTGCTTGTTTTGTCGCCCGACTTTTTGTGAAAACGAGGAGACTAAACCTGAAACTGCTGGTTTGTTACACCTTAAGAGAGTGAACTAAAAGACTCAGAAAGGAGAGGATGGTCCTAATTTTAGTCCTAATTTAACCACTGTTCCCTTGGGCCATAAAAGTCCTGAAAAAAAAAGAAAATTCAGGTCCTGAAAAACCCTGAAATTGGCCATTGGTCCCCAAAGGGTGCGTTTTGAGATTATGATTTAGTTCACTGCACGGTGTGTGCTAGACATAACGTTTTGAATTTTTGACATGGTGTTGCAAAATCGACGCACGAACCCAGTTGAGTTTGCGTTCATTTGGAAGCTTCACGTCTTCAACTTGCTACTTATCAGTATGGTTACGTACAGCTTTGACGTCGTTTTTGTCCGTAGTGGTATAAACTTTGAATCGTTTGACGTGATTTTAGATTACTGTCGTTAAGTTTATCTAATCGCCTGTGAAAGTGTGAAACTTTTGTACCGACTGACTTTAAATAAAGTCGTCGTTACAAGGTGTCCGCTGTAGCAACTGAACCTTGTGGTTGATTGTCAGAGTGCGCATGGTGACCAGTGACCTAAAACTCATGAACCTTATTTCATGTCAATACCATACTTCTTTCAAATACCCTTAGCTGTGCCAATTTTGTGCAGGTTTTCTCAGTTATTAGCAAGCAAACTTTGGCAGATATATGTGTAGAAACGAAGTGTGAATATTCGTGCAAAATGTGGGCTCAGCTGTCTAAACTTGTTTTCAAGAAATATTGACAGTAGGCCGTCGAGGGTCGTTTTGGAATACTACAGCCGCCTTTTTCCGCCGTTACATTCTGTTGGGTTAGTGATTTGTACTTATTAGCAAAGGTAAAGGTGTACTTTAATTTATTAAATGTAATTTCGGTTTTGGCACGATGTATCATGGTTTCACCACGAACGATCGTGATGGCAGGTTGAACTTTAGACCTGGCATAGTTTGGCAGTCAGCTGCTTTTCAAAATGTGGATATGTCTTCTTTGGAGTTTACTTCGACTGTTCGGCTTTGACTGTTAATCTTGTTGAATTGAATATCGCACGACTTTCTGGGAAGAAGACTGTTGCATGTCTGAATATCCGTTTCTAGTCACGTTCTGCCGAATACGTTTGCTGGCGATGTTCGGGTTTAACTTCTTTAAATTATGTTTTACGTCGCTCCGCTGTTTCTCATTCATTGCGGTACCGTATTTATCATTGAATTAAGCTTGTTACATGAATCTTGGGTTCTGAATTGGCTTATTGTTGTGACTGGCCTGCACTGTACGTACAGTCGTCATCAGCAGATTAATCCTAACCAGTGTTCGACAAAGCGTGTGCAACAGCTCGTAAAAACAAGTTTAAAAAATTTATTTCATTGTTAAAATATTAAGACCATATAACGTACAAGTATAAAATTAAATTATTTTTTTAAATTTCGGTGTGAGCACCCTTGAATAAACGCTAAATAAAATATATAGGCCTACGCCACAAGTTTTAAACGCGATAGCTGGTAAAACGTGAAAGTTTGAAAATGGTAGTTGTTCGGTTGGTCCAGCGACGTTGTGATCTTTTAACATTGTGTGCTAAATTCATTTTAACGACTTTTGGCTTTTCATTTCCAAAAAAACGTAAGAGTCCCGTTTTTACATTAGTGTTGACATTAGGAAAGAAACGTCTTTTCGAACAATGATATTAATGATATTAGCATCTGCTCGGCTATAGTTCCCACCAGACACACAGTAGGTTATTTTCGGGACGAAATACTTTACATTTGCAATATATTTGCACTCGCCTGCTCGACGACAGAAAATCTGTACGTTTCCCGATAACGCGCATATAACTGGTTGATGATGGCTGTTTGAATAGTCATAATTTAAGGCCAGATTCTATTATCGGTATTTCATGCCGACTTTTTTATTGTGCGCGGCTCGACTTTCGACTTGTCGAGCGTGTTTGCGACGCACTCAATACAGCATGTCGAGCGTGTGGTGTCGTTGTACAGTGCTGGTGGATTTGCACGTCGACAAGACACGACACAGCATGCCTACATAAGGTCGTAAGTAGTGGAATATTGGTTTCTTGCAACTGTGGACGCACACAGTGTTAAACACGTGCACAAAAATCCTGTAACAGAGCTGAATGTGAAGTTATTGCACGACTGCGTCAGCGAGCAAGATAGGTTGGCTCTCGGCTGTGTTGAGCGCATTCTTGAAGCGACACGGTGATGACAAATTGATAGCTTTCAGCGGTTACAGTGCAACTGTTGAGCGACAACTATATATAGTTGATCTCAGCTGACAGGCAGTCTCCGTTGAGCAGATTAGAGGCTAACACTCGATCAGTGAGGGCGTTACGGCTCAATGGCGGATCCAGAAATTTTAAAAAAGGGAGGCGGAAGACAATGTATCAGACTCGTCGTCATTTATCGCAAACGTATGCCTAAACAACGCACATGCCTTTTATACGGGAAAAGGCGGCTTATTGAAAAAAAATTCTGAGCAAATAGGGGAGGGGGGCAGCCGCCACCACTGCCTCCCCCCCCCCATTAAATCCGCCACTGGTTTAGTTTATGCATGCTCAACTTAAGCACCGGTGAACCTCTATGCGGCGTCGTAGTCTTCGTTGAACTGTGAAATCTGCTGGTCGACGTACAGCGACTGGAGGGAGACGACGCTGGAACACATCCTCGACGAATGGTGCGCGCGATGGAACTCGTGCTCGGGTGGCGGGGCGGCGTCTCGGTTGTCGGCTGGCTGTGTGTCATCCTCTGCCCGTCCAGACGCAGCGCCGCCTGTCACGTTCAACGGCAAATTGTCGGCAACACCGTGCGTCTCGTAGACGCCGATGTTCAGTAGGTTGGTGTGTTCACTGGACAGTGAGATGTCGTCGTCACGTCCAACCACATCCGGGTCGCCGGTCGAGGCGCGCACCTGCCGTTGTTGACAGTGTTGCCTAGCAAAGGCGACCGATTCCCTAAGCCGGCTTACGTCGACGTCGTCGTTCGCCGGTCGCACGCAGCACGCCATGGTCAGCATCTGCGTGTGTCTGCTGACGCCACGTAGACTTGACAGCAGCCGGTCGATGTCGCGCATTAGTTCGTACACGTGAGACACCGACGCTAGTCTGGTGTCCACGTCGGTCATAGCCGGAGTGTAGTCAAACCTGACTACCGCAACCTTCCTACTTCTCGGCTGAAAAACATCTGTCATTCGCAGTCGCTGTAGCAGCAGTTCGCCAACGGATGGTAGCCGGCTGTCGGCGGTCGTTTTTGACTGGTTGTAGCGTCGCTGTGCCCACCAGGCGGTCCGCAGGTGCTCTGAAACGACAACCAGTACGACATCCGCCTCGTCGATGGAGTCCAGCACGAACTCGCACTTGCTGAGTCGAATCTGTTCCTGCCGCGTCATTTCCGACACGATGCGGAAGTTGCAGTGAGTCTGCAAAAGTCGCGTAAATTGTCGAACGACGTCGACGTGATGCGGACTGTCGCGTTCGTAGATGACCAGCGCTGTTCTCTTTTCCCACACCGGCGGAACTGTGCACCAGCACAGACAAACACAGTAGAGACTGACGCGGTAACTAAGTCTTACCGCCGTAATATTAACGCGGTACTTGGGACAGAATTTGCGGCATTGCCGCCGTAACGTGTAGTGTAAAACTGTAAACGCAGCAATACTGCGGGAATGGGAAGATACAGTTAAAAGTGAGTCAATTACATTGAGTCTTAAAAATTGACAACTTCGGTGACCTCTATAGCTCCAAAGTGTAGGGACGAATTTTGGTAGCACGATGTAGCGTAGTTTTGAATGTCATATGCATGCCGCAGTGACTGTATTTACTTGTGAATAGCAGCAAAACAAAAGTGACGCAATTCTGACGACGCCGTGCTCGTGAGAATCCGGCTCATTCAGCGGGAAACATTGGCTTTCGTCGCTCCTGATCTGCGCCGCACATAAACCTGCTTCATTACTGCTCCACATTACAGTGCCTTGCCACACAAGAACGGCCAGGCGGAGCTTAGGTTTGTGGCGGGTGTTATTTCGAACGACATGGTAATGGGTCAACCAACCAGCCTAACTCAGCCTTCCATCCCTTCGTGGTCGGTAAATAAGTGGTAATCGATGTAATTGTATGGATTATAGTACTCTTCAGACTTTTAATGCTGTGTGCCAGATATCGTCTGTAATGGACGAGAATGAAATGAAATGAACTGACCATATTTGCATAGGTAAATGAGCCACACAGCGGCACAGACTGCCATCAGTGTCGTGACGCTGCCGATGGCGATTGCGATCACGTGGCTTGTGGTGATGCGCGGCGGACGGGACAGACGACATTCGTCTTCGTCGTCGGCTGTACACATCAAACAGTCAGCGTGATATCGTACCTGCGGCAGTGTGACACTGACAACCGAAACTAGTTTAAATACGTGTGTATAATCACTAACCAACTGGACACTAATCTTATCCTAGTCCTAGCCTATACTACTATAAACAGCACGCAGTAGTGAACATTAAACTAAATATAGTCACATGTCCTAAGTTTCCAGAGAAATTCATACGAGACAATGTTGTTGCACCGTTTGGACCAACTTCGGTTGTGATCGTCACACTGTGGCCTGTATTCTGCTGAGCACTGCATTTCAGTTTGACCTACAGGGTGTCCCAATAAAGCAAGCCACTTCCGAATTTTTCATTAAATCGTACTGAAAACCTGTCGATGAGGCTACTGGTTAGATCAAATTTGAGTGCAGAAAAGCAACAGCTTATTATCAGTTGGTATTAAATATTCTATGCGTGACCTAATTTGTGACGTCACCAGTTGCTGTGTTCGAAGCTGTGGCATGGGTAAGATAAGTGTATGCGATAAAAAAAGCGTAAATGAAAACCTGGAAATAGATAGAATATGGAAATAAAGAAATTTATACATGAATTCCTGTCTAAAAGATGGTTTTGGGGTGAAATTCACAGCTTGCGAAGGCGAAATAATGGAAGAAGTTGCGCTGACATCATCAACATTATGTGACGCATACCGCAGTTGTGCGCCTCACGCACAATAGTTGACGACACAAATTTGGTCATGCATAGAATTTGTAATGTAAAGTTATAGCTTTATGGTTCTTTACTGACACTTAAATTTGACGAAAATGTCTAATCTCATTGGCAAACTTTAATACCATTTATTGATGATTCGATAGTGGCTTACTTTTTTGGCCACGCTGTAGAGTTTGTGCCAGTGAAGAAAAGTAGAAAGTGACTGCGGTCTCTTTAGCGCCGTTTTTGATAACGAGCGTTTCAGCTCCTGCAGAATATCGTCGGTGAAATTATTCGCATAAGCCCAAACTCCACCTGTTGCGTCACGACACGCACGCTATTTGGCCCATGCGTTTTGGCATAGGAAAAAGTCGTGACGTGCTGTGTCGCGCTTGTCGGACAGCACGGCTCGACACGCTCGTCACGACAAGCGCACTCGCACGACACGTGTTCAGGGGCATCGCCACAGCGTGAACTGACGTGGACGTGACTCACTTTTTCCAGAAGTTGTTCCTAAAATTGATGCAAATAAAACACAACTTGTATCGTCCGCCATGTTGGAACAAGCACGGCTCGACACGCTCGTCACGACGCGCACAACACGCACAACACGTCACGACACGATGCAACAGGTGGAATGTGGTCTATAGTTTAGCAGACGTTCATGACATCGAGTGTCATAATTAGCGTAACAAAATCGCAAAACGCCGTCTGGTTTTTCGCCAGAAGCTAAGCGTATTGTTTAAAAAAACAATTGAAGTTGTCGTAAGTTTTTGATAACGAGCGTTTCAGCAAGACAGACCGAGGTGATCAGCAACGTAAATGTTCGCTGGGTGTTTAAATAACTACTCTGATTGCCGTGAACAGATTTACACTGTGGAAGTTTCTAGTTTTTATGCCTCCAGTGAGAAGTTCAGCGCCTCTGTAGCCGCCTAACGGCATTATGGCGCTATATAAATTTCGTATTATTATTACTATTATGACGATCAAAACTTACGGTGTTGAACGAGAAAAGTTGCTGAGACTGACTGGAAACATTTTCTGTAGCATCCAGGTGATACCGGCTCCACCTATCCACAATGTCTAGCATTAAAATTAATACTTTGTAAGCTTTACGTAATCCGTAGCCTAAGCACAAAAAATAATCCATGCATTTATATACATGCTGTAATGTCCCCCAGGAATGCTTACAAGTAACGTCATGTCCAGCGATACCGCATGCGACGGGGAAAGTCTGGATCAAGACTGCGGGAACGCGTCAGTCTTGTGCACGAACAATTAAGTTGCATTGGCTTCCACACGAAATCAATAATGGGTGGCCCGAAAATAGTATGCCACTGCCTAATAAATCACATTAAATTGTATTAAAGCCTGCCAATGAGATTATATTTTTGTCAACTTGAAGTGTCACAAAAGTACTATAATATTGTGGAGTTGGCAGGTCTGCCGGCTCCACCCACTTCCCACACCCTTCATCTCTACCCCTTCCATGGTAGACGTGTGACCACTTTGTGGGTAAGGCGTCCGCTATGGGTCAACCAACTAGGCCAACTCAGCCTTCCATCCCTCCGGGGTCGGTAAATGAGTAGTAAGTAATTTAACTAGAGGTGCACACCGTTGAGCCCCGGTTGTCGCCCTCTGGTGAATGCTTACGAAGTAAAGGCAAATGTGGTGAGCGTGAGTACGGCGGAAATTTCCTAAGTGCGGCAGACTAAGTAGGTCAGTTCTCTGGTCAACTTTCGGGCGCACTATAAAATAGTTTGACTTTACTTTTACTTTTTTCCACTCTTCCCCTACCTTTCCCCTTTCCAAATTATACTGCTGGAAACTTAGAAATTCCCCCTGACCTCTCGTAAGCCGGTAAGTAATCCCGAAAAGAATCAAAGGTCGGACCCGTCAATTTGTTTCTGCGCAGTCTGTTTACCCAAAAAGGTATTTCACTGAATGGAACTCTCATTACTGCCTCCACTAACACATATCCCTACAGAGCCATGATCGAGACGCTGCTAACGTATGGAGAAGATGCGAAAGAGAGTCAGCTGACATCGGCTCTGTGCTACAAAGATCAAGCCGGTAGAATGAATTCCAAAACCATAGCCGAGAACACGAGAAATAACGGGTTCTTTCGTCGACGTCGTTTGACGACACAAAGTCGCGAATTCGACATGATTGGACGTCTCCACACGGACATTGTCTTCCAGGAACGTTACATGCTCAACGAAGTCGGAGTGAAGATAAAACTGGTTCGCAGCAAAGACGCATTTTATCTGATGGGCACGGCCAAGGTCAAGATATTACATGCATCGCTATTTGTTCGAAAAGTGAAACTGATGCCGTCGGTCTTCCTTGCGCATGCCAAGACTCTGGAAAATGGAACTGCAAAATACCCCATATGTCGTGCGGTCTGCAAATCGTTTACGATTCCACAGAGTTATCGAAACGTGAGTCACGAAAAACTATTTTCTGGACAGTTACCCACGCGAGTCGTCATCGGTCTAGTCAACAATCAAGCATTCAACGGTCACAGCGATAGCAATCCATTCAACTTTCAACATTTTAATATGAGCGAAATTGGACTCTACTTGGACGGTCAGCAGCAGCATGCGGTGAGACCCATACAACCTGATTACGAAAACGAACTGTATATAAGGGCATACGACAGCCTATTTGCTGGAACAGGAAAGTCGGGTAAAGACGAAGGAATATTCATCTGTCGCGACGATTACGGGAATGAATATGCTCTGTACGCATTTGACCTCACTGCCGATCTCGGCAAAGACGATCAGTTCAACCTTATGCGACAGGGTAGCGTGCGTCTGGCTCTGAAATTTTCTGAAGCACTCGGAGCTACCGTTACTGTCGTTGCTTACGCCGAATTCGAAAACGTGATCGAGGTGGATCATGATAGAAACGTCGTCTTCGACTTTGGAATATGAATTCCGTGGACATTGAACGTTTCCTGCGACACCGCGTGAGAAACTTCGATTGTGTATTTAGCGTCGACACGCTGCCTTCCATGCCGCGCTTGTTGGTCTGCAACACCGATCCTTCGTACATGCCGGGTCGACATTGGATCTGCATATATGTTAAAGACGGGCGTGATGAATATTTCGACTCTTTTGGTCGACGACCAAACTCGGTTTTCGAACGCTATTTGAACTGTCACTATTCGTCATGGATATTCAATGACCGTCAATTGCAATATGTTGCCAGTAAATTTTGTGGACATTACTGTATATATTTCTGCGTACTTCGTGACAGAGGAATAAATATGCGTAAATGTATCAGTAGTTTTACAAGTGACACTGGACTTAACGATGTTTTAGTGCATGCTTCAGTGTGTAGACGGCTTCGCAAACGAGTTTAATTTTGCAAATTGTAACATTGCTGCTTAATTCGCTGCATGTGGTAATAAATACACAAATCGGAATATACGACTTTTATTTCAAAAAGCACTACACGACTAAGCCTAGACAGAACAGAGACAGACACATACTACAAAGCACAATAATTCTACATTGAGTCAGACGTCCGAATTGTTCGAACAGTCAGTTCAGTAAGTTTCAAACGGGTTGCATTCTGGACACTGAAGCGCACTCAGCTGGTTTAAATGGTCATCGCCTGTGTAGCACGGTACTGCTGTCGCCAGTGCTGGATGCGCATCGTCAATGGACTTGATTATCTCCACGAACTTCCACCACTCATGAAGGCTGAGGGCTACTCCGGATCGTGTTGGCTTTATCTCGTCTGTACCCGCTGGACAGAAGAATTTTCGAAAATCGACACAGAGTATTCCGGAAGTGACCGACACGTATCGCCCACTTCCGATGTGACGACGGAAGTCCACATTTTTCTTGTTGTCATCCAGTGCTTTCACCAAGTCGTTAATTTCGGACACTAGCATTCGTACACGAGCCCACCTAACAAACAGATAGAGAATGAGTTAGTCATCATGTCTGAATATTTAATTGTTTCAAACAACACATCCGCGTCGGCATACACCGTTAATAATATTACAAGGTTAAGTTGATGCGATAGATTCTGCGAATCACACAGTTCCGAAGTGAAACTGAATAAATGTAGTTTGCAACGTGAAAGAAACTAGAACTACAAAAGAACTGACCTGTTGGGAGTCAACTGGATATATTTCTGCATCTCTTACGTGTTCGCAACTATGACACACAATTCGTCGTTTTCTCTTTTCACCAAAACTGACTTATCCATTCCTAGCTGATAAACACTAAGGTTTTCAGTCTCCATTGTGATCTCACGACGTTATGACAGAATGTCTGGGTTTATATGTCGTACAATAGGCCTGTGATGACTCATGGGAATGGCATGCAACGCATGCGGGCAGGTTGACTCACCGGACCGGCATGCGGGCGGTGGCGCATGCGGGCGGGTGACTCATCGGAATGGAATGCGTTCTAGGTCCTGTAAAATAATACTACTTACTTGCTTGCGTGAAATTCGCATTGAGCCATTTACACCAACTCTCTTTAAAACTGTCAGAATGCCGTTACATCAGTGTCTGAATCCCAGTAACGGTGCTAAGTTCAAATAACTGTGTACTATGGCAACTTACTTAAATTGAGACAGGCCTATACGAGTCGTCATAGCTTATGGTCACAGTCAGTGTAACATTATACGAGCCTTCATATTAACCTTTTTTGTCGTGTGTATCTTCACTCTTCAATGCAGTATACTGTGCATTAATGGGTTGTCATGCACTCGACATTAATATTCACTGCCGCAAATAAACGAGGAACAAACTCTGAATCTATGTAAAATGCATAATTCACTCCAGACCGTGTTATAGGCCTACCTGGTGACGAGAAAGTTATGACATCCAGCTTGTTATGATCGGATTCGAACTTTTTCATGCTCTTTCGTATTTGGATTGTTTTGCCGTCTAACGACGGACAGGTAGACAAGACACCTTTGCAGCCTCCGAATCGAATCTGAAACGCTGACGGCGTTTGTCCAAGCCCCAACTCCTTCGAAACCTGTACATATGATCGTGTACATGACAGTGGTGCCATTCTTTGTACGACAGCTATAGCCGCCATGTTGGAGGTATATTACGTTGGCGGCAGTGTAACGTGGTAAACATAGGTATACTATATACGTATGCTAGCAAACTGTTATTGTGTATGGAAATATCGAAATAGGCCGACACGGTCTGTAAACAACATTGGCATATGAATTTTAATATTGCGCATTTTTACTCATTTTTTGTTCAAATAAGCATACCTCCAACACGGCAGCGTTGTATTATGCTCAGTTCAAAATGATGTTACTGCACACCATGTAGGCATCACATCCAGTGGCGCCGACTCCATAGGGCAAATGGCTGGGCATGGGGGCACCATGAGTAAAAGAACAGCAAACAAGAAACTGACCAAACTATACTGACCATCACAAAAGCGCTCACCAAACAACTAATTATACTTGTAGCCAAAAAAGTGGAGGCGCACAAAAATAAATTCCGGCCCTTTGCGCCGGACGTGTGCCTCCCCACACGTTTAAAATTCGTTCCGGTGCCACTGTCATCGTCATCGTCATCATCATCATCATCATAAAATGTTTCGTAAAGCGACCCATACATAAAATAAGCTTAAGAACACAACAAAACCATAGGCCTATCTCTAAAAGTAAACAGCGGGATAAAACTGACATTAGGGTGCCTACCTTTTTGGCTAACAGCGGCGATATCTTGCCGATGCCGTCGGTGAAGCAGTAGCCATTGTTCCAGATGTCCTCGACCTCGTCAACGCGATCAACCTCGATGGCTTTTCTCGTCGCCGTGAAGAACTGGCCAAGCCGTGACATGTAGGTGGCGACGCAGCGCTCCCGCGTCAGATCGCCCATCCACAGTCGTATTGCATCGACCGTGTGGCCGCCGTCCAGTCGGTCACCGGCGTACATCCAGACACCGTGCTCGCGCATCTGACTGTTGGAGCAGCCGAGGAAGTGGTATCTGCGATCGCCGATGATCAGATCGCGTCGCAGGATGTCGATGATGACGCCGATCGGTTTGCGAAGGCGGTTCGCGGCGCTCAGAAGTGACAGATCTTCGTCGCGGATGATCACTCTGATGAAGCGATCGCTGCCGAACTGTCTCACGACCCTGTTGCCGACGCACCACTGCGCCGTAAGACCCCTCGTCGTTGTTGGAGTGATGAGCAGGCGGCGAACGGATACAAAATGGTCGCCGACTGGCTTCAGAACAACATCCTGGCTCTTTTTGCCGTTCACCTCCTCCGATATAAAACAGCCAATACTCTGTTAGATAGATCTCACTATTGTAGATCTCTCGAGGTCACACATTTGAACTCCCTAGACGTACCTATAGCCTGTATAGGCTACATAAACGATCATTGCCCCATGCTATGTTTAAATACTTGTGAATTTCATGCACTCACTGATTTAAA
>Ga0209568_1000613_pt1 | contig 12613 bp, 18 predicted proteins | sample WorMetOlspDAHAB2_FD_187406 | JGI IMG/M metagenome (GOLD analysis project Ga0209568, IMG submission 187406) | Marine gutless worms symbiont microbial communities from Max Planck institute for Marine Microbiology, Germany - Olavius sp. DAHAB.2... ...
GCTGCGCCGCCGTCAACTCATCGACACGCGAGAACCAGTCCCGAAAGCGCTCGTGATCCATCTCTCTGACTCCCAAAGCGTATCGAGAGGGATTCTACCACAATGCCTACGAATCGCGAATTGAGCCTATAATATTGATGATGGTAAGGGGGCGTCCTAGAATAGGAGGCACCCATGTTCAAGAATCCTTCATTGGTGACCCGCATCGCCGTCGGCAAGGCCATCGGTCTGATGATCGGCTTGCTCGGCTTCATCCTGCTTCCCTACTTCCTGCCCGAAGCCGGCTGGTTGGTCCGTTGGGGTGTGCTGCTGTGGTATATCACCTTCGGCGCCATCATCGGCGTCTTCGGGGTGTTCACCTACCACCCGATCCTGCACCTTCCCATGCCCTGGTGGTTCCGGGCGCCGCTGATCGGCGCCTGGCTCAATTTCGTCTTGGTGTTCTTCGCCTATGACGTCATGCAGGCCATGCTGGCCCATACCTTCGGGCCTGACAGCCTGTTCGCCTCACCCTTCTGGTTCGCGGCCGAAGGGGCGGTGGTCGGCCTGCTGATCGGCTACGCGGCGACGAAACTGGGCGGCGAGGGAAAGGAGACCGTCGAGCATTGAGCGGAAGACCATTGGCGATAAAATCCATGATGACATTTGCGGAGTACCGGCCATGCCGTATCGAGATTTCCTGGGCCCCTTGGCCCTGAGCGTGTCCCTGTTGGCGCAAGGCGCCGCCTTGGGCGAAACGGTGACTTTCGAAAGCGGTGCGAAACCGCCGAGCCCGTTCCAGATCCGCCTGGCCAAGAACCAGGGCAGGCCCGTCCCGAAAGGCGTCCCCGGGATCGAGGTGAAGGGCGAGCTGGCGAAGCCGAATGGTGACGGCCCGCATCCGGCGATCGTCATTCTTCACACCTGCGACGGGGTCATGAAGCATGTGTCGCGCGATTGGCCGGCCTTCCTGAACGGGCTCGGTTACGCGACCCTGACGGTGGACAGCTTCGGGTCCCGGAACCTGGGCGCCTGTCCCAACGGATTGAAGCACACGACCATGCTGGACGACGCCTTCGGGGCGCTGGATTTCCTGGCCAGGCAGGACTTCATCGACGCCGGGCGCATCGGCGTCTTCGGTTTCTCCAAGGGTGGCGTCGTGGTCAATGAGATGGCCGCCACCCAGTACCGCGTTTCCAGTATCCAGTTCCGGGCCGGTGTTTCCTTCTACGGCCCTTGCGAGACCCTGCTGGGCGTCGAGCATCAACTCCACATGCCGATCATCGAGATCATCGGCGAGCATGACCCGGAGACGGCGGCCTGCAGGAACCTGGGGGCGAGCGCGAAGCTCATGGTCACGGAACTGCCCGACGCCCATCACGGTTTCGATGTCCAGGAGAGTTCCGGACGCACCAACGCGCGGGGAACGGAGATGCGTTACAGCGCCGAGGCCGCAGCCATGGCGCGGGAGATCGCGAAAGCGTTCCTGTCACGGCACTTTTAGCGGCCGCGAAGGTCCAACCGAGGCTTCGGATGCCTCGGGTCTCACCCTCGATCAGATTTGATCGGAGCCGCGTCTACTTCAGTCCCGCGTAATACCTCTGCAGCACTTCCACCACCTCGGGCCGGGAGAACTCCGGCGGGATGGCCTCGCCTTCGCTCAACATACGCCGCTGGTCGGTGCCGGAGATGTGGATCTGGTCGGCCTTGTCGTGCGGGCAGGTCTTGGCCGTGGCCATGCCGTAGCACTTGGTGCAGTAGAACGTGATGTCGATCTTCAGGGGCCGGGTCTTCAGCGCCGCTTCGTCGATCTCGTCGAAGATGTGGTGCGCATCGAAGGGGCCGTAGTAATCACCGACGCCGGCGTGGTCGCGCCCGACGATCAGGTGCGAGCAGCCGTAGTTCTGGCGGATCAGGGCATGGAACAGGGCCTCGCGCGGGCCGGCGTAGCGCATCTCGATGGGGTAGCCGGCCTGGATCACGGTGCCGTCGCGGAAGTAGTTGTCGATCATCGCCTGGATGGCTTCCGTGCGCACGTCGGCGGGGATGTCGCCTTCCTTCAGCTTGCCCAGCACCTGGTGGATGAACACCCCGTCGGTGACCTCCACGGCGATCTTCACCAGGTGTTCGTGGCTGCGGTGCATGGGGTTGCGGGTCTGGAAGGCGGCGACCCGGGACCAGCCCTTCTCGGCGAACAGCGCCCGGGATTCGGCGGGCCGCACGTAAAGATCGGCGAAGAGCGAGGGAAACTCGCCCTCGTCCAGAACCTTCACCGGCCCGGCCAGGTTGATCTCACCATGACGCATGACCGAGGCGACGCCCGGGTGCTCCGCGTCGGTGGTACGGTAGACATGGCTGCATTCCAGTTCCTTGTCCGGGGCGTATTTCTCGCGCACCTCCATGACCGCCATGATGCGCCCGCTCTCGTCGTCCACCAGGGCCACTTCCTGTTCGATCTGGATGTCGTTGGCCAGGCTCTCGGCCGCCGACAGGGTCACCGGGATCGGCCAGAAGGTGCCGTCCTCGGTCTTCATGTCGAGACAGGTGCCGCGCCAGTCGGCCTCGTTCATGAAGCCGTCCAGGGGCGTGTAGGCGCCCATGGAGAACATCAGGATGTCGGAAACCTCGCGGCTGGTCATGGGCACGCGGGTCAGGTTTTCGGCGCGTTTCAGTTCCTCCTCGCGCTCCGTCTCCGGGGCCAGGAGGGGCTTCAGCGATCCACCGCCGTGCGGTTGAACGAGTTTCGACATGATCTTCGGTTCCCTGGAATATGAATGAATGAATTAAGCCGTGGCGGCGCCAACCTAATGCCCTTCACCGGAAGGCGCAAAGGCTTTGGCGCCGTCCATATGATACTTTATAAAATGTGAATATGTCTATCCGTAATGCGCCGCGCCGGACGGCCATGGGCGGTTTTCGGGAGCGGGATTTTCGATTTGTCGGCCGCCACGGACTGTGGAAGACTCGTGATCCGAACCGGACCGCTCGGGTGTCGAACTTCTGGAGGTGAGGCGGAAAAATGAGCCGCTGGGTTCCCCTGTTCCTGTTGACGGCCGCCATGGGCCTCGCCGCCTGCGCCGGCCCGCCGGTGCATGAGTTCGATAAGCGCTGGTATTCCACCGCGCCCAGCGCCGAGGCGAAGGATTTCGCCTGGGCCGCCGTGCGTTGCTCGGTGCCTGAGGCCCATTGGGAGGTGACCCGCGATCTTCAGGTGCAGAAGTTCTCTTCGTTCTGCATGCGCCATTACGGGTTCATCCGCCGCGATCTCGCCGATACGGGCTCCTGAGGCAGGTCGGTCAGCCGTCCGCCGGCGCCTTCCCGGTAAACTCGATCTCGCCGCCCGGCAGCAGGTACAGCACCAGGGCCTCGCCGCCGGTGACGGTGGGGAAGTGGTCCGATCCCGGTTCGTTGACGCACCAGCCCGCCCCCTGGCCGTCGAAGGTGGCGCCAGCCGTCACCGGCATGGTCAGGCAGACCTCGCCGGTGGGGTGGATGTGGTGCGGACCGACGATGTCCGTGAGCTGGACCACGTCGACGCTCAGGTCATGGGTCGTGGGGGCCGCTTCGATGACCCGGCCGAAGCGCCGGCCTTCGCCGCCCTGGGCGCACATCCAGCCCGCCTTGATGGCCGCGTGGCAGGCCGCTTCGATCTCCTTGACGGCGGCGCCGCCGACGGGAAACCGTTGGTTCAGGTCCGCCGCCAGGGCCTGGTCCAGGTCCCGACCGGCCACCTGTTCGAACACCGGGGTCATGATATGGTGGAACCGTTCCGGGGTCATGAGCGCCTCCATAAACCGATCTGGATTGGATGATGACCGAACCCCTCTTGCTGCGCAACGTCCGCCCCTGGGGCGCCGACGCCATCCATATGAGACTCAGTGACGGCGCGATCGTGGCCGTCGGCCCGGAGCTGGACGGCGACGGCGCCGAGACCCTGGACGGGGCCGGCGCCCTGGTCCTGCCGTCCCTGGTGGACGCCCACATGCACCTGGACAAGACCCTCTGGGGCGAGCCCTGGCGGGACCATCCGGCCGGGCCGACGCGCGACGAACGCATCGCCGCCGACCGCCGTCTGCGCCGCGACATGGCCGACAGCATCGAGCAGCGGGCCGGCGCCCTGGCGGCGCAGGCGGTCCGCATGGGCACCGGCCACATCCGCAGCCACGTGGACGTGGAGCCGGAGCTGGGGCTCAGGCACGTGGAGGCTCTGTTGAATGTGCGCGAGACCTTCGCCGGCCGGATCGATCTCCAACTCGTGGCCTTCCCGCAGTTCGGCATGGTCACCAATCCGGGCACCGCGGAACTGATGGAAGCGGCGGTGCGGGCCGGCGCCGAGGTTGTCGGCGGCATCGATCCGGCGGCCATCGATAGGGACCGGGACGGGCAGTTGGACGCCGTGTTCGCCATCGTCGAGCGGACCGGCGCCATGGTCGACATCCATCTCCATGAGATGGGCGAGGAGGGGGCGGCCTCCATGGCGGCGATCTGCGAGCGGACCCGGGCGCTGGGCATGGCCGGCCGGGTCGCCATCAGCCACGCCTTCTGCCTGGGCAGCGTCGATGCGCAGCACCAAGCCCGGCTGATCGAGGGCTTGGCGGCGGCCGGCGTCGGCGTCGTCACCTATGCGCCGGGCAGCAGCCCGGTGCCGTCCGTGAAGGAACTGAACGACGCCGGCGTGACGCTCGCCGTCGGCTCCGACGGGGTGCGCGACACCTGGACCCCCTATGGCAACGCCGACATGCTGGAACGCGCCATGATGCTGGCCTACCGGTCCGGGTTCCGGAAGGACGCGGAGATCCGGCTCGCCCTGGAGGCGGTTATCGAGGGCGGTGCCCGGTTGCTGGGGATCGACGGCCTCGGTCTGGCGCCGGGGTGCCGGGCCGATTTGCTGCTCGTCGAGGCGGCCACCATGACCGAGGCGGTGGTCGCCCGGCCGGCCGGGCGAACCGTCATCAAGGGCGGCAGGGTGGTCTGAGGCGTGGCCTCATTCGGTGCGCACCACCGTCGCCGGGGCCAGCACCGGCTTGCCCTCGGCCCAGCGCTTTTCCAGATCGGCCTCCGCCAGCCCGAGCGCCAGGGCGGCATTCATCTCCACGTCCTCCATGGGAAAATCGGCGTCGGCCAGGCCCGCGTGCAGCCCGTAGCCCACGGCGTTGGCGGCCTGGTACTGGAACTCGTGCTGGGGCACCGGGTCCTGCATGCGCGATTCGTAGGACCGGATGCAGGCCGCCAGGTCCACGGAGACCACGGCCCGGCACGACAGGGGCCGCACCGGATGGACGGAACACGATCCGTCTTTAAGGAGCGGGCAGGGCAGGCGCAGGCGTGCCCGGTCCTCGCCGCCGCGGCCCCGGGTGACGGGGTCGATGTTGGCCACCTTGCGCCTCAACGCGGCCATTTCGTCCCGGGAGAAGGTGTCGCGGATGAATTTCAGCACCAGGAATACCTCCGGCGGCGACGCGGTCAGGCGGATATGGCAACACCATGGGCAGCCCGCCTTACACGCAATGGGCCGGGGCGGCGGCACCAGCTCGAGTACGTCTTTGATGAGCGCCTCGGCGCGGTCGAGAGCCCGCGTCGCCAGGTTGCGGACCTTCCTAGGCGTCGGCCGCCGCATGGACTTGGCGGCGTCCTTGCGGGTCGCTTCGGTGGCGGCGGTGACGGCGCGGGCCGCCCGCTCCCCTGGTCCGGCCCGGCCGGCGTTGCTCATCCGCCTGACCCATCGATGGCCGGGGCGGCGGCGGCGAGGGCCCGGATGGCGGCGCGGTCCATGCGGTAGGGCAGCCATTCGTGCATGTGGTGGCAATCCATGGCGTGGTAGAAATCCCGCGTCTTGTTCCAGTCCAGGACCCAGAGATCGATGCGACCGCAATCGCGCTCGGCGGCCACTTGGGCTATGGCCGCCATCAACGTCTTGCCGAGGCCGAGACCGCGGGCCGTTTCCTCGACGAACAGATCCTCCACATAGATGCCGGGGCGGCCCTCCCAGGTGGAGTAGTTGTGGAAGAACAGCGCGAAGCCCACGGGCGCGCCGTCCAGATCCGCCATCAGGCACTCGAAGCGCCGGGGCTCCGTGAAGCCGTCGCGCATGAGGTCCGCCTCCGTGGTCTTGACCGATTCGGGCGGTTCGTTCTCATAGGCCGCCAAGCCGTGGATCAGGCGCAGGATGTGGGCCGCGTCGTCGGGGCGGGCCCAGCGGATCGAGGTGTTTCGGTTGTCGGCCATGCCTCTACGTTCTCCCATGGGATTGGAGAGGGGAGTATGTCACGGTCGCCGATTCCCGATCAAACGGCGCGCAAGGGGCTGTCCGGCGGGCCCGCGGCGTATATGATCGGCGGGGAAAGACGGGTATCTCCGGGAGGACAGGTTTCCATGAGCCGCATTCTTTACGATCTTTCGACCACCGACGACCAACGGTTCAGTCCCTACTGCTGGCGGAGCAAACTGGCCCTGGCCCACAAGGGGCTCGACTTCGCCACCGAGCCGGTGCGCTTCACGGAAAAGCACAAGATCGCCTTCTCGGAGCAAGGCAAGGTGCCGGTGCTGGACGACGGCGGCACCGTCGTCCACGACAGTTGGGCCATCGCCGAATACCTGGAGGACACTTATCCCGACGCCCCGGCCCTGTTTCCCGGCGCCACCGGCCGGCAGATGGCGAAGATGACCAACGAGTGGACCGACGGCCTGCACGGAACGATCTTCCCGTGCATCATCCTCGACATCTTCCGGCGCCTGGATGCCGAAGACCAGGCCTATTTCCGAAAGACCCGGGAAGCCCGCTTCGGCGAGAGCCTGGAGGATCTGCAGGCCGGGCGCGACGCCCGCATCGGCGAGTTCCGCGAGGTGGCGCTGGCCTCCATGCGGGTGCATCTCTCGGAGCGTCCCTATATCGCAGGCGCGGCGCCGGCCTACGGCGACTACATCGTCTTCGGAACCTTCCAGTGGGCGCGGCTGACCAGCGACTTCGATATCCTGGAGGCCGGCGATCCGGTTGCCGACTGGCGGTCCCGGATGGTCGAGCGGACCGCCGAGCTCGGTCTGGCATAAATCAGAAGACTTTCATATTCATATTTGATAAAGTGTTAGGGAGTTGTTGAGGAGAGCCGAATGCGCTGGCCTTTCGCCCTAATCGCCATCTGTTTGCTGGCCTTCGCCCGACCGGGCGCCCAGGCGGCCGAACTGATCATGTTCGAAACGCCGATCTGCGAATGGTGCGAGGTCTGGGACGAGGAACTGGGCGACGTCTATGCGAAGACGCCCGAGGGCCGGCGGGCGCCGCTGCGCCGGGTCGACCTTTTCGACCCCATGCCCGAAGACCTGAAGGACATAAAGGGCATTCGGTTCACGCCCACCTTCGTGCTCATGGACAAGGGCCGCGAGGTGGGTCGGATCCTGGGTTATCCCGGAGAGGGCTTCTTCTGGGATCAACTGAGCAATTTGTTGAAAAGGGCCGATGCCGCCTACGCCTGCAAGGGCGAGCGGCGCACGGACGAGCGGGAGACACGGAAATGCTAGGGATGCGGAACAAGGCCTGGGTTTTGGGGCTGGCCCTGACGGTGCTGATCATGGCGCCGCGGGCCGCAACTGCCGACGATGAGCACATGGTCAATTTCAAGGTCCTGACCCCGGAACTGGCCCTGGAACTGGCCCAGGCGACCCTCGCCGATTGCCGCAAGCGGGGCTTCCAGACGGCCGTCGCCGTGGTCGACCGGTTCGGCGTCCTGCAGGCCCTGGTGCGCGACCGCTTCGCCGGTCCGCACACGCCGGAGACGGCCCGGCGCAAGGCCTGGACGGCGGTCAGCTTCCGCACCGACACGCTGGCCATGTCGGAGAACACCCGGGCCGGCGAGGAGGCCTCCGGGGCCCGGTTCGTCACCGATGCGCTGATGATCGGCGGTGGCGTGATGGTCGATGCCGGCGGCACCATGGTGGCCGGCGTCGGCGTGTCGGGGGCGCCGGGGGGCGAAGCGGACGATGCCTGCGCGCGGGTCGGGATCGAAGCCATCGCCGACAAGATTACCTTTTGAGCGCTCGGATCATGCGGAAACAGGCGGGAGAATAATTTAACACTATACAAGTGTTGAAATAATGAATTTACATTTATATTCGTTTATATTAAACTGAAAGCGAATCGCAAAATGGCCGGCGTCCATCCGGCACCTCGACGTCAGGCGCCGCCGGCCCCGTGGAAACCGGAAGTGAACGGAAGAGGACCATGCCGACACCCGCTGAATCCATGACCATGGAAGAAGTCTACCGGAATGCCACACAGGCCAGCCGGTTCCTCAAGGCACTCGCCAACGAGAACCGCCTGGTGATCCTCTGCACCCTCGCCGAAGGGGAGAAGAACGTCGGCGAGTTGGAGGAGATCCTCGGCATCCGGCAACCGACCCTGTCGCAGCAGCTTGCCCGCCTGCGTTCCGAGAACCTGGTGGGAACGCGGCGCGAGTCGAAACAGATCTATTACCACCTGGCCAGCCGCGAGGCGGAACAGGTGATCGGCCTGCTTTATTCCCTGTTCTGCGCCAAGGAAGCGGGCGCCGGGGAATCGAATTCCCAAGAGGCCGCCTAGGTCCTTTAACCATCGGCGACGAAGATCGGGTTCGCTGACATGACCGGTTTCACGCCCATCGAAGCCTTGATCGGCGGCACCCTGATCGGCCTTTCCGTTTTCATCTTTCTCGCCGCCAGCGGCCGGGTCACCGGCATCAGCGGCATTTTCGGCGGCCTCATCCCGCCCACGGGCGGTGGCTTTTCCTGGCGCCTCGCCTTTATCGTCGGCCTGGTCGGCGGCGTCGTTCTCTACCGGCTCGCCGGCGGGCCGCTCACCGATATCCAGATCACGCCGTCCATGCCGGTGCTGGTCGTCGGCGGGCTGCTGGTGGGTTTCGGGGCGCGGCTCGGTTCCGGGTGCACCAGCGGGCACGCCATCTGCGGCATCGGCCGGCTGTCCCTGCGCTCCACCGTCGCCACCATCGTCTTCATGGCCGCCGCCATCGCCACCGTGTTCGTGGTCCGGCATATGGCGGGGGGCTAGCGATGATCTTGGGCTCCCTGATCGCCGGTTTGCTGTTCGGCCTCGGCCTGGCCGTCTCGGGCATGGTCAACCCGGCCAAGGTGCTGGCCTTCCTGGATCTGTTCGGTGACTGGGACCCGAGCCTGATGCTGGTCATGGGCGCTGCCCTGGTGCCGTCTTTCATCGCCTACCGGTCGCTGCCGAAACGCCCCCGGCCGCTCTACGACACCGGTTTCCACCTGCCCACGGCGACCCACATCGACGCCCGCCTGATCGCCGGCGCGGTGCTGTTCGGGGTGGGGTGGGGGCTGGTCGGCCTGTGCCCGGGGCCGGCCATCGCCTCGCTGGCCTATGGGCACCTGGAAAGCATCGTGTTCTTCGCCGCCATGGCCGGCGGCATCGGGATGTCGCGCATGCTGCCGGGCGGGGCGCCGAAAACCCCGGAAACGGAGACCGGCTGAACCGGTGTCCCTAGGTTACCACTTGGGGATGGTTTTCCCCTGGGTCTCCAGGGCCGCCAGCCGGATTTTCAGGTATTTGTGGAAGTTGGTCTTGGTATAGGCCTTCTCGCGCACGAACTGGAAGAAGGTGAGGAAGTGGAAGGGCCTGAGGTAGCCCGGGATGCGGGCCACTTCCGTCGCCTTGCCGGTCTTGCCTTTCAGTTCGGCCAGGGTTTCCGGGAAGAACTGGAAGCTCGGCGTGAAGCGGATCTGGTTGCGTTTCGCCAGCGCCCGTTCGGTCAGCGTCGAGCCGTCGAAATCGACCACGTCGCGGGCCCCGCGCAGATCCATCTGGACGATGGTGAAGTTGGCCTCCACGTAGTCCTGGATTTCCGGGATGGCGAAGTTCACCAGATGGGTCTCCCGGCAGTAGGGGCAGCCCTCCAGGTCCCACATGATGGCGAAGCGTTTGCCGGCTTCCTGGGCTTCCGTCAGGTCGTCGGCCAACTCCAGGAAGCTCTCCAGGAACCAGGGCTGGGTGTAGCTGCCGAACTGGCTGTCGTCCTTGGGCACGGCGGCGTACTTGTCGGCGGTGGCGGCGCCAAGGCCCGCCGGCGCCAGCGCCGCCGCGGCGGTGCCCAGTGCCCAGGTGTTGACGGTTCTGCGGCTGATCCTCATGGCGGCGATTCCCGATTTTGACCCTGCGGACGAGAGGGGCTAACATATCACGTAAATCGAATATGATCAAAATCCGGGTGGGCCTTCCATGAAACACGTTCTTCGAACCGCCGCCGTGGCGCTGCTGGTGGGCATCGCCGCGCTTGTTTCCGGCCCCGCCTGGGCGGACGCCAACGGCCAATTCCACAAGGCCCTGATGGCGGCCTACGGGCACTACCGGGAGGCCCTGTTCTATGTGCACCGGGGCAACGCCATGGGCGCCGCCTTCGAGCTGGAAGCCTGGAACGAGAAATGGGCCGGAGTGACCGGGCGCTACGGCGCCAATCCGCCGCCGGCCTACAAGAACGATGGAAAATGGGCTGCGACTTTGAAGAATGTGACGGCGCGGAGCGAGAAGGCCCTGGCCCTGGCGGTGGATGGCAACGCCAAGCAGGCGGAGGTGACCCTGAGGCCGATCCGGGTGCTGCTGTCGGAATTGCGCCGCCGCAACAACGTGATGCTGTTCGCCGACCATGTGGAAGCGGCCAGCGCGGCCTTCGCCGCGCTCTATCATTTCCGCCATCATCCGCCGGACTTCGGCGATGCCGCCCAGGTCAAGGATCTGGAGGCGCGCTTGGCGAAGACCCTCGCCGCCTATGAAATCGTCCGCGACAAGGCGCCGGCCCATGTGGCCGCCGACGAACAGTTCCAGCGCCTTTTGGAGGACAGCTTCTACTACCTGAAGCGCATCCGCGTCGCCATTGCGGAGAAGAACCAGCTCAACGTGGTCAACATCCTGCGCCGGGTGGTCTCTTCCGACGATATCCTGTGGCTCCGGTTCGGGTAACCGCCGAAGCCGGTGGCTAGCCAGCTTGATATCCGCGAAAGCCGGCCCGGCGACACCGCCGGGATCGAACGGCTGTACGCGGACGCCTTTCCCGACGAGGACCTGCTGGGTGTCGTCAGGGCGCTTCTGGAACTGGGGCCGGGCGTCATATCGCTCGTCGGGGTGCGGGATGACGCGGTTGTCGGGCATGCCGGCTTCACGCTTTGCCACGTCGAGGGCGGAACGGAAGCGCTCGCGCTTCTGGCGCCGCTTGCGGTGACGCCCACCCTGCAAAAACAGGGGATCGGCAGCCGACTGGTGCGGACGGGCCTCCAGCGCCTGGAAGACGCCGGGATCGGCCATGTGTTCGTTCTCGGGGACCCGGCCTATTACGGCCGCTTCGGGTTCGAGACGGAGGACAGGGTCACGACGCCCTATCCGTTACCTCCGGAATGGCACGGCGCCTGGCGGTCGCTGCGCCTGGGCGACGCGGAAGCGCCGCTTGAGGGAAAGCTTTCCGTACCGGAACCATGGCGTCACGCCGAGCTTTGGTCGTCCTGACCCGCCGTGCCGCCACCGAGGCGGCGGCACGGCACGTCCGGTACGCCGCTTATTCCTTCGGAAGCGACGTCATGTAGGCCATGGTGTCGGCCGCCGCCTGGGCGCCGAACATGCGCAGCGACGGCATTTCCTCGTTCGGGTGACCGGTCAGGATTTTATGCATCACCTCCCAGGGATTGCCCATCTGCTTTCCGAAGATCTTCATGTCCTTAGGCTTTCGGCCTTCCTTCCCGTGGCATTTGGCGCAGACGGTGGCATAGATGGCGCCGCCCCGCACCGCGTCGCCCTTGGGTGCCTTGGTGGCATAGTCGATGTACTTGCTCATATCCACTTGGCCCTTGGATACGAACATGGCGAGATCGGTCATCTCATCCTTGCTGAGATTGCCGCCGAGACCGTGGGTGTCGTCGGAAAGCACGGCGATGATCTTCGACAATTCCGCGCCGTCGTACTTACGGATGCCGACGATGCCCGTCTTGTAGGAGCCTTTTGCGTAGGCGCCGTCCTTGCCCGCGTAGTCCCAGCCGTGGCAGGACTTGCAACGATGCGTCGTCGAGCCCTTCTTCTTGGTGTTCGACTTCGGCCAGGCCTTGTGCGTCCCCCTGAGTTTCTCGCTGCCCGCCACGGCGTACCATTTGTCATACATGATGCCGCCGCGAATGATCGAATAGGCCTCCTTGGCGCCCATTTCGCCCGCCGGCGCGGCCGTCGGCACGGCCATGACCAGCGCACCGGCAAACCCGATGAGAATACTGGTTCTAAGCTTTCTCGAGACTTTTCCCATTTTGTCCTCCTGTCGTTTCAATCGTCGTCAAGAGGCACAGTTCCGGCGATTGGGCCATGGTCTTCGGTCGCCAAACCGGAGCACCTGCACCTCACGCAAACCTCGAAACCGAGGTGTACGCGCCCCGAATTTGAGCTTTCTTTCCCGAAACGTTCTTCATGTTATGGGCCCCTCGCGAAGACGGCAATAAACCATAGTTATATTGTGGTTATTTCGGTTTGGCTTATACCAAGCTGTAAAAAGTTTGACTCATTAAGGGACTGTTAGGCGGGGTGTGATTCAACATGGAAAACAGAGGAGTTTTTCCATGGCACGCGGCATTCCCCTACGCACAGACTTCACTTGCGACG
>Ga0209568_1000614_pt1 | contig 12612 bp, 16 predicted proteins | sample WorMetOlspDAHAB2_FD_187406 | JGI IMG/M metagenome (GOLD analysis project Ga0209568, IMG submission 187406) | Marine gutless worms symbiont microbial communities from Max Planck institute for Marine Microbiology, Germany - Olavius sp. DAHAB.2... ...
GGGTAATCTCCTTCACAGGGTCGCTATGCCCTAAAAAGACATCCAGCCTGTAGCCTATCCGCCTCTCCCAACACTCTATCAGAGCCAGGATGCATGGCCGTTCACGCCCCATTCATACCGCCTCCTTCAAGGACGCGGCGCACGTTGGCCGCCGTGACCGCGCTGACGCGGATGTTCGAATCAAAACTGACCCCGGCGATATGCGGCGTCATGATCAGGTTGGGCACACCCCGGAAGATGTTCTCGGCGGGCACCGGCTCATCCTCGAAGACATCCAAGGCGGCACCGCCGAGCCGGCCCTCCTTCAGCGCCAGGGCCAAAGCCGCGTCGTCGACGACGCCGCCCCGCGCCGTGTTGACCAGCACCGCGTCATCCTTCATGCGGCCGATGGCCGGCCCGTCGATGAGATGGCGGGTGGCGTCCACCAGGGGCACGTGCAGGCTGATGGCATCGGCCGTGGCCAGCAGTTCGTCCAGGTCCACGGGCGCCGCGTCGTGATCCGTCCAGACCGGATCGTCGGCGCCGATCATGGGGTCGTGGGCGACGATGCTCATGCCCAGCGCCCGGGCCTTGTCGGCGGTGATCCGGGCGATGGTGCCGAAGCCGATGAGCCCGAGCCGCCGGCCGCCGGCCTCGCGGCCTTGCAATTGGGCCCGCGGCCATTCGCCCTTCAGCATGGCGTGTTTCGAAAGATAGGCCCCGCGCAGCAGCATGAGCGCCGCGGTGACCACGTACTCGGCCACCGAATCGGCGTTGGCGCCGGTGGCCGGGCAGACGGTGATGCCGCGGGTCTCGCAGGCGGCCACGTCGATGTTGTCCAGGCCGACGCCGAGGCGCCCCACGACCTCCAGTTTGGCGGCACCCTCAAACAGCGGCCCCCGCACCTGGGTGCGGTTGCGGACGATCAGCGCCCGCGCCCCGGCCACGGCTGCGGCCAGATCCTCCGGGCGGTCCACCAACTCGGGTTCGTAACGCACGTCGAAGTCGGCCATCAGGCCGTCGACGGCGTCGGAGTCCATGAATTCAGAGATGACGATATCGCTCACGTTTGCTTCTCCTCCCTAGCCTTCCGCCAGGGGCTTCAGGACGGTGTTGAAAAGTTCCGATTTGGTCTCGACGCCGAGCCCCGGCGCCTCGGGCGGCCGCACCAGGCCATCTTCGATGACCGTCTCGTCGCCGAAGCCGCCGAAGGGCTGGAACACCAGCGGATAGGTCTCGGTGCCGCCCAATTGCAGGCCGGCCGCCAGGTGCAGGCCCAGTTGCTGACCGCCGTGCGGCCCGTGACGCCTTGGCGACCAGCCCATCTCTTCGGCCATCTTGACGATGGCGACGAAGGTGGACGGCCCGTAGCAGAGCGACGGGTCGAACTGCAGCCAGTCCCGGTCCCGCCGGAGCCCGCCGTAGCGGAGCGGGTTCCAGGCGTCGATCAGGGAGAACACGTTTTCGGCGGTGGCCAGCGGCATGGTGCAGCAGGCCGCCAGCTCGGCATGGGCGTGGTAGTCGAGGGGGTCCACGGGCTCCTCGAACCAGGCGAGATCAAAGCCGCCCATGGCGCCGGCATATGCCGTGGCCCGATCCAGATCGAGGGCCGCGTTGGCGTCGACGGCAAGATACTCACCGCCGCCGGTGACGTCCAAGGCGGCCTCGATGCGCTTCAGGTCCTGGTCCAGGGGCGCGCCGCCGATCTTCATCTTCATCAACGTGTAGCCGGCGTCCCGGTAGCCCTGCATTTCGGCCTTGAGGCCGTCGATCCCCTTCTCCGGATCGTAATAGCCGCCGCCCGGATAGACCGGGACTTGGGCGTCGAAATCGCCACCGTTGAAGCGCTCGGCGAACACCCGGTAGAGCGGCTTCTCCTCGACCTTGGCCACCGCGTCCCAGACGGCGGCATCCAAGGCGCCGACGGCGAAGGCCCGCTCACCGTGGCCGCCGGGCTTCTCGTTGGCCATCATGCAGGCCATCACCCGGGCCGGATCAAGGTTTTCGCCGGCATCGTCCAGCAGGCTTTCCGGATCCGCCTCCAAGACGCGCGGGATCAGCCGTTCGCGGAGCACGCCGCCTTGCGCGTAGCGGCCGTTGGAATTGAAACCGAAACCGATCACCGGCTTGCCGTCGCGGACCACGTCGGTGACCACCGCGACGACGCTGAGCGTCATCCGTGAGAAGTCGATGAAGGCGTTCCGCATGGTCGACGTGAGCGACGCCGTGGTCTCGCGGATGGCCGTGATGCGCATGGATGCGGTTCCTCGAAAAAAGAAGGGGCGGCCCGAAAGCCGCCCCCCGTCCACTCCCCCGGACGTTAAGCGCTTCGGTAAAGCTTGGTCAGCGAGAACTGCCGCTGGCCCAAGGCTTCCGCCGCCGTATTGCGGCCGTTGCAGGTGCGGATGGTCATGTCGATGAGGCCATCGCCGGCCTGATCGAAATTTATCTCCCGGCGCATAATGCCCGAGCAGTCGTAGTCGATGTGCTCGGCCATGGTGCGCACGGTCCGCGGGTTGGCGGCGAGCTTGATCACCGGCTCGATGGGGTTGCCGACGACGTTGCCCTGCCCCGTCGGGAACAGGTGAACGACGAACCCGGCTGCGGCTTGCAGGGTCACGCATTCGGCGGCCGCCGAGGACGTGTCCATGAAGTAGAGGCCCGGCCCCTTCTTCGGCATTTCCGCCGGCTTCAGGACATCGATGAACTTGGCCTTCTTGCCGATCTTCTCAAGGTTGCCGAAGGCCTTCTCCTCGATGGTCGTCAGACCACCTTGGATGTTGCCCTTGGTCGGCTGGCTGTCGGAAAGATCCGACGTCTTGTGTGGCTCGATGACCTCATCCATGTAGGCCTGGAAGGTCTTCAGGAACTTCTTGCTGACGGCCGGCGTGGAGGCGCGTTGCGCACAGACCATTTCGGCGCCGGTGAGCTCGGAAGTTTCCCCGAAGCACGTGGTCGCGCCCCAGGCATCCAGCTTGTCGAAGGCATTGCCGACCGTCGGGTTCGCGGCCAGGCCGGACGTGGTGTCCGATTCCCCGCACTTGGTCGATACCCAAAGCTCTTCAACGCCGCATTCCTCGCGTTGCAACTCGGTCGCCCAGTGGACGAACTCCTTGGCTTGCTTGGAAGCCGCGAAGATCACCTTGTGGTCACCGTTCTGTTCGATGCAGTAGCCGGCAACGGGCTTGCCGGTCTTGGCGATGCCGTCGACGACAACCTGGGTCCAGTTGGGTTCGATGCCGATAACGATCACCGCGGCGACATTCGGGTTGGCGCCGGTGCCGATCAGGGTGCGGAAGTGAAGCTCCAGGTCCTCACCGAACTGCAAGCGGCCATAGGCGTGCGGGATCGCCATGGTGCCCTTGACGTTGTTGGACACGGCTTCGCAAGCCGCGTTCGACAGGTCATCGAGCGGCAGGATGAGGACGTGGTTGCGCACCCCGACACGGCCGTTTTCCCGGCGGAAACCCAGGAAGCTGGGCTTGCCGCGGCCGGTGCGGGCCTTGCGGCCACGAACCTTCGGTTCGACGAACACCGCCTTATCCACAAGCTGCGGAACTTTGTAGCCACCGGCGGGAACCGACTGCGGCGCTTTCTTCGCGCGGCGCGCGGTTTTCTTTGCTGCTTTAGCCATGGTTACCACCTCTTGGTCTTGACGTTGTGGACGTGCACATGGCCGCCCTTCTTGATGTCAGCGACGGCGACGCCGATGTCATGGTCATACTTCATGATGGTGTCGCCCTTCTTGATGTCGCCCAAGGCCACCTTGTGACCGATGGGGATGGCCTTCAGGCTTTTGACCTTGATGGTCTTGTCGCCCTCCATGACCCAGCCGGTGATCGTCTGCCCGGACTTGACCCCCTCGACGACGACGACGCCGACCGTATCGGTCTTGCCGTGCACGAGAAAATGCGGTGCTGCCAATTGTTCCTCCTCTGGCTGCAACGGTTGGGAATTCCGGCCCCGGGAATCGGGACCCCGAAAATCAGTCCGGCCAACCTACGCCCGGGGCTTGCATGAGTCAACCAATTCTTGTAACTCTTATAGAAGAATTTTGATTGATCCGTTGAAAGGCCCCCATGAACGCGCCCCGCACCGGCCAAGGCCCCCTCTATGCGCAGGTCCGCGACCTGATCGTCGGACGCATCGTCGACGGCCAGTGGCAGCCGGGCGACATGCTGCCCAGCGAGTTCGAGCTGGCGGCCGAGTTCGGCGTCTCCCAGGGCACCGTGCGCAAGGCCCTGAATGCGCTGGCCGAGAAGAACCTGGTGATCCGCCACCAGGGCCGCGGCACCTTCGTCGCCATCCATTCGGCGGAGCGCGAGCTGTTCCATTTCTTCCACCTGGAGGGCCCGGACGGGGCCAAGCAGATGCCCACCACCAGCCGCCTCTTGGGCTGCGTCAGCCGCCGCGCCAGCCGCGACGAGACGCTGAAGCTGCGGCTGCCGGCCAACGCCCACGTCATCGACATCCGCCGCATCCGCGAGCTCGGCGGCCGGCCGGTGATCGCCGAACACATCGTGCTGCCGGCACGCTTGTTCCCGGGCCTCGGCCAGGACGATGAATTGCCCAACGAGCTCTACCAGCTCTATGAGGAAACCTACGGGGTCACCATCCACCGGGCCGTCGAGGAACTGAGGGCCGTCGCCGCCGGCCGCACGGAAGCTCGGCACTTGGGCGTCGCCGCCGGCGCACCGCTTTTGGAGATCGACCGGCTGGCCGAGACGGTGGACGGCACGCCCGTGGAATGGCGCCTCAGCCGCTGCGACACCCGGGCGCATCATTACCTGAGCGAGATCGTTTGAAGCGGCGCCCATGCCCGCCGAACCACCGCCGGACGGATTGCCTTTCCGTCATTGAACTTTCACATAAATCCACAATACTTCGCGGCGGGGGGTCAGCAAGCTGACCTAAGGGTTCGTGATGAATATTGAACGGGAAGACCTGGAGGCCTACGCCATGGGCTTTTGGCGCCGCTGGGGCAGCAGCGCCCACGGCATGGCTGTCAAGCAGGCCCATGATCTGAGATCCGCGCGCGACAAAGACGGCTTCGAGGTCTGGATGGCGGTCGCCACCTGCATCGAATCCATTTCCGGGAAACGTCGGGGCTAAGATCGGCGCCGCCGATTCGTTTCGCGCCGACGGGGCGCCGGCGCGGCGATTGTTTGTGGCCTAATCCAGTCCGTCGTCGTCCTCGCAGCCCTGGCTCAAGGCATGGCAGGCCAGCCGCACGGTCTTCGGCACCTGGATCTCGGCGCCGTCACGAAGCCCTTTCCCGTCACACTGGACGACGCGCCGACGGAGGGCGAAACAACAAAACGCGCACAGAGTGCGCTTTTTTATTGAAATACGCACCCAGTGCGCCTATAAGTACGCACTGGGTGCGTATTGCGCCACGTGACCGAGGGAGGTTGATCATCGGCCGAAGCTTTCCATCAAGGAAGACGGCCCGTTGTTTCAAACCGAACGGCAAGGAAGTGAACCGATGAACATTCTGATGATCTATTGGAGCAGCCTTTGGCGGAAGACCCTCAAGGATGTGGAATCCCATTCCCCACGTCGGCACTCGGCCGCCGAGCGGGCCGCCTTCGCGCGCAGCCTGCGGCGCGGGCCCCGAACCAAATCGCCCTTTCGGGCCGCTTCGTAAGGAGCAGGGCGTGGCCATCGGCACGCCCCGCATTTCCGGCCGCCTGGGCGTTGCCTGCGGCCACCTTCTGCATCACCTGATGGACGCCGACGGGGCCGAGATGGACGAGCTCCCGGCCGTCTATGGCGGCAAGCCGGCGGTGCTCGAGCGCGCACTCCGGCGACTGCTGAGCGCCGGGCTGGTGGTGATCTCCCGCGACAGCGCTTCCAGCCGGGTGTTTCTCACCCGCCGCGCCCGCCAATCCATGGAACGGGTCCGCGCCGGCGGCCGCGCCGGCCGTGCCGAACACCGCCGCCGCTAAACCCCGCACGCACCGATAATGGATTTCCGCCGGCGGCGCGGCGACGGCCGCCCGGTCTATGAAGGCGTCTCCGCCGGCCGGCCGAAATCCGGTCCGCGGGTGCGCAGGCACTCGCCGTAGGTTTCCGGCAAATTGATGATCTCGCCGCCCATGCCGGCGCCGGCGCCGATGGTGCCGCCCACCGCCGCGCCGCCGCCCACCAGGACCAGGGCGGCCTCGTGGTCCACCTGGCCGTCGACGATCTTCACGGCCGTGTTGGCACCGGCCACGGCGCCCTTGACGCCGCCGTTGAATGTGCCGAGCGAAACCTCCATCAGGCCGTCGCCGGTGCAGACCAGGTGCAGGGCCACGGTGTCACTGGCGGCGCGTGCCTGGGCGCGCCATTCGGCGGGCACCGCCGAACAGCCGGCGAGGCCGCCAACCATGAGAAGCACCAAAAGGGACCGAAGCCGAGGCATGCGCCATCTCCGCCGGTCATCACATATTCAATGGGACCACAGGGTGCCTCGTCGGTCAAATGCCCTTGAGCCATACCGGGCGCCGGGCGCATCATGGCGCTGCCAAGCCTCGATCATCCGAAGGGACCGCCCGCCATGCTGAAACCGCTCCTGTTCGCCAGCCTCGCCGCCATCGGCAACGCGCTTTTCGTCTACGGCCAGCGGGGCGTGGCGCCGCCGGCCAATCCGTTCCTGTTCATCTTCGGCGCGGTTCTCGCCTGCCTGGCCCTGCTGGTGGTCGCCTCGTTGGTTTACCGGACGGCCGGGGACGCGGCCTATCTGAGAGACAACGCCGGGATGATCGCCATCAGCGGCCTCGGCTTCTTCCTGACCTTCGTCGGGTTCTTCCTGCTCTACAACAACTACGGGGCGTCCCAGTACGCGCTTTACGCGGTGATCTCCATCCTGACCACGTCGCTGGGCGTCGGGGTGCTGATCTACAGGGAGGACTTCAACATCTACAAGGTCGGCGCCCTGGTCCTGGCCATCGCCGCCATCGCGCTGTTCACCTACGGCAACGCCAAGGCGGGCGGTTAACGGGCCGCCGCAAGGCGCCGCTGACGCAGCGACAGGACCGTGTCCGCGTCGTCGGCGGCCGGCTGGTAGGGGTTGGTGATCATGGTGGTGGCGCGTTCCCAATCGGCCGCCGTCTCGCCTTCGCCGATCTCAAGGGAATCGAAACCGCAGCGCTTCAGGTTCAGATACTGGTCGCGCAGGATGTCGCCCACGGCCCGCACCTCGCCCCGGTAGTTGTAGCGCTCGCGCAGCCGGCGCGCGTTGGAGTACGACCGGCCGTCCGTGAAGGCCGGGAACTCCAGGGCCACCAGGCCGAAGTGGCGCAAGTCGTCCTCCACCTGCCCCGGCGTCTGTTCGCTGGTCAGGCGGATGCCGATCTGGGTGCCCCGGGCCATCAGGTCCTGGCGCTCGGCCCGCCAGCGCTTCAGGCCGACCACCACGGGGCCGTCGGCGGGGATGTCGTCTTCGTCGGCGACGAAGGTCCAGGGGTCGTCGACGATGGCGCCGTCCTTAAGCAGCGGCATTGAGCTTCTCCTCATAGAGGCGTGCCTTGAAGGGGGCCTCGCCGACGCGGCGGTAGGTGTCCAGGAAGCGCTCGCCCTCGCGGCGTTTCTCCAGGTACACGTTGACCAGTTCCTCGACGGCGTCGACCACGTCGTCGCTGGAAAAGGCCGGACCGATGATCTTGCCCACCGCGGCGTCCTCGCCGGGAGCGCCGCCCAGCGTGATCTGGTAGGCCTCCTCGCCCTTGCGGTCGACGCCGAGCAAGCCGATGTGGCCCACGTGATGGTGGCCGCAGGCGTTGATGCAGCCGGAGATCTTCATCCGGAGCTCGCCAATGTCGTGCTGGCGATCCAGGTCAGCGAAGCGCTTGGAGATGCGCTGCGCCACGGGGATGGAGCGCGCGTTGGCCAACGCGCAGTAGTCCAACCCCGGGCAGGCGATGATGTCGCCGATGAGCCCGGCGTTGGGGGTGGCCAGCTCCAGCGCCTTCAGTTCCTGCCAGAGCGCGTAGAGGTCCGCCTGCTTGACGTAGGGGAACACCAGGTTCTGTTCGTGGGTGACCCGCAGTTCATCGAGGCTGTATTTCACCGCCAGGTCCGCCACGGCGTCCATCTGATCGGCGGTGACGTCGCCCGGCGGCTGGCCTTCCGGCTTCACGGAAAGATCGACGATGGCGTAGCCCGGCTGCTTGTGGTGCTTGACGTTGGCCCGCACCCACATGGCGAAGTCCCGGTCCTCGAAGCGCTTGGCGGCGAAGCCCGTGTCCTCGGCGGGCAGGGTCTCATAGGCGGGGGGCTGGAAATACTTCTCGATGCGATTGATCTCCTCGGCCGGCAGTTCCAGCTCGCCGGTCTTGATGCGCTGCCATTCCTCCTCGACCAGTTCGCTGACCTCGTCGATGCCGAGTTCGTGGACCATGATCTTGATGCGCGCCTTGTACTTATTGTCGCGCCGGCCGACCAGGTTGTAGATGCGCAGGATCGCCTCCAGGTAGCTGAGCAAATGCTGCTTGGGGAGGAAGGAGCGGATGGTCTTGCCGATCATCGGCGTGCGCCCCAAGCCGCCGCCCACCAGGATCTCGAAACCCACCTCGCCGTCCCAGTTGCGCTTCAGGATCACGCCGATGTCGTGGATGCGCACGGCGGCCCGGTCCTGCGCGGCCCCGGTGACGGCGATCTTGAACTTCCTGGGCAGGAACGAAAACTCCGGGTGCAGGGTCGACCATTGGCGGATCACCTCGGCCCAGACGCGGGGGTCCTCGATCTCGTCGGCGGCGACGCCGCCGTAGGCGTCGGCGGTGACGTTGCGGATGGTGTTGCCGCTGGTCTGGATGGCGTGCATCTCCACCTCGGCGAGCTCGGCCAGGATGTCCGGGGTCTCGTCAAGCTTGGGCCAGTTGAACTGGATGTTCTGGCGCGTCGTCCAGTGGCCGTAGCCCCGGTCGTAGGTCCGCGCGATATGGGCGAGCTTGCGGAGCTGCTTGGATGACAGCGTGCCGTAGGGAATGGCGACCCGGAGCATGTAGGCGTGGAGCTGCAGGTAAAGGCCGTTCATGAGGCGTAGGGGCCGGAACTGCTCTTCCGTCAACTCGCCGGAGATGCGGCGCGCCACCTGGTCGCGGTACTGGGCGACCCGTTCGGCGACCAGGGCGTGATCAAACTCGTCATAGCGGTACATGGCGTAACCCCTCTCAGGCCCGCTTGAAGACGACGGGCTCGACGCCGTCCGGATGGGTGAAATGCGCCGGCACGTCGGCGCGGGAGAAATCCGTGTGGGTGGTGGGACCGTAGGCGCGGATCCGTTCGCGGATGCGCACCGGCCGGATGTCCGTGCCGTCCCGTTCGACGGCCACCTCGTAGACGCCGACCACCTCATGCGCCGCCTCGGCGGCCTGGCCGTCGGCCAGCGCCGCTTGAAGGGCTTCGTCGTCGGCGGCGATGCGGGCCTCGTTGATCACCTCGCTCCAGCTTCCGTCCTCGGTGAGATAGACCACCAGGCCGTCCATGAGCCGGTTGGCGGTGATCACGTGTTTGCTGTTCGGCGCGGCCATGGCCTTCCTCCACCTTGCCGGCCCCATCCGCGTCGAACGGGGCCACTGTGTCGGTATCTATAATACGCCGAGTATATGTGATAAATCTATATTTTAGTCAAATAATTTGTGAATTATATTTTTAATACAAATTTAATATGTATTATTAGCAGGCACCCTAACCGCCTGAGAACGCATGGAAAGGCGGAGAACCGGGGGCCCTCGGCGCCTTTCGGCGGCCCCCATCACGATCCCGTGACGCCCGGGACTCCCGGCCCAAGGGAGGGCCGGAATCGGATTTCGGACGGGTGATCTGAATCATGGAGAGCCCCGCCCGCGGCCATTACGCTTCCCTTTAGGCGACAGTGATGCAGGAGGTAACGGGACGATGTTGAAGGTCAAGGATCTGATGAGCGCGGCCGTCGAGGTGGTGGCGCCGGACGCCTCGCTGCACCATGTGCTGGCCATCATGAACGGCGCCGGCTACCGGCACCTGCCGGTGGTCGACGGCAAGAAACTGGTGGGCATCATCACCGACCGGGATGTGCGCCTGGCCGTCAATTCGCCGGTCATCAGCGAGGACGCGGATCTGGACCGGGAAGCCGTCCTGGATGGCGTCACCGTGGACCGGTGCATGACCCCGGACCCCCAGTGCGTCACCTCGGAGACGCCGGCCCGCGAGGTGGCCGACCTTCTGGTCCTCAACAAGTGGGGCGCCATGCCGGTGGTCGACGACGGCTGGCTGGTCGGGATGATCAGCACCGTCGATTTTCTGAGGCACTACGCGGCGGAGGGTTAGGGCGCAAGGCGCCCGAGCCGTCACGGCATAGTCCTCTGATACGGCCATGTGCCGCCGTTGAATAACGTTGCATTAAATTTCACCACCAACCAGGATGCAGCGCGTAACGTCATTTGACTGCCGTCGGCAGTTGAGGTGCCGAGGCCGATCCGGCCAGAAGGCATGGCCCGGCATTCCGGGGGGTCCGATTGACCGAATTGACGAAACTGACCGCGCGTGCGGCCGTCGACCTGCTCCGTCGGCGGGAGGTGTCGCCGTTGGAGATGATCGACGCCGCCGTCGCCCGGATCGAAGCCACGGATGGCGCCCTCAATGCCCTTCCGACGCTGTGTATCGAGCGGGCGCGGGCCCACGCCGAGCGGATCATGGAAACCGGTGCGGCGGCGGCGAGCGGGCCGTCCTGGCTCGGGGGCCTGCCCATCGCGGTCAAGGATATGAACGACGTCGCCGGCGTCAGGACGACCTACGGCTCGCCGCTGTTCGCCGACCACGTTCCCGAGAAATCGGACATCATGGTCGAAACCCTGGAAGCCAATGGCGCCATCGTCATCGCCAAGTCCAACGCGCCCGAGTTCGGTCATGGCGCCAACACCTTCAACGAGGTCTTCGGCCAGACCCGCAACCCCTGGAACACGGCCAAGACATGCGGCGGCTCGTCCGGCGGCTCGGCGGTCGCCCTCGCCACCGGACAGACCTGGCTGGCCACCGGGTCGGATCTCGGGTGCAGCCTGCGCACACCGGCCGCTTTCTGTTCCGTGGTCGGTCTGCGCCCCTGGCCGGGCCGCGTGGCGCGGGGACCGACGCGGCTTCCCTATGACAACCTTTGGGTCCAGGGACCGATGGCGCGGACCGTCGCCGATACGGCCCTGATGCTCGACGCCATGGTCGGCGCCCACCCCGCCGATCCCATCTCCGTCGCCGCCCCAAAGGAACCCTTCGTGGGTGCCGTGGACAACCCGGAAATTCCGAAACGGGTGGCCTATTCCGCCGATTTGGGCGGCCTGACGCCGGTCGAGCCCGAGGTCGCGGAAATTTGCGCCGCCGCCGCCCAGCGCTTCGCCGAACTGGGCGCATCGGTGGAAGAGGCGTGCCCCGACCTTGGCGACGCACGGGACATTTTCCACGTGTTGCGGGCTAACCAGTTCGTCGGCGACCTGGCGCCGATCGTCGAGGAGAACCGGGACCGGGTGAGGGCCGAGGTCGTCTGGAACCTGGAGCAGGGCTACAAGCTGACCGCCGAGAGCCTGGCCAGGGCGGAGCGCGCCCGCGGCCGGCTCTACGCCCGGGTCGCGGAATTTTTCGAAACCTACGACCTCTTGGTCACGCCGGCGACGGTGGTCTCCCCCTTCGATGTGGAAATCCGGGCCGTCGATGAGGTGGCGGGGCACAAATTCGAGAACTATTTCGACTGGTACACCATCGCCTACGCCATCACCGCGACGTCCCTTCCCGCGCTCTCGCTGCCGTGCGGGTTCACGGGAAACGGATTGCCGGTGGGCCTGCAGGTGGTCGGGCCGCCCCGGGGCGAGGCGCCGCTCCTCGGCGCCGCCAGGTTGATGGAGGACGTCTTCGGCATCGCCGCGCGGCTTCCCATTGACCCGCACCCGGGAAACGCATGAGAAAACCGCCACCGGTCTGAATGGGCCCAAGAGCGGTTGCGGTCATCGCCGACGACGGCTGGCTGGTGGGCGTGATCAGCACCGTCGACTTCCTTGGGCACGACGCGGGGGAAGGCTGGGGCGCGTCAGTCGCCAAGGTGAATCTTCACGTCGTTGGGATAGGGGTGCCCGGCCCCATGTTCAATGAAATCGCGAAGGCTCAACAGATAGCAGGGCCACTTCGTATTGAAGTAAAGGAAGTCGCCGTCGGATCCCATCAGGTTTTCGTGGATCAGTTCCACCCAAACCTGGTCAGGATCCTGCTTGAGACCGAACCTCAAATTTGAGCCTTGCCACGAGTTCGGCCCTGAAACGCAGTTCAGCCAAACGAAGGTGTTGGGTGCCAGCTTCTCAATCCTGAAAGACAAGGTGACGACATCCTCAAAATGCAGGTCGAGCACCTGCCCCTCCTTCGGCGTGCCGTCCGTTGCCGTCGCCCACCACCCGTTCAGGCCCTCGGGCTCGTAGAGCGCACGGAAGATTTTCTCGATGGGGCCGGCGATACCAATCCGGTGTCTGACGCGTGCCATTCCCGCCATCCCATTCTTTGATTATGGCTCAATTCGCAAAACGAAGGCATGGCCTCGTCATCGCCGCCTCGAGGCAGGCTCTTGGCGATGGCTGGTCGCCGAGTTCGATGAGATGGAACCATCTGAGATAGCTGTCCAGGTACTTGGTGGCG
>Ga0209568_1000616_pt1 | contig 12602 bp, 14 predicted proteins | sample WorMetOlspDAHAB2_FD_187406 | JGI IMG/M metagenome (GOLD analysis project Ga0209568, IMG submission 187406) | Marine gutless worms symbiont microbial communities from Max Planck institute for Marine Microbiology, Germany - Olavius sp. DAHAB.2... ...
GTTTTCCGAGTAACCTCCGATGTGGTACGACATCGAATGCCTTCGAGAAGTCCAGCACCGCTACATCAACCTGCTTTTTCCTGTCAAAACTAGACATGAGGTCATGTCTCATGCACAACTTAGCCTCTGCAGTCGGCGGTCAGTGTTATTATCCGTCCGTGAGGACGGAAAATAAGGGCTTACTTGCGCTATTTTCCGTCCGCCAGATGAGATGGATTGCTTATAACTATAAATGTGAAATAACAGGAACCGGAAGTCTAAGCACAATTAGTAGTATAGTATAATGCCTAACATGAAGTGTTAATAATGTCAGTATTGAGAGACAGTCATGGAGGCATTGTGCCTGCGACAGTTGTCTACGTCTACACATCTAAAGCAATCTGTAGCCTTTTCCATGAATTCCTGTCAACAGTTCGAAGGTTACCAGAGTGCAGGTGACGCTAAACCCCAATTGATCAAGTAACAAATCAACCCATCTCCCCTGGCGGAGATGGGTTAATTCTGCTACCTTGTCGAGACTGCCCAGTGGAATTCCACCGTCATTAAGGTCCTTAAACCACCTTGGATCAAGGCAGGATGTGTCCAGAATTATTGCTCGGTTGACGGTAAAGCGCCCTTCCAGGCTGCTTGTAATCTGGTCAATAACTGAACGATAAACTTCAACACGGAATCTTGTTATTGGATCTGGCGGTCTGGAATCCTTCGCCTGTTCACCTGGCATGCGTTTCGTCAACCTGACTCTTTCTGGCCGAAAATCTGACTAAATTTCAATGGAAAAAGCGTCATTGTCACTATTTACCACAATCTCGTTGCACATTGTAATAAAGTTCAATGTATACTTGAGAATGTCGTCAAACTCAACACTTCCCAGCTGCTGCTTGGCGTCTTCTACCATATTCCTTGCGCTCAGAAAGTCCGGCCCTGCTGTCTGTAAGTACTCGGATGCATAATGCAGTATACTGAACACCCGAACCATCGCACATAGCTTTCCAGAGCAGCACGTTTTCAACATATAAGAACAAGAACACAGTCAAAACTTTAATTGGCTGCACTCCACATGGTGCTGTCAGTTTTGTAAGCGATACGTACGGTGGTAGTACAACAGATCGGCAGATCATAGAGAGACCTGTGCTGTGCTGCAATCCTTCTATGTTTAGTGATGGTGACAGTATCATGGCAGACCGGCGCATAATGGTGCAAGATTTGTTTGCAAGTAAGAATGTTCTTGTAAATACGCCTCACATGCTTAAAGGAAAGTCACAACTGGAACCAGGTGATGTCATTTATGATCGAAAGGTAGCATCAAAACGAATCCATATTGAGCAGGTGATAGGCCTGGTTAAAACATTCAAAATTTTGCAGAGGAAAATGTCTATAAAAGTCCAAGATGCGGACAAATTAATCTTTGTTTGTTTCGCAATTATTAACTTTAAGAATTGCATTGTTGGTGCTTATGCGTAATGTAATGTATATTTGTTATAACACAGTATTAGGCGGTCTGCCTCGTTATTAATTTGGATACAACTTATTCGGTGCCAAAGTGTGCAATTTTTATTGAAACTGTTTAGTCTTGTGCTTCTAGTCATGTGATTGCCATCTGTTTTGGCCATAATTGTATGATGGTGCTACTTCAGTTTACTATACTACTATGTCTGACATTTTTTGACAATTTCATACATATTGATCACTTCAGTACACAATGATGAAGATTATGTACAAAATTTATATTGCATATCTGGCAGTGTAAAATGCATAACAGTTTTCATCCTGACTATATCATAACAACTTCTGCTATCACACACAGACTTTATATTAATGTGTGTGGCATATTTGCAGCTACAGTACATGTCCAAACATGCGTGCACACACACACACACACACACACGCACACAAATCATGCAATTACAAGTCACAGTGATTTATGTGTGAAGTGTTAAATTAGCCATAATGCAAATTCAGGCGGTCTCCTGTTTTACACAGTGCATAAGTTCACATTGTAGAGACAATATATGGACGATAGTGTTTTTCATAAAACAGTTTTAGTCATGGCACCATACAGACCGTCCAGTAGTTCTTATCAAAGTTAATCTCCTCGAAAAAGCAATCAACACCTGTATATACAACAAAATAACAACATCTCCTGCCAGTAATTCCAAGTTGGCCCTGAATCTGTAAGTAGTACTTTGAGTCTCGTTTCAAATGCAAACTGTTGTCTGATTGTCCACAACACAAGAAAGGAAAAGCTGAATTAGCAGATACTGGCTTCCTGAATCCACGCAGCGGACACTTAATTAACAAGATGACTGTCAGCCACCAATCCATCTGGCGATGCAGCCAAAAAGGGTACTGTGCACTGATGAAGAGCCCAGAAGGTGCTACACAGTTGCCAGTGATTTTAGTGAAGTCCTGTATTGCTGCTTTCTCGTACTTCCTGCCATGAATCACAGCTGGAGAGTTAAGTATAGCTGGTGATGCAATTGACTGACACAGCATTAGCATGTTTCGATGTGATGTGGCTTTTAACGCATCTCCGAAACGAGATGCTGTTAATCGCCACGCCCTTTCATAGTGCCACTTTGAGGACAGGCTTTGTGCCCGTGTCTGCTGTTCGATATCAGTAACATCTGCTGCTGTGACACTGTTGGCGTTATCAATCCAGTGTTCAGAAAAATGGCAGTTTTATGTAGTCATGATCCTGCAAAGCACTCTTCAGATCAGCTTTTGGACGTAGATAGCGATAAGCCTGGTCACTTCCACTGTGAAAACAGTAGTTTGTGACAGTGTTGTTCACAAAGTCATTGTAACCTTTCCAGCACCGGTACTTCAATGGCCTGGGATCATCATCCGCAGTAGCAGCAGCACTGCGTTTTCGAACAGTGCTAACTTTCACAAGTGAACCATCATACAGCTGACGTGGCTGATGAAAGGTCTGCAGTGTGTCTGTGCAGCTTTTTCGACACCGCAGATCACCTGTATCCCGAAATCGATGCAGCATTAACAGCATGGCAGCAACATGCTTACAAATTCCGTGTGGCCCCTTGCCTGCAGAACATTCACAGTCTGAGTTAACAATATCACCGGTGATGCTGGTAACCTTAATTTTAACATTGTAAGACACTTTCCGTTTCATCGCTGCTCTGACAGTTCCCGAAAAGAAACTGGCTTCATCATTCTTCTGCATACTACAAGCTTCAACATGCTTACTTTCTAGCAGGAGCTTTCCTTTACGTAGTGCCGGAATGTTCACGTCTGGCTGATCGTAACCCAGCCAGGTTGCAAAATAACTCTGCATCAGTTCCGCAGTTGACGGTGGACATTCAGATCTGAAGTTATTCATTAGTTGTCGAAAGCCAATTGTTGGCCAGTCAGTAGGTTTTGTTGGTGCTGTAATCTGAACTGGTTCATTTGCAAAATTTTGATTCCGGTCATAGCTTATCAGTCTACAGTATAACACAACAGAAAATAAGACCCATGTATGCAGGCTTATTTGTTCATCCTTTGTCATCATGCTTCAAGCCAAAATAATACCAATAATCCACATATTACTCAACAACTATACTGCTGGCAAATACATTATTACCGGTAGGCTAATATCAAACATTATTACTCAGTACAAAATAGGCTATATCTCAAATTCCTATCCAATGACGAAGTAGGATATATATATATTTGTATATTGAACTTGTATTATTTGTATAATCACAATAGCTACTGGTCAGTGAGCAACAGCCGTAATCTATATAAGCGTAGCTTTTATTGTAATACTTCAGACAAACTGAGAAGTCAAATAGCTTAACGCATAAGTTCTAAATACTATAAACTGACCCACAACTTCACGCCGGTGGGCGTGGCACACAGGTAATTCGAATCGTCTAACTCTGCACAAGCAATATATTACAATATTACAACTCTATTACGAGAAATTACCTTTCAATCAAATCAGTTTTACGGCCCATTGTCACTGCTCCTCGACTTCTTAATTCATTCTTTAACTTAATAACCGTGCACTCGCCGTAACGATCCATGTTTATGTCGTGCCCACTTTTGACAAACGACAACCTACGGTGTGTCATTTGCGTATCGACTCGTGGCAGTTCACCATTCAGTTCATGCAAAAGGATAGTAAAGGTGGCTAAATTTTGTGTTGGGATGTTGCTAAATGATACAATTGAACAGGAGCCATTAAAAAGTTTCCTTCCCTACGTTGAGTTAGGGGGCCCAAAACTTGACAATTTTTTGCGTTTTTGCCAAGCTTAGCAGTGAGGAACGAGATATAACGAGGTATATGAATAGTTAAGGCAAGTATTAGTCAGCTATTGGCGATCTTCTAACAGTTGATTCAGAGGGTTATGACACTTCATTGATCATAGACACGAGGAAGGCAGAGTTTTGCGTAAACTGTTTTAACTGTTGTTTTGTATTGAAGCTTCAAATGTATTTGTATTTGTATGTTTGCAGTTACAATTAATAATCTCGTAGAAAAAAGTGAGTATTGCTTTTAACATTTAACTGTCCATGTTTTGCTTTTTATTACTTTTATTGTTGTAGGTGTGACATTTGATACAAAAGTTTTTGTAGTTGGTACACTGCAACCTTGTTATAAGGCTCATTCTAGGAGGCAAGCAAAATGAGCGTTATGATGAAATGCACCTTCTGAATGGCATAACGTGCATAGTAATGGACTGGTAGATCATGTCGGGCAGTCATAAATAACACCAGTTTGAAAACAGCAAGCAACAGTGTTATAACTCAAGAAAACTATTAGCTAATGAAACGTAATGTACGCTGGCATAAAACTCATATGGTTAATAAGATGATAGATGATTGAAGAATAACACCATCATCATTTAACGGGATCCAACGTGATGATGTGTAAAATTCAGAATTGTTGCTGGATCACGCCCATATAAATAGGAAATTTAGGTATAGAAATCTCATAGTTGTGGAGAAATTTCATTTTGTCTTGTGGGTATTTGTTGATGCATCTGGTATGTTATGTAGTCTATTACAAATTGCCATGTTTTTGTTTAGTCTTTTTAAAGTAACAGCTTGGGTTATGCCACTTGTGTTTTATGTCGTGTTGCAGTTGTTTATCTTGTTCTTTTCCATCCGTTAATGATCATGATGTGCTGGTCGTACTGGAAAACCATCTTTACTCCAGCTGCCACTCCACCCAAACAGGTTGATAGCAGCTATAGCATGTTTTAGTGTGTGGACTGATAACAGCATAATACCAGTGACCCTCTGTAACTTCAAAAGCTTTCTTTAAACAATGTCAGCCCCCTCCTCATTATACCACGCCAACCCTCACGCACGTAACAAATATAATACACAATTCAGGTGCTTGCCCCATTCAGGGCCTGTTGCATGATTGTCACTTAAGTTTAAGTGACACTTAAGATTATTTTGCGTCAGACATTACTTCATCTTGAACGTAATTTTGTATTCTTGTTACGAATTGAATGGTGTTAAGTTGACGTTGTTCGTCATTTCATTTTTAAAAATCATAGAAAATGATATTTAGGATGTCGTAATGTGTGATGCAGAATGATCTTAAGTGTCGCTTAAATTTAAGTGAATTTCATGCAATCGGCCCTTCATCAGGAAATTTATTAAAACGATCCCCTGTACACAACCACGCGTGTTTAAATTTACTGGAAAAAAGAAATGTTTAATTTTGAAACAACACCGAATATTGTATGGCAACAGAAATAAACAAGTCGTTAACTGCGACACGGTTGTCAGTTGTCACACCAAACAATACAGAATGAATGTCACGATGTCCTGGTTTGCTAATAACGTTCTCTCTGCCAATGTGATTGCGTGTCTCAGCACACTGCATGGGTCATATGTTTGTTAGGATGCTAACTGGAAAAGAGGTGTGGTAACTTTTTTGGTCATTGTCGTTGTGTTGTAGTTCTATTTATCGAAGCCAGACCTGGCTCGTTTTGAACGCGAGCTGAGTCAGTCAAATCGTCGGGAAATTCTGATGCAAGCGGCAAGAAGCTTGCCGATGCAGTGTCGTACCATCAGCGGAGGTGGGTTTGTTGGATGGATTCTAGTGTTTGTAGGATTATTTATACATGGAGATTATTTTATGCTGCCTGCTAAAGGGATGACAGCATAGTAGTTGGTCAGTGGCATTTCTAAGTGGTTAGCACATCGGTCTTTAGCCAGCACACTATTCCTGATCTGCGCCTGATCGGTGGTTGACAGGTGACCACTTTGTCGGTAAACTGTTTGCTAAGCCAACTGAGCCTTCCATCCCTCTGGGATCAGTAAATGAGTAGTGATCCATGGATTTCGAGGGTGGCGACCATTAAACTGCAGACTGGGGCTGCGTATGGCTGTTAGCCACAGGTCTGTAGGCTGTATGCATGCTCTGTCTGTGACAGTAGCGTATTAGAGATGATATTGACTTCATGACAATATGCTATACAAATTCACTTTCAGATTCCAAATTTCAGTAATTTATGTATTGTACAATTTTGCAGTTTTGTTGTTGTTGTTGACTTCCACGTTTATTTCCGAAGTTTTCGCGTCACTACCGCAGACGACTTCCTGTCTGTTGGCGAGAACTTACGATTATTATTGGTAATTGCGTCACTTCTGTCGCTGTTTGCAGAAATGCGTTACTGTGATAAATGCAAAGCGCTGAAGCCTGACCGAGCACACCACTGCTCTGTCTGCGGCAGGTGAGTTGGAGTAGTAATGGGTGATAACAATAATAGCAATATTAATAATAATGACAATATTAATAATAATAATAATTCTTAGAGTGCAGCTGTTGCTGCATCCCTTTCATGCTGGTTGACGGCATAGCTGAGTGGTTAGGATGTTGGTCTTTGGCTGGCAGACTTTTCATGACCTGTGCCTGACCTGTGGTAGGCAGAGTGAAAATCTATGGTTATCGAGCTTTTTTTATGAGTGTGTGCAGCACACATGATATAATGTGGAATGCTTACTGTTGCGAGTTGTTTGTTTGTGGAATTGGATTAAAGTAGCTGTCGACCTGTGTTTAACTCAGTGGGTGGTGATTTTTATTGAGCATCAATGTTTCATCTGTAACAAGTAACTAAATAGAGAGTAACTACCACTACTGCTACCGCTACCACTGACTGTTGTACGAAGAAATTCTAGTTTGCTGGTTAACAGTGCTGCAGGTAAGGTTCACTTATATTGTGCCGAAAGTCGCGTATGCCACCTCAGTGGCACTGTGCGCGTGTGCGACTGTGCGTCACAGACATGGCTGGCATACAGCCGAGGCTGTGGCCAAGCCTGCACTCACGGACTTTGGCCTGCAGCCCTACAGCCGTACGTAGCTATTGTTGTTACATTTTGGCAGCGGTTAGAAGATTGCCTTGACAGGGTGCTGTGTGATTTGTTGACAGATGTATCCTGAAGATGGATCATCATTGTCCATGGTGAGTAAGCTGTTTTATCTGAGGCTGTGTTGTCCTTGATTTCTGGCCAAGTATCGTTATAGATGATTGAACCGGGATAATTGTGTGTTGTATTCTCACTGTTAAGTTGTCCGAGTCACCGAGTGTGTTGTTGTTGGCTACTGGTGAAGGTGAAGATGATAAAGTGGGATATTCAGCTACTAGAGGCTGAGGCCCAATGCTCAACCCATGAGCCATGCAATGGTGATTGTTAGTTAGTTAGTTAGTTAGTTAGTTAGTTAGTTAGTATTAGAATCGTCATTAACGTGACGTAAATCCAAAGACTAAGATCACGGAACAAAGATGTTGAGTCAAAGACGCAGAGACAAATTCAGTAAGATTGGTGGTATGAACGCGCGAATAGTTCTGTCTTGAGTCGACTTCTGAACTGTAACACTGATGTGGAAGAACGGACAGAACGAGACAGAGCATTTCACGTGGATGCTGCTGCTGACTGAAAAGACCGTTTACCGATGGTGGAGCGAATTGTCCATGGCATTGGCACAAGGTCCAACTGTGTGCATGTATGTGGTGAGCAGTCTTTGTCCACTTGGTTTTGGTTTGTGGCCAGCAAACTAAAAGAATATCGACCAAGACTGCTTCATGTTCTTGTTTGCTTGCCAACACTACCTCCCATTCACAATTCTGGCCATCCCTTCCCATACAGTCAGAAGTTGCATTCCTGCCTCACAGCATGAATGAATGAATGAAAGTGAATTTATATAGTGTATTGTCATGAAGTAGCAATAATGTCTAATATGCTATTGTCACAAACAGAGTGGGAGTACAGCCTATAGGTTGCAGGCCAGGCCTGTGGATAACATCCATGCCCCACCCTGGTCTGCCGTTTAGTAGTCTCATCCTCGTGATCCATGAAATTACATGCATCACTGCTCATTTACTGACCCCGTAGGGATGGAAGGCTGAGTTGGCCGGAACAGTGGCTGAACAGGCAGCATACATCTGTGCCATTATAAATGCTTGCTGTTAACGTTCACAGTTCTGGCACGTTATGGCTATTTTTTTGTACCTGGTTATGAGCTAAACACCAGTTGCACAATTTATACTGGCATCACAGCATCAGTAAAACAGATTAGACTATACACAGTGGCTCAAAAAACCGAACCCTTAAACATGTTGGCCTAACCACATCAAAACAAGCTGGCTGTTAGTGACTGTTTGCAGGATGTATCACCATTTCATTGCACACCAATTGAAAGTGTGGTAGTGGTAGAGAACCAGCTGGGCAGTTTTTTTTCTGAGACACAGTGTGGTTAAAATGGAAGTTAAAATGCTGGTTCTTAGTTGGCGTTTGACGGTAACAGTTGTGCTCACGAAATGTGTTCATGTTGCTCTGTCTGTCACTGCTTTAGAACACTGCATTGGTAATATAGCTGATGATGCGACATCACTGTTGAAGTAAAGTGGCATATTATTAACCTGTATACTGTATGTTAACGATATATGACTGTTGTATCATCATTCATCATGTGTGAATGAAGTGGTGTGCTGTGTTGTCAGGGTGAACAACTGTGTATGTTTTTCGAACTACAAGTTCTTCCTGCTGTTTCTCACATATGCTCTCCTCTACTGCATATTCGTGTCACTTACATCACTGCAGTATTTCATCAACTTTTGGACGGTGGGCATTCGTTTGACATTCACTCTGCGTGATAATCTTTTATTTTTCCATTTTGTTATCCTGTCTCGTTGCGTGTATGCAGAACTGTGACTTGTGGTTGAATGCATTTATTCCGTTTTCAAGTTGATAGCAGATGATCTCATAGTTGTTAACATATTATTTAGTACCGGTTATAGTGATATAAAACAAATAGTAAATGATTGTATTCTTTGTAGCCATAACAGAACTGGTAATAAATGTTTTGTCTACAGTGTTTTAATAGCAGCACATATGGTGTGAAGACTATTATATTTATTTATGTATAATGTTTATTCGTGGAGATTTGAGAATATAATTCTGTTTCAATTCACAACATTGCTGCTATTGCATTAAACATAATGCCGTTTAGTATTCCAAATTTCCATGCATTTCAGGGTGTGAGTGACGGTGATGTGCCAATGGCGAACCTTCATATAGTGTTTCTGTTCTTCGCGGGAGTAATGTTTGCCATCAGTCTGATGTCGCTGTTCGGCTACCACTGCTTTCTGGTCTCCAGAAACAGATCCACTCTCGGTACGATACGATCCCGTGTGTTTTGTGTTATAGCTGTTTGTACAATGTTGCGTTGTTATGAGGCTGATTAAGGTGCCACAGTCCGTAGAACTCATCATCGACATTCCTTCATCCCTTCCGTGAACCATGACACCGCCTCAGCACATTCAGCTGCCAGGCTTTTGCCATTGCCGGTCCGTCCGTCTAAAACAGCCTCCCGGACCCCTGTCCACACCCGAATGCACTGAAGCCGCTTTGAGGCGGTTGCTAAAAACATTTATGTTCGCACGGTACTAATGCACCGTGCACACTAGTGGGCTTTTACAGATGATGTGCTATATAAACGGACACATTGTCTTTGGTCTTTGAGCCTACGAGTGGTATTATCCACAAAGTCTGTGACACATGGCCAGTGCGACACCTCACCTGTAGCTTACCTTCCTAACTTCAGAGCATCGTCACTCATTAGCTGGTACCAGTAGCAACTTATACTGAGGCAGTTGTGTGGGAGTGGCTACCCAGAGCCACATCCTGTCCTAGAGTACCCGGGCTGCTGTGTCGCCAGTACAATGAGATGGCGTCTAACTGTGTTCCTGTGGCAAGACCCAGATGATGCCTTACATTGTCGACTCGTACCCATTGACGAAGCTGGATGGCGGTTTGTCCAGACTCCAATCTGCAGATTCTGATGCGATGCAGTGGCTGGCAAACCTTGGAAGGTGAACCCGCGTATGAAAGAAGACCTAGAGCCTTGCTCTATGGCACAGTGGGTGAGAACTTAACTCGGGACCTGTTGATTGTGGTTCGAGCACTGAAACTGCTAAGGTATCTAGATGGGCAATATGGGGGATACTGCACGTATTGAGGCGTTTCGTTATATGCATTCTTAGCTGTTATTGTAAATACTTATAAAGTTGAGTGTTAACTGGAGTACATTCAAGATCAGTTTTAGAGTTAGAGGGTCAAGAGTCCAATAAGTTTCAAGTTTATTATTAACAAAATTGTACATATCCTAGGCTAAACCAGTTGATGTCTCGCACTTCTTTTAAAAGAAATTAACAGTTGGGTTCAAGCTTGTGTTTTCTACTTGCAAAAACATCTCTTTACTCTAGGCCATAGTTGTAGCTCGAGAAGTGCATGTTTTTCCGGATGCAATTCAGCTGTGCTCATCTGCATGTCAACAGAGGCATTTCAGACTCCGATCCTCGTCACTGGACCCGACAAGAACGGCTTCAACCTCGGCTGTCGTCGGAACTTCCTCGAAATATTCGGCGACGACCGACGACTCTGGCTCGTGCCGAAATTCACGAGGTATGCGACCTACGTGGAGACTCTGCTCACAGAAAAGTTTGCCGTACTACTGACATACACCGGCCCAACCAGTTTTAGTTGGCCATTGCAGTAATCCAATGGTTTTCGATTATTCCTGTTTCTGTTGCGTAATTAAGTTGTAGCTTGTTTCTGAATTGCATTTCTGTTGTGCAATGTTGCGTCTGTATTCAGTCATTTGCTTTCTGTTGCATCTGATCAGCTGATGGATTTCTCTGCGATGTTGGGAAATTCTTGCTGTTGAACCAGGAATCAGATACATGGTCACATATGTAACTGTTGTATGGTTATGGGTTGAGCATTGGGCCCACTCAGCCATTGAGAACGACAACAAGGCAGCAGTTACAGCACAGTGTTATGTGGTGGACCTTGTGGCAATTTAGATTATTTCTACCTAGGCCATGATTATTAATAGACACAGCCCCTGAGGAAGAGATGTAGACATTCCAGCTTTTGTTCCAGTTTTAGTTTGCTTTTTAGCTAAATGATGCTAATGATAATAATAATGATAATGATAATGTGAGCATGCATGGTATGTGAAAGCGGCAGCAGTGACGGAGTGGTTTACCCCACGAGGGCGGCAGGCCTAGTGTCCGCCGTTGGTAACTCGTACCACTCTATGGAGCTGACCGTGGCTTCAGTCACGGAGCCAGATGCAGTAGCCGACGTTGCGAGGTATCGAACGTGATAAGGAGGATTATGAGTGTTTTGCGTGAAGTGTTTGTTCCCTTGCTTGTGTCACATTGTTATTGCATGCTGACATGTTGTTGTCTTATTTGCTGCTACTACACTGTGTCCCCCAAAAAAACACCCCCCCCCCTTTGTTTGTGGGGCCTGTGTGATGCTCGGGATTGTTAGAATAAGCCCACCTCGTTTCCTGACCAAGCGTGGTAAGAAGCGGCAAGATTGGATAGTTTTTATTCTCTTTCTGTGCTCTATGTTCTCTCTTTCTCACACTTTTTCTTTTATTCATTTCCCCAGCAAGCCACATTTTCAAGCTGCTCCTTACCACAGGATACTTTTTAAATTAAGGATATAGCCTGTTTGTGTTGAAAATGTCGTTAATTCCAGTTAACGTACATTTGTTTTTGGAATTAACTGGGGTCCTAGGTCAACTGCACTGCTGTGAAATTTCTGAAAAGTAATTATCCGACGTCAAAGTTTGGGTTATTCCAAAAAAGATGACAGGTGCACGTTTTTGGACTCTGTGATAAACTATGGCCATTGTTTTGAACTAGGTCAGGTGGTATATGATTATTCGTCAGCAGTGTGCAATACTGTCTAACGAGGCTGGAAATGGGACAGTTTGAAAGTACTCCAGGTCAATCAGTTCTTTAATCAAGGTGTATCACTTATTCCATATGACGTAATTAAGCGTGATGTGGGTGCTTTGAAGTGCAATGCATTTGCATTTCTTTTCCTCATATACTTAGTTTGTCCGGCATATACTTCAGTGATGTTGGGATAATGTTAATATATGACATTTTGCATGCATGTTGTTTTTAACAGAATAGTTTGTGCATTATTTTGTTACGAATTTTTACTCACAAATCCATTTGCTGCTCTTTTTTCGTTGGCCATGTTCCTAGTGTATGTCATTAGTACAGTGAAACTATATGCTCTTATTTTGCTTAGCACGATATTCTTTTATGTATGGT
>Ga0209568_1000617_pt1 | contig 12601 bp, 10 predicted proteins | sample WorMetOlspDAHAB2_FD_187406 | JGI IMG/M metagenome (GOLD analysis project Ga0209568, IMG submission 187406) | Marine gutless worms symbiont microbial communities from Max Planck institute for Marine Microbiology, Germany - Olavius sp. DAHAB.2... ...
AATGGCTGGCGTGGACTTGTTCGATCCCCTCTCCCCGGCCCTCTCCCGGGGGGAGAGGGGGTGTAGCCTGTAGCGCGCCCTACCCATTGCCAGAGGCGATGTTTCCATTTATACCTTAACCATTACCCGGAATATTATAATCGTTATTTAAAAAAATCCTGTTAATCTTGTCCTATTAGCGGTTGGCACGACGATTATTTGCGTCCATTTGCGTTGATTTGCAGCTAATTCTTCCGGGACGGTCTTGTCCGCTCCGTGTTATCGGTAGTCGAGAGCATCCGTACCGGATGCCCCTGCTGCCGAAGGTAGAAATCCGCCAGCGGCAGGTCCTCCGGTCGTGTGATCTTGATGTTGTCGGCGTGACCCTCGACCAGCATGGGCTCCAGTCCCAGCAGCTCCACGGCGGCGGCGTCGTCCGTAACCAGGCTGCCCTGGTCCAGGGCAGCGCGCAGGGCCTGGCGCAGGAGGCCGAGCCGAAACAGCTGGGGGGTAAAGGCGTGCCAGAGGGCGTCCCGGGGGACGGTGCGGCGTATCGCACCGCCCTCTCCGGTCTGCTTCATGGTGTCCCGCACCGGCACCCCCAGGAGACCGCCCACCGGATGGTCCGCCAAGGCGGCCAGCAGACGGTCGAGGTCATCCCGGCGCAGACAGGGCCGGGCCGCGTCGTGCACCAGGACCCGGTCCGCCGCGTCCGCTTCCCGGGCCAGAAGGTCGAGGGCGTTGAGCACCGAGTGGCAGCGTTCGGTCCCTCCGTCTACCCGCCGGACCCGAGGATGGTCGGCGCAGGCGGTGCGGGGCCAGAATCGATCCTCCGGGTCCAGGGCGACACAGACCCCCGAGATTTGCGGATGGTCCAAAAACAGCCCCAGGGACCACTCGATGACGGGGCGACCGGCCAACTCCAGGTATTGCTTGGGAACCGAGGCCCCCATTCGGCGGGCGACCCCGGCCGCGGGAATGACCGCCCAGTATCCGGGTGCTGTCGACATTTAACGCTGACCGGCCGTTTTCAGAAGCCGTCCGGTTGAAGAGCCGCCCGGATCAAACGGTCCGTATCGCATCCAGGCTGACCACGGGCTCGTCCCCTACCACTTCCGCGCTATGGAGGATATGTTTCGGCACCGCCAACAGGTCGCCTGCCTCCAATATCGCGCTGCCCCCTTGCAGGGCCATGCGGAAGCGTCCTGAGAGAACGCCGTCGATCTTGTCGACCCCGTGGTCGTGTTCCGGGAAGCAGGTTCCCGGAGGATAGACGTATTTACTGACGGTATAGCCTTGGGCCTGGAGCTTACGGCGCATGTTGGTCTCAGTGAGCGCGCCGTCATGCGCCGGGTCCCAGTGTTCGATCTGCATCATCTCTCTCCCGATATCGCTCCCCATCGAGCTGTTGCACGGAGTTGTCAGGTCACGCCCTGCGACGCCATCATTTCGAGGTTCGAAGGGCAATACCCATGAAAACATAGGCGACGGAGGCAAGACAATGAAAGTGATCGAAATGCGCGAGACCGGCGGACCCGAGGTCCTGACCCCGACCGCACGGGCGGTACCGGCGCTCTCTTCACCCACCGGCCTGTTGGTGCGCCTGAAGGCGGCCGGGATCAATCCCGTCGACGCCAAGCTTCGTGCGCGCGGGGTGTTGGTGCCGGACGGCCTGCCGGCGGTGCTCGGTTGCGACGGCGCCGGCGTGGTGGAGGCCGTCGGCGAGCAGGTCTCGCGCTTCAAGCCCGGTGATCCGGTCTGGTTCTGTCATGGCGGTCTGGGCGGACCCGAGGGTAATTATGCGGAGTACGCCCTGGTGGACGAGAGTATCGCCCAGCCGAAGCCTCAGGCCCTCGACTTCGTCCATGCCGCCGCGGCCCCCCTGGTCCTGATCACGGCCTGGGAGGCCCTCTATGATCGTGCCGACCTGGCCCCAGACAAGCGGGTGCTGATCCATGCCGGCGCCGGGGGGGTCGGGCATGTGGCGATCCAGTTGGCGCGGCTGGCCGGCGCCAGGGTGTGCACCACGGTCAGCAGTCCGCAAAAGGCGGAACTGGTACGGGCGCTTGGTGCCGAATGCGTGATCGACTATCGGGAGGAAGACCTGGTCGCGGCAGTCATGGATTGGACCGAGGGCGAGGGCGTGGACCTGGCGCTCGATACCGTCGGGCCGGCGGTCTTCGCCCAAACCGTACCGGCCATGGCCTACTACGGCAATCTGGTCACTATCCTGCAGCCGGGCTCGGATCAGGATTGGAAGGAGGTGCGCAACCGTAATCTGCGCATCGGCTTCGAGCTGATGTTGACGCCGATGCTGCACGAACAGCCCGCTGCCCGCGCGCACCAGGGAGAGATCCTGCGTCGTTGTGCCCAGTGGATCGATACCGGCGAGCTTCGCATCCAGGTCTCCGAGACCTTTCCGCTCGAGCAGGCCGCTGCTGCCCATCGCCGCATCGAGACGGGCCATACCCAAGGCAAGTTGGTGCTTACCACGGATTGAGAACCTATCCCAAATGGTTCACCAATGAGTTATAGTAGTACGGTCCACCGGCGATTTTTAGCCCAATTGGGATAGGCTCTAAGAAGCGGTCTGATTGCACGGGCGGGCCGGCATTCCCTCGGCCGGGGCGGTACGCGGTGACGGAGGAAGCTCCGATGGACAGGCTTCGCTTTGCCTATCCTACGCCGCTGGACCGCACGGACGCCTGACCAATGCGGAGCGGGGGCGCCTCAAGGCGCGACTCGAACAACGCGGCACCAGCCCTCCGCCGAGCAGTGGTAGTGGTAAGCGCGGGCTTGCCCGCGCTGTTTGCTCCGGCGCTCGGTGCGCGGGCAAGCCCGCGCCTACAAGCGTAGCCGGCGACTGGAAGCCGGCAATCGCGGCCGGTAGCCGGAAATCGGCAACACGCGCCCGTCCGGGGGACTCCTTGACCCATTAACGTCATAATCAGTGAAAATGAGTCGTTGGCTTTCAGTTGATTCGCATATTCTGATTTTCACCTTCCTGAGCGGTAAGGCTTCCGTCCTGGAAGCGCAACCCAGCAGAGGCTACCGGGGGTCGTCGGAGAAATGAGCGCACCAGGTGTGGATAACAAGCGGCGGCGCGTCCTTGTCGCCGCCACGAGCGTAGTCGGAGCGATCGGCGCCGGTTACGTGGCCGTTCCCTTCATTGCTTCCATGAACCCGAGCGCCAAGGCCCGGGCGGCGGGGGCGCCGGTGGAGGCGGATATCGGCAAGCTGGAGCCGGGCGCCATGCTGCGGGTCAAGTGGCGCGGCAAACCGGTGTGGGTGGTGAATCGCACCGAGGAGATGTTGGCCGCGCTTCCCGAGCTGGAACACCTGCTGGCGGACCCGGAATCGGCGGCATCCGCGCAGCCGGAAAGCTGTCGGAATCAGGCGCGCTCACTCAAGTCCCGGTATCTGGTGGCCGTGGGTATCTGTACCCACCTGGGCTGCTCCCCGACCTACCGGCCCGAGGTGGCCCCCGCCGATCTGGGACCGGAGTGGAAAGGTGGTTTCTTCTGCCCCTGCCACGGCTCCCGATTCGACCTGGCCGGGCGCGTCTACGCCGGGGTTCCGGCACCGATCAACCTGGAGATACCGAAGCATACCTATATTTCCGACACCGTCATCCTGATCGGTAAGGATGGAGGAGCAGCCTGATGAGTACAGAGCGTACCGGATTCCTCGGTTGGATCGACGAGCGTTTCCCGCTCACCAAGGTCTGGAAGGAGCATCTGTCCGAGTACTATGCGCCTAAGAACTTCAATTTCTGGTACTACATGGGCTCGCTGGCGATTCTGGTGTTGGTGCTGCAGATCGTCACCGGCTTGTGGTTGACCATGAACTACAAGCCCTCGGCGGACGATGCCTTCGCATCGGTCGCGTACATCATGCGGGATGTGAACTGGGGCTGGCTCCTGCGTTACCTCCACTCCACCGGCGCCTCGGCTTTCTTCATTCTCATCTATCTGCACATGTTCCGCGCCCTGCTCTACGGCTCCTACCGCAAGCCGCGTGAGCTCTTGTGGATCATCGGCGTGATCCTCTATCTGGCCATGATGGCGACCGCCTTCTTCGGCTATCTCCTGCCCTGGGGGCAGATGTCCTATTGGGGCGCCCAGGTCATCGTCAATCTGTTCGCGTCGGTCCCCGGCATCGGCGAGGATCTGTCCGTGTGGGTCCGGGGCGATTATGTCATCTCCGATGCCACCCTGAACCGCTTCTTCGCCTTCCATTTCCTGGTGCCCTTCCTGATCGCGGGTCTGGTGTTCATCCATATCGTCGCCCTGCACAAGGTGGGCTCCAACAACCCGGACGGGATCGAGATCAAGAAGGGTCCCAAGGGCAATCGCTGGGACGACCAGGCGCCGGCGGATGGGATCCCGTTCCATCCCTACTATACGGTCAAGGACATCGCCGGGGTGGTGGGCTTTCTGATCCTGTTCTCGGCCGTGGTCTTCTTCTGGCCGGACTTCGGCGGCCTGTTCCTGGAGGCGCCGAACTTCCAGCCCGCCAACCCTTTGAAAACGCCGGAGCACATCGCCCCCGTGTGGTATTTCACACCCTACTACGCCATCTTGCGCGCGGTCCCACCCATGTTCGGCTCCCAGTTCCCCGGCGTGGTGGTGATGTTCGCGGCCATCCTGATCCTGTTCTTCCTGCCTTGGCTGGACCGCAGCGAGGTGAAGTCCATCCGTTACAAGGGGATGCTCTCCAAGATCGCCATCGGCGTATTCGCGGTTACCTTCATCGCTTTGGCTTGGCTGGGCCTGGAGTCGGCTACGCCCGCCAAGACCCTGCTCGCGCAGATCTTCACCGTGCTCTATTTTCTGTTCTTCCTGCTGATGCCGATCTACAGCAAGCTGGATAAGACCAAGCCGGTCCCGGAGCGGGTGACGAAAATGAGCTGGATAAACAGGATCAAGACCAAGCAGGTTCCGGAGGAGGGGGCAAAATGAAAAGATTGCTTATCGCATCCGTTCTCTTGCTGGCGCCCGTGTTTGTCTCGGCCTCCGGCGGCGCCGGTGTGCACCTGGAAGACGCCGATATCGATCTCAAGGACAAGGAATCCCTGCAGCGGGGCGCCAGGTACTTCGTCGATTACTGCATGGGTTGCCACTCCCTCCAATACATGCGCTACAACCGGATGGGAGAAGACCTCGGGCTCGACGAAGTTCGGATCCGGCGAGACTTCATCTTCGACAAGGAGACCAGGCCCGGCGATCTGATGGTCAGCGCCATGCGCCCGAAGGACGGTGAGCAGTGGTTCGGTACCGAGGTGCCGGATCTGACGCTGGTCACCCGCTGGCGCGATCCGGATTGGGTCTTCACCTACCTCAAGAGCTTCTATGTGGACGAGAGTCGGCCTTACGGCGTCAACAACGCGGTGTTTCCCGATGTGGGCATGCCGCATGTCTTGGCCGGTCTGCAGGGATTGCAGAAGGCCGTCTATGCGGAGGCCGAAGGCGAGCACCATGGCGCGTTGAAAGGTTTCGAGCCGATGCAGCCGGGCAAGCTGGCGCCGAAGGAATACGACCGGATGGTCCGCGACCTGACGAATTTCCTGACCTACGCGGGTGAGCCCATGAAGCTCGAACACCGGCGGTTGGGCTTCTATGTGCTGGGCTTTCTGCTCGTACTCTTCGGTCTTGCCTACCTACTCAAAAAGGAATATTGGAAAGACGTCCATTGAGTGGGGGCGGCTGAGCGGGGGGCGGTACGGTCTTTTTATCAGGCCGCTCCGCAACCTGCGGCGGTCGGAAGCCAAAGCAACCGCGTGATGGTCGTGGCTGAATTCAAGTGGTTGAGTCTACCGGCCCCGACTGCGTCATTCCGGTAGGGATTGCCGGAATCCAAGCCCAGGGATGGCAAAGACAGTGGAAAGACCGTGGGGATTTAAATCGGGGTGTTATATTTTCATATATCCCGTAGGGTGGGCTGTGCCCACCATTACCGTCCCTAGTACCCCATCAATTCAAAGTTGGCGGTGCACTAGGATTCCTTGACGGACCCGCATCTTTACAAATGAGTCAAGTTTTGTATGCACGGCACAAAACATTCACACCTCGTGGGCTTAAGGCGAAGCCTAGTGCCTCAACATCTTTGTTATGATGAATATGATGCATGATATATTATTGGGTAGTGGTAAATATTTAAATGGTCAGCGTAGAGGGGTTCATTAACCACGCCCGATCGCTTCTTTTGATTCCCTCTCCCCAACCCCTCTCCCGGCGGGAGAGGGGCTTTTGCGATACCCTCGGAGGGAGAGGAGGTGCAGCCGGTGGCGTGCCCAACATATTGCTATCGGCGATGGGTAGTGGTTAGTGTTTAAATGGAAATACCGCCACTCGCAGTGGGTTTGGCGCACCGCAGGTTGCACTCCCTCTCCCTTCGGGAGAGGGCTGGGGAGAGGGGGGCAAAGAAAAGTCTATGCTAGCCATTTAAAAATTTACCACTACCCAGCGATGTTCTCATTTAAACATTAACCACTACCTATTATTGATTGATTCAATCGAATTTCTGTCATCGAATAAAGCTTAAGTCTCTATATCAATCAATTCAAAGTTGATAGGGTACTAGGTGGTGTTGACATTTAACGATAACCGACTGTTTTCACGTGTTTAAACGCCCGCAACATGTCACAGATCCAGGATGAGAGCCGACTCCCCAACCCCTCTCCCCGGAGGGAGAGGGGTTGGGGAGAGGGTGATTCAAGCAGTCGGCTGTGAATGTCAACGCCACCTAGTCTCGCCAGCTAATAGTACAGGATGAACAGGATTTCGAATGAAAATCGCTGCTGAAAAAACACTTGGCCGAGAAGCTAGTGGGATCGGTTGGGCCATCGGCCGGCCCCTTTTGGAGAGCGCCGCCAGAGCGGTGCCCCGGATCGGGTCGCAGGGAGTGGGTTACTAACCCGATTGCCGGGGAGCGGCGGCGCTATCTTTTATCCGCACCGCACCGCACCGCACCGCGGCGACGGCGCTTTGGTTGTGGTCGGCTCGCATCCAAAGCGGCGTCGGGTCCGTGCCAACCGGGAGACCGCTGCGACCGGCACGCACTGGTGATGTTCCGAGGCCCAGGGGCCGATGATTGCCGCCGCACTCCAAAGGGTGGGATGCCGACACCGGCGGAAGGTGCTCCGATCCGGTCTGAATGACCGATCACGGGTATTTCATGCCGGTAGTGGTAGCTTTTCAAGAGGGTACAAAAAGCCCCTCTCCCACCGGGAGAGGGGTTGGGGAGAGGGGATCGAATTGGTTCCCACTTTCAACTCGCCCACCACCTCATGCCTTCTGCGTGCTCGGTGTCTCCGCAACTCTAAAATAGGCTTCTTGTCGGGTTACGCCCCTCACCTAGCGCCATCGATCAAGCGATCGATGGCGCTAGGTGAGGGGCTAACCCGACCTACAAAACTTAAATATCAATTAATAAGATCCTGTGAATCCTGAACATCCTGTTAATCCTGTACGATTGGCGCGGGAAGAGGAGCTGTCATGCCACGCCAAGGTTTTGTTTTAGCAGCGGGTATTATGCGGCTGCCCTGCGCCGCGTCTTCCGGCTCAACGCTTGAGTATTTGCAGGGTCTCTTCGAGCTCCAGCCGCAGCTGATGGATGATCTGGTGGCTTTGCGAGGCGTCCTGCCGGGCGGTCTTGCCCGATAGCTGTTGGCGGGCGCCGCCGATGGTAAATCCCTGCTCGTAGAGTAGACTCCAGATCTGGCGTACCATGAGTACGTCATGATGTTGGTAGTAGCGGCGATTGCCCCGTCGCTTCACCGGCTTGAGCTGGGGAAACTCTTGCTCCCAGTAGCGCAGGACATGCGGCTTGACCGCGCACAGCTTGCTGACCTCACCGATGGTGAAGTAACGCTTGCCTGGGATGGGCGGCAGCTCGTTGCTGCTATTGTTCGTTTCCAGCATAGGCTTCCACCCGTAATTTCAGCTTCTGTCCCGGACGAAAGGTGACGACACGCCGGGCGGAGATGGGGATCTCCTCACCTGTTTTAGGGTTTCTTCCAGGACGTTGCCGCTTCTCCCTCAGATCGAAATTCCCGAATCCGGACAGCTTTACCTGCTCCCCCTTTTCAAGGGCAGCGCGGATATGTTCGAAGAACCGCTCGACAATATCCCTAGCCTCCCGCTTGTTCAGACCCAGCTGTCCGAAGAAGTGCTCTGCCATGTCGGCCTTGGTCAGTGCCATCGTGTCAATCCCTCAGTTTTGCTCCCAGCTCACTCTCGATTCGCGCTAACACGCGGGAGACCGTCGCGTCGACTTCCCGATCCGTAAGTGTCCGGGAAGATGCCTGTAAAATCAATCCAAAAGCAAGACTTTTTTTCCCGGAATCTATTTTCGGGCCCTGATAGACGTCGAACAGGACGAGGTCCCGGAGCAGATCGGAGGCGGCGCTCGCCGCGCACTCGCGTACCTGGTCGTAGGAGATGTCCGCGGCGACGACGATCGCCAGGTCGCGCCGGATGGCCGGGAATTTGGACAGGGGCTCGAATGCCGGTAGCCTGCCCCCCCGCAGCTCGGCCAGCGCGAGCTCGAACAGGAAGGCGTTGCCGTCGATGTCGAGCTCCGTCGCCAGGGCCGGGTGCAGCATACCGAGCAGTCCGATCTTGCGGCCGGCGCGCTCGATGCAGGCGGTTTGGCCCGGATGCAGGGCCGGGTGCTCGGCGGGTAAAAAGCGAAAGGAGTGAAAAAAGCGAAATCGGTCCGGAGCGCCGGTGAGGGCGAGCACGGCTTCCAGATCCGCCTTGGCGCCGTAGAAATCGACGGGGCGGACCTGCATGCCCCATTGCTCAGGGGCCGAGTAGCCGACGACCAGACCGGCGAGCACCGCATGCTGTTCGAGCCCGGCTGCGGTGCGAAGGAAACACAGGCCGCTCTCGAAGATGCGCACGCGCTCTTGTTGACGGGCCTGATTTTGCCGCGCCGTCTGCAGCAGTCCCGGCCAGAGGCTGGTACGCATGACGGACATGTCCGCGGAGAGGGGATTGGACAGGGTCAGGACCTCGGGGCGCGGATCGATGCGCTGTTGCAGCTCCGGGCTCACGAAGCTGTAGGTAATCACTTCGTGATAACCCCGGGCCACCAAGGCCAGCTTGGCGCGATCCAGGTCGAATGCCGTCTCGGGGGACGCCTTGGTGGTAGCCGCCGTGCCGGCATGGGTGACGGGGATTTGTTCGTAGCCATGGATACGGCCGATCTCGGCGATCAGATCCGCTTCGAGCAACAGATCGAAGCGGCTACTGGGAGGCACGAGGTCCCAGCCGTCGGCAACCGGGATGACCTGCATGCCCAAGCGGGTGAAGATGTCCTCGATAGCCTCGTCTGCTGGTGCCACTCCCAGCAGCCTGCCGATCCGCTCGCGGCGCAGGTGCAACCGGTTCCGCTGGGGCAAGTGCTCCTCGGCATTGAAGGTCGCGACCGGCCCCGGCTCGCCGCCCACGATGTCCAGCAGCAGTGCCGTCGCCCGTTCTATGGCCCGCGCCTGCAGCTCCGGGTCGACCCCGCGCTCGAAGCGGTGGGAGGAGTCGGTATGCAGTCCATAACTGCGGGCCTTGCCGCTGATAGCGCGGGGCGTAAAAAAGGCACTCTCGAGCAGGATATGGCGGGTGTGAGTTGTCACCCCCGTCTCGACCCCACCCATGATGCCCGCCAGGGCAATGGGGCGGCTGCGGTCGGCGATCACCAGGGTGTCGTCCCGTAGCGCGAACTCCGTGCCGTCGAGCAGCAGGAGGCGTTCGCCCGCTGCCGCCAGGCGCACGCGGATATCTCCGTCCAGCCGGTCGAGGTCGAAGCCGTGCAGCGGCTGGCCGAGCTCCAGGAGTACATAGTTGGTGACGTCTACCACGGGGCCGATGCTGCGCAGACCGCTACGGCGCAGGCGTTCCTGCATCCACAGGGGGGTCGCGGCGGCGGGGTCGATGTCGCGGATGACGCGGCAGACATAGCCGGGACAGGCCGCGGGGGCCTCCGGACGGACCGGGAAGCGGTCGTCGTTGCGGGGGGGGACGGGCTCGATGACCGGTCCCCGGACGGGACAGCGGTTGATGACCCCGACTTCTCGGGCGATGCCGGCGAGGCTCAGGCAATCGGCCCGGTCGGGGGTCAGGTCGAGCGCGATGCACTGGTCGTCGAGGTCCAGATAGGCGCGCAAGTTTACCCCCACCGGGGCGTTCGCGGGCAAGGGTAAGATGCCTTCGGAGGCGGCGGCGAGTCCGAGCTCGCTTGCGGCGCAGATCATCCCCAGGGACTCGACGCCGCGCAACCTGGCCCGCTTGATTTCGAGGCCCTCCGGCAGCTGTGCCCCCAACGTGGCGACCGGGACTTTCATGTCCGCGGCTACGTTGGCGGCGCCGCAAACGATCTGTAAGGGCTCCTCGGACCCGACATCGACCCGGCACAAGCGCAGCTTTTCGGCGTCGGGGTGGGCCTCGACGGTTTGGACGCGGCCCACCAGAACACCGTCGAACGCGGGGGCCGCCGGCTCCACCGCGTCCACCTCGAGCCCCGCCATGGTCAATTGGTCGGCCAGGGTTCGGGTATCCACCTCGGGATCGACCCACTCCCGCAGCCATGACTCGCTGAATCGCATTTGTTGATCCCTAAATTCGATTGTCGCTTAACCATTCAGCCCCCTCCTCTCATCCTGATCCTGAAAACCAGAAATCAAGGGGTTATGTTCGAGTCAAGCCAAAATCCGGAGGAGGGCTGAACGGTTACCACAACAATTGCCGCATTAGCGGTGATTGTTGTCGGTCTTTAGCTCTTTGCTGTGTTCTTCATGTAATCGTATTCGTAATAAAAATCCATTTGTGATGTAGTTATATATTTTGTAATAAAAAGGTTTTCCTCAAATTCTTCGGCGCTATTTACTTCATCAAGCATAATCAATATCTGTGGGGTAGTGGTAAATTTTTAAATGGCTAGCATAGACTTTTCTTTGACCCCCTCTCCCCAGCCCTCTCCCCAGCCCTCTCCCGGAGGGAGAGGGAGTGCAGCCCGCGGTGCGCCAAACCCACTGCGAGTGGCGGTATTTCCATTTAAACACTAACCACTACCATCTGTGGCAGGCTATAAAAATGGCAATGTATGTACATATTTGATTTTACGCCTCTTCCTAATTCGATAAGCTGTTTATGCTGATCTCGTAATTTTTCTACATAATGGTTAAGCCTTTTTAACTCAGGCTGACGGCTTATATCAACCGTTTTCAAATCAACACTGACTACAAGAAAAATTAACTTTTTTAGAAGTATTCCATCCTGCAAGCTTTTCCAATCCTTCATGGTTAATGTTATTCTTTCAATTTGCCTTCCCATCAATTCAATATCGTGATTACATTGGGAGTCAGTAAGGCGGATACAACCATGTTTTCTAAGAAGTATTTCATGCCTGCCCAATTGACTCTGGGATCTTAACAAGCTTTCTGCCAAATCCGTAAATATTTTAACATCGTCACCAGATCTAGCTCTATGAGATAAAACCTTCTTCTTCATCTCAATAAAGATAATTCTTTTATTAGTCTCTATAACCGCATCACATTCACCTTCTTGGCCATCAATATTATATTTCCCTGAATGTAAGGTGATTCCCCTTTTAGAAAGGAGAGATTTGACAGTTTTTTCAAATGAAATCCCAAGTTTTTCATAAATATTTTTATCATAATTGTCAGATATATTTTTTGTAATTGCTTCAAAATATGAACAAGCACACCAGGAAGAATCCATTAATAATCTCTTGTGCTTTCCCTTTTTAATTAATGGCTTATAAGTAAATGTAATATTTTAGTTATTAGCGGGATCAAGATATTCTGCATTAACATCACTTGATTCATGGCTAAAAATTGAATCAAGTTTTCCAATAATTTCCGGAGTTAAGCCGTTAGTCCCGCTAAGAGTCCTAATATCGATACAAAAGGGTCCACGTTTATTGAAGCCAATGTTTGATAATTTTCTTAAAAAAGCAATAGCATCACCAACACTCCACCCTAGATTAGATTTAAGTTCTTCATCATCATAATCCTGGTAAAGATATTCAATAGCGCTGACGGAATCTATTGGTCGATATTGTGGTATAGTAAAAGTTTCATCCCATAAAACAATTTTTCTTAATATTTCTGGAATAGATTCATGTTTAGAATATATAAATTCAAAACTATTATATATTTGCACATTGTAAATAGCCATAAGTGATGATGAAAGCTGAAGAAGCTCTTTAAATTTGTGACAATAGTATAAATTAGTTTTTAATGGTGCACTGTTATGCTTGGCACAAAGATTTAGCAAATAACCAAAAGGCAGTCCTGAGTCAGCATTGCCAGAAAAATTATCGGTAGTGGTGAATTTTTAAATGGCTGGCATAGACTTTTCTTTGATCCCCTCTCCCCGGCCCTCTCCCGGGGGGAGAGGGGGTGTAGCCTGTAGCGCGCCCTACCCATTGCCAGAGGCGATGTTTCCATTTATACCTTAACCATTACCTGCAAACCTTAACCAAAAGGGTTTTCAGGAATGATTATTGAATCGAAAGTGCATACTTGCCATAAATGTGGCAGCAAAGATCTGACCAAGAATGGTATGAATGCATGTGGCAACCAGCAATATCATTGTAAAAC
>Ga0209568_1000618_pt1 | contig 12579 bp, 16 predicted proteins | sample WorMetOlspDAHAB2_FD_187406 | JGI IMG/M metagenome (GOLD analysis project Ga0209568, IMG submission 187406) | Marine gutless worms symbiont microbial communities from Max Planck institute for Marine Microbiology, Germany - Olavius sp. DAHAB.2... ...
TGTATGTAGAGTACAATTTTATAATAAATAAAATAAAAATTGTAACACTTCTACTGAAGTAAATGTACCACATTGCATTAGCTAGATCGCAAAAATGTCTTCTCTGAAAACCGAAAAACAACATTCATTCCGACAGTCAGTCTATTGCGTGTGATAAGATTTGTGGTAGACAGATGCATAGCTCCCACCATACAATAATCCTACCCAGTGTCTATGGCATTGCGTTGTGTAGTACTTCAGAAATGTCAGATTTTGCATTGTTCCAGCATGCATTTGTCGCTTGGTCGAAATACAAGACTCAAAGTAATGTGATACAGACGTGCAGCCGCACAGCGATGGGTGGTAGTTCACACACTGTCTCAGTGTGCTAGTAATACATTAATGCACGATTATTTTTTATTGCAGTGATTAACAAGATTAGAAGATTAATCGCTCGAATTCTCAGTTTGTGAATAATTGATCAGATACTCTTTAAAACTTGATGTTAATTTGTGTTAATGTTCCTGCTACTTTAAACTCTTAAGACCATTGCTGCTTTTGTGTAGTTTTCTGTTTGCACATTTGCTGGAGGTTTCATGCAGAATTGTGTGTTTATGAGGCAGAAACATGCTGGTGTTCCATATGTCACACATGCACCGCGCCATTCGGCATCTGACAGGTTAAACTTGATGAAACGTTGTGGTGATGAACGTCTCTTGTATGGAACACATATAAAGTTTTGTCTTGTCTGAAATTATTCGTTTTGCATTTGCGTATTGAGATTAGGCTGTGATTCATTAATGGTGAGTTTCAGCTCAGTGTCTGTCTTTGCATTTACAATTAATATTTTAATTAATACACCAAAAACTGTCACCACGTGGTTAAGTTTTTATGAATTTTTGTAACAGGACTTTTGAGCCCGATGTTTATTGTCCATTTGTATGTCCTTTTTGTGTTTTTGTTGTTGTAAACATTGTAATAAATGAAAGTATAAAATGATGATTATGGACAGTGCACTGTGGTTGTTTTTGTAATATGTCGTTAATACATTATCGATCATGCCCTCTGACCAGAGTTGACAGTGGACTGTGATGCCTTCATACTGCAGACAAGGCTGCTTTCAATTGGCTGATGTTATATGATGCCTGAAGCATACAGTAGCAGTAACACTGTTGGGAATTAGATGTCTGCTTTACTGCAATTGAGGTATATGATGTACGGTTTGTGGATAACGTATGGCTTGTGTTTGTTGGTGTCGTTGATAAGGAGTTTGCCAGAAATGGAGGAGGTGCGGTCTCGACTTGATGCCAACAGTGAATCGGTGATGGATAAGTCTGCTTTGAATGATGACGAACAGCATTCGGAACCATCGTCAGGTCTGCGCTGTCCGTTGGACATTTGTTGTCATGCAGAGCTTTTTAAACTATGAGACATGTCGCCGTTGTTGCTAGATATTAGATAATGTATTGTTTTGGGGTTTCCAGTCTTTGGCAGATTTTGTAAATTTTGTTCATTTCTAAATAGCAAATTATGTCAAAATGGTTCGATTCCGCTGCAGCCATGTCGCAAAACATTGGGTTCTGATTTTTCTAATTTCGTCAGAATTGACTGGTGTTGCTAAGAGTACGATTGCTGTGGTGTTTAGCAGTATATTTTGGTTGATTGGCAGACTCTGAGGAGCATTTAGATGCGGGATCGTTTCAGGGAACGATGGATCTAAGTCGCTTTCGCCAGCTGATACAAGAGTTAGAGCAGGAACATCCAGTTGCACGTGACCCATCACTTGCAAAACGTGCAGCAGCAAAATCTAATGTTTCCACCCTGAAGCACACTGGTGCGTTCATATTGTACGATTTGTTGTCGAGTCTGGGTCTTTTTCTGGGTCTTTTTCTGCCGGCGACATTTTTATGTGCGTGTGGTCTGTGCTTGCTTTCATAAATTTTTACTGATAATTCATAATTAATATCAGAGATACCGACAGGATTGCTTCTCCACATCATCACAAAGCAATTTTTGCCCAGTTGCCCTCCCCGATGCCGTCAAATGAGTTTCTGTTTAGTACACAATTTTTACAAGTTGCTATCTAAGATTTAGTTTTCTGTTGGCCATAGGCAACAGTCTCTTTGTTTTGCCTGAATGTTGCCATGCGATATTTTTATGGTGAATGACAGTTAGTAATCGCCACTTGTTTGTTCAATTCATATTTTAATCACACACCATATGAAGGTTTGTATATAATGCCATATAGATAGATCATAGTAGTGTTTTTATGTTGTGTGAAGGGACATTTTGAGCTGATCACTGGTTATTAAAGATCATATTTGAGTAAAGTGTGGCACCATGACAGAAGATGGATTTCAGTACAGAAACTTTCTTTACTCCGAGGCATATCACGTGCTGCTGTTGTGACTGACAAAGTCTTAAAATGTACATTTCGTTCAACTAAGGTATAAACTTTAAAAGGCACAGTATATAGTACAAACGTGCCATTCATTCCCAATTGGCCAACCGACATTAAGGTGTAGATAAATATGTGTGGCGTTATGGATACTAAAGTAACCTGCTGTTGGCATATTGTAGAGCCTTATAGAGCACAGGCCAGTCAGGGAGCTGGCGCTTTTCGACGGCCGATGAGTGCGTTGAAGTTTGTAGCCTCGGACAGCGGTCACGACAGTGTAGCAACTGATGCGGCTGCGGTACAGGAGACGCCGGCGAGTAGTCCGAGAGCACCTGCTGCTATGAATGACACCGGAAAGGTGACAAAGGTTCGTCCATTCACGGCCGATCCTCGCACACGTCGTGAGGATGTCTCGAATCAGGCCGCTGCTGCTGCTGCGCCATCCATGGATGACTTTCAACGGGTTGGTTTCTGTTGCATTTCCTGTTTGTTGTTGACTCAATGTGGATCCGCCTCCGAAATGACCTATATTGTGTCGGGTGGGGCGTTAAACTCTACTCACTCACTCACTTGATGTGGATCCGCCTCCAAAATGACGTATATTGTGTCGGGTGGGGCGTTAAACTCTACTCACTCACTCACTTGATGTGGATGAAAATTCACAAGACATTAGATAGACATCATGTCATACGTCACGATTTACGATGTAGTATTGAAGTTTAAAATGGGATTATGTTATTTTTTTTGCTGAATTTGTGCAGAAACAAATTACTTCTGTATTGCTGTAGGAAGTCGACGTCATGTTTGACCCTTCCTAATCGGAGACCACAGTTTTGGGTTCGATGTTTAACTCATGTACACTACAGTAGTACATTTCAAACTCTGAACAACCGTGGCAAACACAGCGTTAGATTTCATGGAGATGCTGTTGCAACACATTTAACCACAATGTTGCTTGCAGTTCTTCGACATGTTGATTTCGCCTTTGCACGTGCGTTTGTCTGTGTGATTTTCCGTTGGTTGCAGGTTCTTGGTGTCGTTCAGTCAAGTCTTGCCGAGTACGAACAGTTGACTGGTCGTCGTCACGGTGATGAAGCTGCTGACGCCACCGCCTTACCGTCTAGTTTCTCAGGCTACACAATGGCACTGCTGGAGGCTGTTGCCAAGATGTCGGTTTACGTCAAAGAGGTATCCTGCTGTGCTTCACCAACCGTGCTGTTTTCTGTTAGTGAAGAAGAAGAGAATGTTAGCAGCAGTGATAACAGGACGTTTTACCGGTGTTTGAAAAATAAAAATTTTAAACGAAATTATGTTTGGAGGTATTTATAGGCACATAACAGCATTTTCACCTACGTTTACAAACCGTGCGTTGGGACAGTTCTGCAAGGACTGTTCATGCAGTGTGAATGTGATATTGTTGGGCATCTTTACGTTCAGTCACAGTGAGTTTGTACGTTTTGAAAATTTTAAAGGCAGATTTCAGCTTAGATTTAAGTACGCATTTACTTCAGAGCAGTACACGAAAAACGTTGGCAGCAGTATGTAGTGAGAAACTTGTTATTGTCGTAGACTGAAGTCCGATGGAGAGCGGAAAGCATTGTTAATGAGCATCTTGCTTCAGATGTGCTGCAGCTTCGGAATCTGGTCGACGCTTTAACAACTGTTAGTGATATTGCTACTGTTTTAAACTGAGACATGTACGTAATACACAGATGTACACAAATACGTTGAAATAATGAAAGTTGTTGACTATATAGTTACTAAGTTTGATAAATTGTTGTACACGCTGTATGTAGCAGTGCATTACAAACTTTCTGCTAAGCCTCTTGTCATGTCTGCAAAGCATGTTCACCTTTGGCCAGTACAAAATTATTCTTTATGGTGACACTATAAATAAATCGCTTGCCAGGCTTTTAAATGATAATTTAAGAGAGATTCAAACCAAATAATCCTAGTCGTCAGTGCACTAATAGCTGTCCTAGTAATGCACCACATACCAGTTATTGCATTTTTTATTTGGTAATACTCTCTAACATTACACACTTTTTTGGTGCACAGAATATGCAAGAGTGGCTGGCCAACTTAAGTTTTGTTGAAGTTTATTTTTTATGTTTAAATTTACTAAGTTACTAAGTTACCGAGCCAAAACTGAACTGTGCTGCAGGATTTGATAGCAGTTCAGGAAGAATATGCACGGCTCAGGAATGAATTAGTAAAACACAGGCGGGACACTGAACAGCAAATACAGGTGTTTACGGTGTGTATATTGCTTCAGTTTCTCTATTCCATTGAATTTCCATAATCTGTGTCGATTGTTATTTATTTCCATTTATTATAATGCCAGTGCATATACACTAACAGTGTTTGTTTGGTAACTTAGAAATATGTATAATATAAGCGTATAACACTGACAACAGTTGCAGTGAATTATTCCTTATCAGTTGGTGTGTTTTTGTCGCCATGACAAAAACGCGTAACTGTTACTGTACTAATAAGTTCTTCTAAGCAATATTTCAATGTTGAGCCAGTAATTGCAATGAGATCTTTTGCTTTGCATGATGAAGATTTTTTTGGGGTTTTAGATGTATATGAGTGGAAGTCTAGTTTCCTGTATCGCGTAAATACCTCGACACTTGTCTGCGTCGGTTGTCACAGCTGCAGTGGATGTTTTCTGTTAATTTTGCAGAATGCTCTGGCAACGTGTGGTGTTGTTGTGGACCAGCAGTCCGCTTCTGTGGTTCTACCTCCCACTGTTCAGCAGAATTGTCACGCGGGGCCAATCACAGCAAATCTATCAGTGCAGTCGTTCAAGTCTGACGCTGATGCCGTCTCGCGTCAGTATATCGCAGATGGTAAGTGGACGTTGTTTTGATTCCCCGATATGCCGATGTTATCTGTTTTTTTTTGTTCGTGTTTAACTAGCTTCAAATGCTCACCGTGTGATGACAATTTGCAGTGCTTTGTGTGTAGAAATTTTGAGAAAGATTGAAGTTATTTTTCAGGCGCAGTTTGCTTATTACACGACAGAATTCAAGTGATGTTTAAATGTCATTTAGATGACTAATATATAGTGTAGTATGATTAAGATCGTATTGTGTATTCATGAGATTCGCCGTATTTTGGACGAAATATTAGTGCACGTTGCAAGTTTTCTTGCCGCTCACATAATGACGCCTGTTCTTAAAGTCGCCATAAGATCTTTCGAAAATTAGCGTCGTTGTAAGTTCGCCATAGCTTTGTCATCACGAATTTATGATCATAAAGTAGTCTTAGACGAACTCATGATCATAAATTTGTCATAAGATATTTAGAAAATTGGGCCCCAGATACAGAAGGTTTGCTTAATGAGAATGATGTTGTTACTGTTGGTGAGAAGCAGGCTGGGCACAGTGTGTTCCGTCTGCAGAACTCGGCACGTGTTATTCCCAGCCATCGACAGACGCACGTCATAACAATTCAGTGAACGTGCAGACGACAGACAAGTACCAGCGTAGTCAGCGGCCGATGTCGGCCATTGTTAGAACGTCGCCCGCCGTGCAAGAAGCCGGGACCGAGCTGCCATGCAGTCGGAGGAGCCTCGATGCGCGGCGTGATGCTATCCGTCAGCAGATGGTGGAGCTGAATAGACAGCGGTCTCTGGCTCAGGCCAAAGTGGACGAACTGCGTCTGCAGGAGCAGCAGTTCACTCAGCAGGTTTCTGCAGCGTATATTGTATCGTGTGCGTTGAAGACATTTGCTGGTGGCGGAATCCGTGGCTCTTTGAATTTGTGCGCGACTCGGTTACCGGACTTCAAGGGACTTGCGATTTGATGCTGCGATTTCCAGTGGCGTCACAGCCTGTTAATGAGGCCGGCCTTCCCCGGCGCCCCAAGCAACTGTTGCCAAATTTTTCTTTACTTACTTACTTCATTGTGTTGTCGCTCACTTTGCACTGTGCTGTGCTTGTCTGCATGTTGTCGTGTCTCTTCTGTTAATTTAGTTTAGTGTTTTGTTGTTCCGTAGCTGCTGTTTCTTGTTTTTTTATTTCTTCTTTTCATCTTTATGTCGGTTATTTTTGCCTCGTGTGCGATTGTCACGCTGGAAAACAATGCCAGCCCATCATTGCCAGCAGCCATCCACGGTCAGACTGCCGGGGAGGAGGGGTCAAGGGCCCCAATGCTAAACTATGTCCAAGGGCCCCCAATTGTTCTGTGACGCCACTGGCGGGCTCAATTCCCAGTGCCTTCAGAAATGACCTATACTGTGTCGCTAGGGGCTTCAAACTGTACTCACTAGTACTCCCAGTCACTCAGCATTCGAGTTTTATCCTCTGTCACCAAAAGCTGTATAATTTGGTTTTTACCGAACATCGTGAAACTCTCTCTACTGCCAGAGAAAGCATAGTAAATCTTCACAAGGTTTTTTTTGCAGCCAACCACCAGTCCACAAATGCTGATCACTAGACTTGCCTCTCACATCCAGCAGATGATCCACTTCCCGAGCAAGTTGGCTGACGGCCCTGATGATATGTTACACTTTGACACTACATCAGTAATTCAAGATTTTATTTTCTTCTGATGTCCCTGGCTGGGATTTGACCAGTGACCCATGAATTGTACTCCCAACATAGCTTTCAAAGCAGGGCATCCTGGATTGTTATTAGTTGAATACCAAGATGGTCAAATCGTTCTGACAGTGATCAGCATACGTGTATAACCTCACTGGTCTATACAAAGATATTTCCACTAAGTTGACTGAGTACAGTAGATTTCAGTGTGTATAATTGTAAGTTTTGATTTGTTCCGTAGTCATTTGTGAAAGTTTCACCGTCAATTTCACCGATTACTGTTGCCTCGGAACAGTCGACAGCAGCAAACGGATCTCAGCTTCACTTGCCGAGCACCAATGTGCGTTGCTGACAGTTATCTATATTTGTTGTAACTAGAAACGCAGTGTATCTACCAGCGATGTGTTCGAGTACAGAATGTTCAAGACCAAGGACAAGGCCAGAACCTTCGAGGCCAGGCAACTTCGAGGCCGAGGCCACGACTTTTTGTCCTCGAGATTGCCAAGATGGTGCTACATCTAATCATCTGTCTTCACACAACTGAGACAGGAGAGTTAAGCACGTGAATCGCAAGCCTTGCACAGTTCTAGTGATCCACACAGTGACTGTGAATACAATACTGAGTAATTAGATAGATTTCTCGAGGCCAAGGCCACGACTTTGTCTCCTCGAGCTGTTCTCGAGGTCCCCATCCCTGCTATCTACACGTTTAGTTATAACGTGTGCCGTGCATGTGGTAACAGTGATATGCATTACATTTATAGTGGTTGTCATCGCCATCTTGTAGGGAATGCATGTTTTAGCTGTTTGATGTCATGAACTTAGCCATGCCTGTCGACTGTTGTGTGTGGAATTCAGGTGAAAAGCCAAGCAGCTAGTGGTGCTGTGAAACGTATTGTTCTGAGTGTTCCACATGCTGTAACTGACAATGGTGTACCTCAGCAGCTGTCTCTTGCAAGTGAGTGGTCATTTTTGCATCATCTTGTGTATGTGCAGAGGGAGGGACCGTCTTCAATATGTACACTGTTTTGGGTTTCTCAAGTTTTGCCCTGGGTTTTCTAAAAATAAATTACTGCCAGGTGCACAAAATTAGAATATAATGACAGTGCCAAAGACCCACTGCGAGCGTTGGTATGCCAAATAATGTAATAATGTTAATGGCCAATAATGCGATAGCCTATTCACTATTAAGGTGGTGAGTTTTTGTGTTTTTAGTTGAATTTTCTCAGAATTACTAAATGCAGTGCATGCGATAATGTATGCTGTTAATTGCAGATGCTGGACAGTGACGGTGAGTGCTGAAGATGTTTCAGTGTCCAGCAGATTCAGAGGATCCAGTTTCGTTCATATTGTCATACATAAAATGCCACTAACTTAATAGTCTTAATACCTACCGATGCTTTCTTTAAGCGACTGTTGAACATGCTTTGTCGTGGCATCAGCACAAGATTGTAAAAGTTAGCACGCATTTTTAATTCTGCGACTGTTTGGCAGTGGTTTTAAGCAGATAGATTGTTGAGTGGTATGCCTAAACTAAGCCAAGACCATGTTGTGCTGTAAGTGTCTTACAACAAGGTACTAGTTTCCCTATCACTACATCGAATACATCTGGACTCGCTGTAAGGCATCACTCATAGTGCGAGTAACAGTGAGCACAATTTTGTTAAACTGATTTACTGTATTGTCATCTGTTTTTGTTAGCGTGTTCGTAAGTTGCCATTGTGTTAACGCACTGCAGATTCCAATTAACACTAATTCCAAATATGTCCATTTTTCCTAATATTGGCAGCATCTTATAGCATGTTAGGAAATATATGTGGTTTGAAATGTTGACGCACATTTTGTGGAGTGAGGGAGTAAGTGCTGTGCGTATTGTACTGGTGATTGGTTTGACAGTTGAAAGTGTTTTTAGTGGAACAAGTGCATGAATGCGTTTTAAGATCAGTTTTTTTTGTAAAAACTTAACTATGCTGGTCGGTTTCATTCAGTGTTGTTATCGTTTTACTCGTCAAAATAAATTCTGCTATTTCTGGAAAGTGTTCAAAGCTGTGTAATTAACGCAAGTAAGTTGACTTAAAAAACACACATTTGTAGCACCAGCTAAATCCGTCGATGAATAAAAAATTATAATACAGTAAAATATAGTGGCGGCAGTTCTGCAGCTGTAATAAGAACCGGAGTCGCCGTTACATTACTATTAGATATGCGATGTAAACCATATATGTGTGCGAGTGTTAGCTGCCAAGTTTGATGTATGCCTTGGTCCTGTTAACAGTCACAGGATGATTTAAAACTAAAGCAATACTTTTGCGATCGACAAAGAGGCGCAGTGGGTGGCGACCAGCTGATGTTAGGGTAACTGTCATGTTCCTGTTGACAACAGTTAGGGAGAAACTGCTGTTCAGGTAGTCAATTCCTGTGAACCTCATTTCCGAACAACTGGGCGGCAACACTGGGTCGAAATCGAGGGATTTGTTTCGCAGACGAAAGCCACCGTAACCGAACAGAATTGCTTGCAAAAATCCACCCATGCCGGTGATGAAATTCGTTGCGCCGTCTCTTTTCTTGTTTTCTGTCCACACCTGAACAGCACACGTTTTAACAGCATACAGAATAGTTTGATTATTGTAAGAAAAATTGCATAATTTTTGATTCACTAACTTATACATTGTTCGTTCACTCACCCACTCCGGTCGATTTCATAACCACGAGTTAAAAATAATACTGCAATATACAGGGCGCGGCAAAACAAGTTTCCCCTAAGATTTTTTACAGTCTTCTCAGCAATTGCTTGGAATTTCAACCCGAAATTTTACCGACATTTAGTCATCCTATATGCATACAACAGTCGTTTCAGCATATAATTAGCAGCGTTATCAGCATTACAGTGATGCCAAATAGCGATTTTGGCATGCTTGAAAACGTCCATGCAATCGCACAGTAAATTACGCTGTTCAAGCTAAACTAATAAAGCAGCTTAACATGCAGCATAACATTGTAGTTTCTGTGAATAACAAAAGTGTCTACCTTTGCTACAACAGAAGCATTTATTGGTCATTTAAAAATTTTTACTGCTGTGTCTATTGTACCCTGAGTTAGGCTTGTCATTTGCTGCATTTCCTAGAGTTCGGCGATATCTTCAGTTTTCGACAGTACCTGTAAATGACCTCGAATATTCTCCCAGAGGTAGTAATCCAGAGGGTTCAATTCGGGTGAATTTATACTTCAAATTTCTGTGGTAATGAAATCCAGACAGCTGTTTCACATCCGGTTCTGTACAGGTTTTCATGAATGCGTTTTGCTACTAAAGTTTTTGAGCATGCGAAAATCACTACGTGGCATCACTGTCATTCTGATAACTCTGAAATGCAGTAAGCTAACTGATTGTTGATAACACCATTATGTGTGCATACGATGATTAAATATGTTGTAAAATTTCACTATGGAAGAAAATCTTAGGGGGATACATTTTTGCCACACCCTATAGTAACACACAATACAGCAACTTCATTGGTTACTCCATCCACTGGCAGTCAGTTTAAACGTGCATGTTGTTAACCTGAAAATCTCCAGCAACATGTTCGAACATCTTTTTAAAGTCTTCGTATGCTTTGTCAAACTCTTTCAGCTCCAGCCAGCCAACAGCATACATGCTGTCACTCATTGCTGGTCCTCGCACTGACGTCACCTGCAAAAAGTCAGCTCAGCATCAATTAACATCCGAGATAACCATTAACCGTTGCAGATGGAAATTTACACTCGATGACACTAAAACAATGTTGACATCGTACTAAGTTAACACTAAATATTGCCTTATGTTTGTTTGTGACAGTGACTAACATAGGCTAACGTGTAAATGGTTGAAACCTGGCTTTATCTTCTGTGACAGAGAGTCTCTGTACTGTTAATGTTTGTCGATGTGAATCTCTTTCCATTCATACAAATAAAAGTGACACAATGCAAAGCACGTAAGAAGTGAATTAACTAACAAAGGCTGGATGCAACACAGCATTAATAAGCCGTTAATCAGAATAATAAAATATTTGTCACAAGTGCACAACTGCTTACAGGCTGGTATGTCTCAAGGTCCTTGCGTCGAGTTTCTCGCGACATGTTCCACATGAACGGAAAACCCATCAGTATGACATCGGCCTGTTTGATTGTCGTACCTTGTAGTTGTTACCAAACATAATTATAGTCATCAGATTCATTTGTTACATTAGTCATCAGATTCATTTGTTACATTCTCCAATCTCGAATTTGATAACAACATATTCAAACTGAACATTAGATTATTTATACGCCTACATGTACTATAACATCATTACATGCAAGTTATTACAATATCATACCATCACATAGAGTTCATACGGTGTCAACTATCATAATGTAGACTTTTATTACAGCTACACCTGTTTTACTAATAGCAACAACATAGCAAATTATAAGGTGCCGTAACGTGGTGGAGTGAATGGAGTCACTACCAAGGCTTTTAGGAATCTACCAGGAATGCTTGCCATCCAGCATAGCCAAAGCGAGCTGCCAAACGAAATAAATTCCGTGTTTTAATGGCAGAACCAATATCATTGTCATCGTATCATCGTATTTGTGTGGCCACTTGGGCACAGACTCGAATACAAAGTAGCAGAACAGACCCTGTCCACCGAGCACTACACCAGACGACCTTCCTGCCGCACAACCTACACTGTCAGCACTGAAGGAAAATTTCATTTCATTTACATAAGGAGTTTAATGCATACCGAGGAATGAAAGATGGCAAAGTTATTGCTACACTCGAACAAAACTGTGCAGAACAATCAAAGGCATACGTGCGCTACGTTTATGAACTCAGTACAGTAGCAAAAACAATTCAGCAATATTGAGTACTGTCAAAGTCGTCATTAACTTAGAAATCCGGCAATATTGGACAGTGAGACACTTCTAACAATGAACAGATTGAAACAAAAATGGCGACAACGTACCAATTACATAGCCGTCATACTCAGGATGATAGCCACCAGTCGCATTAAATGGAATATAGACTCGATTAGCGTGATAACGGTAACGATCTGCATGCTCTTGAAGTCGGCACATGACAGCAACGTCAGCAGCAAACTGCAAAGACCGTGCAGCAACCATATTCGTAAAAGCCGAGTTACTGACATTCTCGGCATACTCGTCTGGAGGCTGCACCGCTGTCACACGACACCGTTACATACAAACAGAGTTAGGTATTTTTCATGCAATCAATATATTCAGGTACGTCTTTATTTCACCATACAGGCAGACAGTACAGGTAACCAACGAGTACACACAAAAATAACGCACACAACGAAAGATTGCAGTAAGGAAATGATAGTCAGAAAAGAAAAGTTAACGTTAGGATGAAGATGAGCTAGACATATTAAACTGTTTCCATACAGGCCAGACTAACGTCTGATCAGAAGCACCGAAGTACACAGACATTTACACAGACACACGAGAAATTCAGTTGACAGAATTAAGAAGTTCAGATGACAGAATCGTTTTCAATCAAAAGTTTAAAAGCCTGGTAAAATTTACAGTTCACTGTCTTCTTTTTTTGAAATGTTAACTTTAATATCTGCACTCAGCTATAATATTTTAGTCCACTAACCATAGATATCAAACTGATGTC
>Ga0209568_1000619_pt1 | contig 12577 bp, 11 predicted proteins | sample WorMetOlspDAHAB2_FD_187406 | JGI IMG/M metagenome (GOLD analysis project Ga0209568, IMG submission 187406) | Marine gutless worms symbiont microbial communities from Max Planck institute for Marine Microbiology, Germany - Olavius sp. DAHAB.2... ...
TCGCCTATCGCTTCAGTCGGCGCTTTGATCTGCGCGCGCTGCCCAACCGACTCTTGGTGGCTGCGGTGGCCTGTGGCCCACGCCCGGAAGGCTGGATTCGGATGGCTGAATCTCATTGCTAATCAGGACTTATTATTTAGCTTAAAGGCGAATGATGTTTACTATATCTTATTGTTTTGTAAGAGATTATTCTATGATTTGCTCGAATTTAAGAAAGTAAATATTGTGAATTATCAAAGTATAACCCCGGTCAGCGAGACCTTTCCCTGGAGTATCGAGTGAGGGGTAAACGGTGGTCTACCTGGGATTTGACACCCAACTCTGAATCGCAGCTTTTTCGGCTTTGGAACAATCGCAACAACGGGAAAATGCCAATGTTCAGAAAGAGACAGCGGCTACCGGCTTATAAGTCGGTCATTGGCAAAGGGGTAATGGTTAAGGTATAAATGGAAACATCGCCTCTGGCAATGGGTAGGGTGCGCTACAGGCTACACCCCCTCTCCCCCCCGGGAGAGGGCCGGGGAGAGGGGATCGAACAAGTCCACGCCAGCCATTTAAAAATTTACCACTACCCAGTCCCAATGTTTTCCATATCCGCTTTGACATCAACGTATCCGGGGGTCTCCGCGAATTCTTCCGGAAAGTCGAAGTCGATTCTTATCAGCTTTTTTCCCTCCAATGGCGGGAGAATTCTGTTTTTTACGCTTTTCCCGCTTTTTCCACTCCTCATTCCTTTTGTTATTGTCCTGCTTCCGCTTCCCGCATCCACAATAACGTTTCCCAGCCGGCCTTCGGCCTCGAGCCTGACCAGAAAAAAACCCAGGCTCAGTATTTTGAAATCGAAATCATAGCTTTGCCCGCGATGCTGCTTCCAGAGGCGGCTTTTCTCTTCGATCCGCTGTTTCTTTTCCCCGCTGCCTTGCTCGGCATTCGGTATCTCCGGCGGCTTCATTTTTCACTATTTTTATTCTCTGGGGGGCGTTCACAATTGAGTCTAGTAGGTCGGGTTAGGCGCGTGCTTCGGTGTGTTCGGTCAGGTCTCAGGATTCGGGCGCACCGTAACCCGACACACATGCCGCAGCTCAGCCCCGGATGTCGGGTTACGGCGCGTTCGGCCTCGCTGACACACATCAACCTCCGAGGCGCACCTAACCCAACTTACAGGACTTGAGCGATGTTTTGGCTCTATTGAGAACGCCCCCTAGGATTTTTCAAGCTCGGTATTACGCGCCAAGTCGCTCTGCACATATTCCACCACCTCCAGATCGAAACCGGAGATGCCGTGCATGGCCTTGGGCGCGCTCATGACACGCATCTTGCGCACCCCCAGGTCCGCCAGGATCTGGGCCCCGATCCCGTAGGTGCGCAGCTCGCTACGGTCCCGCCGGCGCGGGCGGGTTCGGTCTTCCTGATCCTGACGATTGAAGTCCTTGAGCCGGGCCAGCAGGTCCTCCGCATGATCCCGGTTGCGCAGGACCACGACAACTCCTTCACCGGCTTCGGTGATCTGACGCATGGCGTCCCTCAGGGGCCATCCACATCCGCTGTGGTTGGTGCCGAACAGATCGCACAGGCTGTTCTGGAGGTGCACCCGCACCAGGGTCGGCCGCGTCGGCGACAGGTCACCCAGGGTCAGGGCAAAATGCAGGTCGTTGTCGATGGTATCCCGGTAGGCGGATAGCCGGAAATCCCCGGCTTCGGTGGACAGCTCGCAGGTACACTCGCAGAGAACCGCTTTCTCGTGACGCACCCGATGCTGGATGAGGTCGGCAATGGTACCGATCTTCAGGCCGTGGGTCGCAGCGAAGGTCTCGAGGTCCGGGCGCCGGGCCATGCTGCCGTCTTCGTTCAGGATCTCGACGATGACCGCCGCCGGCTCCAGGCCCGCCAGTCGGGCCAGGTCGCAGCCGGCCTCGGTATGACCGGCACGTACCAGGACCCCCCCCGGCTGCGCCATTAAAGGAAAGACGTGACCCGGTTGCACCAGGTCGTGAGGCTCGGCATCCGGCGCCATGGCCGCGCTGATGGTGGTTGCCCGGTCGGCGGCGGAAATGCCGGTGGTGACGCCCTGGGCGGCCTCGATGGAGACGGTGAAGGCCGTGGCGCGGGAGGAGGAGCTGTCGCCATTCACCATGAGCGGCAGACGCAGGCGCAGGCACCGCCCTTTGGTGAGGGTGAGGCAGATCAGGCCGCGTCCGTATTTGGCCATGAAGTTGATCGCATCCGGCGTCACCTTTTGCGCGGCCAGTAAGAGATCGCCTTCGTTCTCCCGATCCTCGTCGTCCATGATGACGACCATCTTACCCCGGCGCAGGTCTTCTATGATCTCTTCGGTGGTGTTCAGGGCCATGATGGCGTGCTTTACTGCTGCTCGAGGGGGAAACCGGAATCTTAACAGTTTAGCAAACTCTAAATCTGCCGCGCGTTGCGTTACGCTACGTTCCAGAGCGAGCGCGTACAAATTGCTTCTCGATCTCGCGGTACAGGCCGTCTGGCGCTGGAGCCTGGTACGTCGGATCCGTCTGCGCCGGAGCACTATCGCGTCGCGGCATCGGGGTTCAGTACCCCGTCATCCAAGCGCCAGACCTGATCCATACGTCGGGTCAATCCGGTGTCGTGGGTAACGATCACGAAGCTGGTCCCGATTTCGGCATTGAGCGCCAGCATCAAGGCGTAGACCCGCTCGGCCGTATGCCGATCCAGGTTGCCGGTCGGCTCGTCCGCGAGCACGCAGGCCGGCCGGGTCACCAGTGCGCGGGCGATGGCGGCCCGCTGCCGCTCGCCGCCGGAGAGCTCCGAGGGTTTGTGCTCAACCCGATGTTCCAGGCCCACCCGTTCCAGGATCGCCGCCGCCTGGGTTGCCGCCCGCGCCGGCTTCACGCCCCGGATGAGCAAGGGCATGGCCACGTTCTCCAGGGCGCTGAACTCGGGTAACAGGTGGTGGAACTGGTAGACGAAGCCCAGACTGCGGTTGCGGCGCAGGCCCCGCGCGCACTCCGACAGGGAGGCCGCGTCCCGCCCTTCCCAGCGGACCTTTCCGGCCGAAGGCCGCTCCAGGGCCCCCAGACAGTGGAGCAGTGTACTCTTACCCGAGCCGGACGTCCCGACCACCGCCACCTGCTCGCCGGCACGAACCCTCAGATCGACCCGGCGCAGAACCTCGACCTGTTGGGGCCCCTGACGAAAGGTCTTCGCCAATCCCACCGCCTCGAGAACCGGCGCCCCTTCACTCATAGCGTAGCGCCTCGGCAGGATCGGTGCGGGCCGCGCGCCAGGCCGGATAGAGGGTTGCGAGCACGGACATGAGAAAGGCCCCGGCCGACACCCAGGTGACATCCCGGGCCCGCAGGTCCGAGGGCAACCTGCTGATGTAGTAGATGTCGGGGTCCAGGAAGTGGACACCGAACAGATCCTCGATGCCCGCCACGATGGGCTCTACGTTGAGCGCCAACGCGATTCCCCCGACGATGCCCAACAGGGTCCCCACGGCACCGATGGTCGTGCCCTGGACCATGAAGATCGCCATGATGCGAGCCGGTGAGGCCCCCAGGGTGCGGAGGATGGCGATGTCGGGCCGTTTGTCGGTCACCACCACCACCAGGGTCGAGACGATATTGAAGGCCGCGACCGCTACGATCAGAAACAGGATGATGCTCATCATGCGTTTCTCGGTACGCAGGGCGGCGAAAAAGTTCCGGTGGTGCTGGGTCCAATCGATGACCCAATAGGCCCCGCCCAGATCATAGGCGATGTCCCGGGCCAACCGCGGCGCCTCGAACAGATTCGTGAGCTTGAGTCGCACACCGGTGATGCCCGCGCCCAGCCGCATGAGCTTGGCGGCATCCGCGAGGTGCACAAAACCCGCGTGGCGATCATAGTCCGACATGCCGGCGGCGAACAGGCCGCTGACGGTACAGGCCTTGAGTCGGGGCATGATGCCGATGGGCGTGGTACTTACCTGGGGTGTCACCACCGTGACCCGGTCACCGACCCCGACCCCGAGATAGGCCGCCAGCTCCCGGCCGAGGATGATCTTGAACTCTCCGGCGACCAGCCCGTCCATCTCGCCCTGAATCATATCCCGGCGTAGCTCGGCCACCTGGTCCTCTTCCCGCGGCAGAATTCCCCGCAGCCGGGCCCCGCTCACGCTGGAGCCATTCGCCAGCATCGCTTGCAGCTCGACGAACGGAGCCGCCCCGACCACCGATTCGTGGGCCCGCACCCGCTCCAGCAGGTCCGGCCAATCGGACATGTCGCCATAGGGATCGGACAAGGTAGCGTGCGAGGCCATCCCCAAAATACGCGCCTGGATCTCGGTGTGAAAGCCGTTCATGACGGAAAGCACCACGATCAGGGCCACGATGCCCAACATGATGCCGAGCATCGAGATCAGGGAGATGAAGGAAATGAAATGATTCCGGCGCTTGGCGCGGGTATAGCGCAGACCGACGAAGAGGGACAGCGGACGGAACATAACGGCCAATTATACTCCCTGCCCGTGGGTTGTGCGGCAGGTGGAGATATCCAGGCCGGGCCACCGAACAATGCTCACGGCAAAAACAAGACCTTGTCATGGCAACAAGCCGGGCAGGTCGGGCCAAGCCGGAGGATGTGGTGAGCGCCGGGAGCGGAGCGACCAGCGCGAACCGCAGCGATGGTGCGGTGAACGCGGCAGGTCTTATCGGATGGCATCACGAGGAGGCGCGAACCGCTTAAAAAATATCATTGCCTATTTAGGATATTTTTTGTTAAATTTCTTAAAAAAGGAATTTTCTTTGTCCGCTCTTTCAGCAGAACAGGGGCTCTTCCGGTTGTTGTCTATCGGCGATCAGGTAGGGAATCACCTGGCCCAGGCGGATCGCCGCCCCCGTCGCCCGGTCGCTGTATTTGGTGGGGAGCTGGTCGGGCAGCTTGGAGGTCAGGCTGCGGTGGACGCCCAGGGTTTCGGCCAGTGCTTTTTTGGGGACCTATAGACGTGACTAGCCACGGAGGGCGGTGTCTTCCTTATACAGCCCGGATGAAATCCGCAAGTTTGATAACCCTCCCTTCAATCCGACCCCACCCAAGTCTCTTGCCATGGTTTTGGCTAGCTATGGATATAGGTCCCCTTTTTTGCTGCCGAAGAGTTGGATTGCTTGTGTCTTGGTCATGGCTGCCAGGCTTTGCTCTGTGAATATATTCACTGCGAATATGGCATGCGGATGGTGTGCTTAAGTAGTTTTTGAGTATGAGTACTTTCAGCGAACGGGTGGTTGCCGCCAGAGAGCGGATGAGGTTGAAGCAGACGGAGCTGGTGGAGCGGGTGGGTGTGACGCCGGGGGCGATCAATAAGATCGAGTCGGGTGAGACGAAGGGGGCGAAGCCGAGTACGTTGGCGGCTTTGGCGCGTGCCTTGGGGGTGAGTATGGAGTGGTTGGCGACGGGTCGGGAGGGTTATGTGCTGGAGCCGCAGGGTGAGTATGCGTCGGGGCAGGTGAATCGTTTGTTGTCGGCGTGGGAGGGATTGCCGCTTAACTTGCGGGTGCCGTTGCTGGCGCTTATGGAGTCGATGGCGGGGGTGGAGGATGCGTCTGTGGGATTGGATTGATGCTTGCCGTTACCTGCGGTTGGCAGGGCGAGCGCGTATAAACCTGCCAAAAACGGTGGTGTTCTAACTTTGTTGTTTCCGGTTTAGTAGGGTGCCTTAAGCCCTCCATGATAGGGAGTTTTCAAGGCACCCTACACTTGGCAGCAACAAAATCAGAATACCACCCGACATTTAATCAGGCGTAAACCCTAACCTCCGGCCTTGCCCCCTGACAGTACAGGATTTACAGGACTACGCCGCAATCCCCCGCCCCCGCAGCTCCCGGATGCGGTCGCGGATGGCGGCGGCCTGCTCGAACTCCAGGTCCTTGGCGTGTCGGTACATGGCCTTCTCCAGGGCCTTGATCTTTTTGGCCATCTGCGCCGGGGTCAGGCTGGCGTACTCGGCCGCTTCTTCCGCGACCTTGGCGTAATTCTGGGCCCGCCCCCGGGACCAAGTGGCCGCGCCGGGGGTCGCGCCTTCCAGGATGTCGGCCACCGCCTTGCGGATGGTTCGGGGGGTAATGTCGTGCTCGGCGTTGAAGGCGAGCTGCCTGGCGCGTCGGCGCTCGGTCTCGTCGATGGCGCGCCGCATGGAGCCGGTGATCTGGTCGGCATAGAGGATGGCCTTGCCGTTGGCGTTGCGCGCGGCCCGTCCGATGGTCTGGATCAATGAGCCTTCCGAACGCAGAAAGCCTTCCTTGTCCGCGTCCAGGATGGCCACCAGGGAGACTTCCGGCATGTCGAGCCCTTCGCGCAACAGGTTGATCCCCACCAGCACGTCGAACTCCCCCAGGCGCAGGTCGCGGATGATCTCCACCCGCTCGACGGTGTCGATGTCCGAGTGCAGATAACGCACCCGCACCCCGTGCTCGTCCAGGTAGTCGGTCAGGTCTTCGGCCATGCGCTTGGTCAGGGTAGTGACCAAAACGCGTTCGTGACGGGCGACGCGGACCTGGATCTCCGAGAGCAGATCGTCCACCTGGGTCAGGGCGGGACGTACTTCCACTTCGGGATCCACCAGGCCGGTGGGGCGCACTACCTGCTCCACCACGGCCCCCGAGTGTTGGAGATCGAACTCGCGGGGGGTGGCCGAGACATAGATGGTCTGGGGTTGGCGGGCCTGGAATTCTTCGAAACGCAGGGGCCGGTTGTCGAGCGCCGAAGGCAGACGGAAGCCGTAGGTCACCAGGTTCTCCTTGCGGGAGCGGTCACCCCGGTACATGGCCCCCAATTGGGGCACGGTCACGTGACTCTCGTCGATCACCACCAGGGCGTTGGCGGGCAGATAGTCATAGAGAGTCGGCGGCGGCTCACCGGCGGCGCGGCCGGAGAGGTAGCGGGAGTAGTTCTCGATCCCCGCGCAGTAGCCTATCTCCAACATCATCTCCAGGTCGAACAGGGTGCGTTGCTCCAGGCGTTGGGCCTCCACCAGCTTGTCCTGCTCCCGCAGCCATTCCAGGCGTTCCTTGAGCTCCTGCTTGATCTGTTCGACCGCGTTGAGGATGGTCTCCCGCGGGGTCGCATAGTGGGTCTTGGGAAAGACGGTGTAGCGCGGAACCTTGCGCATCACCGCGCCGGTCAGGGGATCGAAGAGGGAGATGGTCTCGATTTCGTCGTCGAACAGCTCCACGCGGACCGCCTCGCCGTCCGATTCCGCCGGATAGATATCGATCACGTCCCCACGCACCCGGTAAGTGCCGCGGTGCAGCTCCAGCTCGTTGCGCTTGTATTGGAGATTAGTCAACTGCCGCAACAGGGCACGTTGGTCGAGCAGGTCGCCGCGGGACAGGTGCAGGACCATCTTGAGGTAGGCGTCGGGGTCGCCGAGGCCATAGATGGAGGAGACGGTGGCGACGATGATGACGTCCGGGCGCTCCAACAGGGCCTTGGTGGCCGACAGGCGCATCTGCTCGATGTGCTCGTTGATGGAGGCGTCCTTCTCGATGTAGGTATCGCTGGCGGCCACATAGGCCTCGGGCTGGTAGTAGTCGTAGTAGGAGACGAAGTACTCCACCGCGTTGCGCGGAAAAAATTCCCGCATCTCTCCGTAGAGCTGGGCCGCCAGGGTCTTGTTGGGAGCCAGAATAAGGGCCGGGCGCTGGACCCGCGCGATCAGGTTGGCGATGGTGAAGGTCTTGCCCGAGCCGGTCACGCCGAGCAGGGTCATGCCCGCTTCGCCGTCGTTCAGACCCGCCTCCAGAAGGCGGATCGCCTGTGGTTGGTCTCCGGCGGGGGCGAAGCCGGATTCGAGCACGAATGCCTTGGACGACGTACCCACCGGTGGGGAAAGGTGTTGCCGCTATCCGAACGTCCGGGGCCGGAAATCCGCGGGGTTGACGATGGCGGCGCTGTCGCCCGTGGCCCGAATCACGAATAACCCCTGATTCTGAGCATAGCGATCGCTCGCCTGCTCCGCGCGTAGATAGGCCACCGCGCCGAATATCCGATAGGTCCTGAATTCAGGCAGGTAGTGCCTGGCTCGCTGCAGACGCTCGATGAATTGCTCCACCGGCCTGGCCCGCAGGGTCGTCTTTACCTTTACGATCACGATCTCCTCGCCGTTGTGGGCAATGATGTCGAACTCGTAGCTCTCTCCGTTCCGAGCGCCTTTGCGGCGGGTCGAGGTATCATTGACCTGGATTCCCCGCTTGCTCAACTGGTGGACCAGATCTCCTTCCACCAGGCTCTCCATCAGCTTGCCCCACTGGCCTTCGAACAGCTCCTGCAGGGTCTTCATCTTCTTGTCCGTTTCCCGGAATCTGTGGTCCAAGGCCTGTTGCGACGCCTGAAACTCACGGCGGGTCTCTTGGAAGCTATGATCCCAGGCCTGTTGCATCTCCTGGAACTTGCGGTCCGTTTCTTTGAATTGGTGGTTCGTCTCCTGGAACTTGCGGTCCAAGGCCCGTTGCATCTCTTGGAACTTATGGTCCGTTTCCTTGAACCTACGATCCGTTTCCTGGAACAGCTGCCAGATTTTCTCGAAATTCAAAGCGGTTTTCATCGTGGAAGCAATGCTCGTCGTTGAAAGTTTTCCCCTCGAACAGCGGGAGTTGCTGCTGATCGACTACCGATCAAAGGAGCTTAGTTCAGGATGAGGGGGAGGTCAAAACCTGGGTAGTGGTAAATTTTTAAATGGCTGGCGTGGACTTGTTCGATCCCCTCTCCCAGGGGGGGGAGAGGGGGTGTAGCCTGTAGCGCGCCCTACCCATTGCCAGAGGCGATGTTTCCATTTATACCTTAACCATTACCAAAACCTGAACTGCATTTTTCCCCGTGCTCCGGGTCCGGGCTTTGGCTATCATTAATAGTTTGAGCGCCAACACGAGTACCCCATTTCACCTTATTTTTCGCCCTCAGAGCCCTCCCAAACGCGCCCAGGCAAGGCACAGCGTGCAGGGAATAACTCGCCGCCTGGGCGCGTTTGGGAGGGCTCTGAGGGCGAAAAATAAGGTGAAATGGGGTACTAGGTGGTGTTGACATTCACAACCGACTGCTTGAATCACCCTCTCCCCAACCCCTCTCCCTCCAGGGAGAGGGGCTTTTGGGGAGTCGGTTCTCATCCTGGATCTGTGACATGTTGCGGGCATTTAAACACGTGAAAACAGTCGATTATCGTTAAATGTCAACACTACCTAGGGCGCCACCCACTCCAACGATAAGCACCGAGAGACCCCTGAGCATGAGCATCGAACTTTCCGCCCGCGTACAGGCCATCAAGCCGTCCCCTACCCTCGCCGTTACGGCCCGTGCCCAGGCCCTGCGCGCCGCCGGCAAAGACATCATCGGACTCGGCGCCGGGGAGCCGGACTTCGATACGCCCGATCACATCAAGGCGGCGGCCAGCGCCGCCATCAGGGACGGCTTCACTAAATACACGGCGGTGGACGGCACCCCGGAGATCAAACGGGCGATCATCGCCAAATTCCAGCGCGAGAACGGCTTCACCTATACTCCGGAGCAGATCCTGGTCTCCTGCGGCGGCAAACAAAGCTTCTACAACCTGGTCCAGGCCATTCTGGATCCGGGCGATGAGGTCGTCATCCCGACCCCCTACTGGGTCTCCTATCCGGATATGGCTATCCTGGCCGGCGGTGCCCCGGTGCCGGTACAGGCCGGGGCCGAGCACAAGTTCAAGCTCACCCCCGAGCAACTGCAAGCGTCCATGACCGGGCAGACCGGACTGGTAGTCATCAACAGCCCCTCGAATCCCACCGGCATGGCTTACACACGCGACGAATTGGCAGCCCTCGGCGAGGTGCTGCGGGAATTCCCGCGCGCCGTCATAGCCACCGACGACATGTACGAGCACATCCGTTGGGCCGCCGATGAAGCCTTCGTCAATATCCTCCACGCCTGTCCCGATCTAGCCCCACGCACGGTGGTGATCAACGGCGTCTCCAAGGCCTACGCGATGACGGGCTGGCGCATCGGCTATGCCGGTGGTCCCCAGGAGATCATCAAGGCCATGAAGAAGGTGCAATCCCAGAGCACCTCCAATCCCACCTCCATCTCCCAGGTGGCCGCCCAGGCGGCGCTCGAAGGCCCCCAGGACTGCATCCGGACCATGACCACGGCCTTCAAAGAGCGTCACGACTATGTGGTGGAACGCCTCGACCGCATACCCGGCATCCGGTGCCTGCCTACCGACGGCACCTTTTACGTCTTCCCGGAAGTTGAGGGAATGATCGAAGCACTCGACACGGTGAGCAACGACCTGGAGCTGGCGGAGTTCCTGATCGAGCGCGCCGGTGTCGCCCTGGTTCCCGGCTCCGCTTTCGGCCTCGCCGGGCACGTGCGTCTCTCCATCGCCACCGGTTTGGAGCATCTGGAGCAGGCCCTGGATCGCATCGAGGGTGTCTTGGTTTGACCCGGTTTGACTAGTGCGCTGTTTCTCAAAATTTTGCATATATCCCGTAGGGTGGGTTGTGCCCACCATCCAGGCACGCTATTGGTGGGCACAGCCCACCCTACGGTTTGAGAATAAAAATAAGGTGAAACGGGGCGCTCGTCGCCGGCGGCGTAGATTGGCCAGAAACCGTAGGGCGGGATGCGTTGCGCTTTCCCGCCCTACAGCCCGACCTACAAGGATGTGTTGGCCTTGTCGTAGTAAATGCTCTCGCCGGGGATGTCTCGTTCCGGGTCATATTCCGCCGGTAGGCGGTGGGCAATGCCCTTGTGGCAGTCGATGCAGGTCAGGCCCTCCTCTTCGGCCTGCTCGTGACGCTCGGCGCTGCGCGGCTCCTGCTTGTCATAATCCATGGACAGGGCTTCATGGCAGTTACGGCACTCGCGTGAGTCGGTGTCCTTCATGATGCGCCAAACGTGTCGGGCCAGCTCCATTCGCTCGGCATCGAACTTTTCGGGGGTATCGATGGTGCCCATTAAGTGGTGATAAACCTCCCGACTGGCCTGGAGTTTGCGGATGAATTTATCGATCCCCTCCTTCGGCACGTGGCAATCGGGACAGGTCGCACGCACCCCGGTGCGGTTGACATAGTGATTGGTGTCCGTGTACTCCGCATAGACATTCACTTCCATCTCGTGGCAGGAGATGCAGAATTGCTCTGTATTGGTTACCTCCATGGCGGTGTTGAAGCCACCCCAGAGGACGATGCCGAGAATCATGCCGATCAGCAGGATCGTAGCCGTGCGCTTGCCCTTTTTTGGTTTATCTTCAGACATGATAAAAATCTCTGGTAATGGTTAAGGTTTAAATGGAATCATTGCCACTGGCAGTGGGTTTGGCGCTCTACAATAGGCTATACTCCCTCTTCCTCCGGGAGAGGGCCGGGGAGAGGGGATCAAAACAAGTCCACGCAAACCATTTAAAAACTTACCACTACCAAATCTCGGTAGTGGTAAATATTTAAATGGTCGGCGTAGAGGGGTTCATTAACCACGCCCGATCGCTTCTTTTGATTCCCTCTCCCCAACCCCTCTCCCGGAGGAAGAGGGGCTTTTGCGACACCCTCGGAGGGAGAGGAGGCGCAGCCGGTGGCGTGCCCAACATATTGCTATCGGCGATGTTCTCATTTAAACATTAACCACTACCCGAGCTCGTTCATATCGAGCAGCATCAACACGTCGGCAACCCTGAAACCCGCGTCGCGGCAAGGCTCGCCGCATGCCTTGGCGCCCAACCGCACATAGGCATTGACAAGCGCGGGCAGGGGGGCATCCAGCACATCGCTCGGCACCTGGGAGACCCGTAAAGGGACCCGCGGCGTCACTCGGATCTCAGGGGCCGCCATGGCCCGGTGGCGCAGGCGATTCATGATCGCCGCCGCCTGCATGTCCTGCTTCCCCAACGGCAGACTGGCGCAGCCGAACAGGTAATCGTATCCGTGCAGATTGACGAAGTCGGCCAGACCGGACCAGAGTACCGCGATTGCGGCGCCCTGGCGATACTCGGCGGCGATGCAGGTGCGGCCCACCTCCAGCATCCGCCCCGGCAATGCCCGAATGGCCTGCAGATCGAACTCGCCCTCCGAGTAGAAGCGGCCGATACGGTCCGCGTTCCGGTCGGTGAGGATGCGCGTGCAGCCTACCACGCGGCCGGTTTCGGATTCGCGTACCAACAGGTGGCGACAATAGGGGTCGAACTCATCGGTATCCAGGCCGGGCTTACCGCCCTTCAAGGTCGCGCCCATCTCCTCGGCGAAGACCCGATAGCGTAAGGCCTGGGCCACTCGAACGTCGTCCGCCCCGCGGGCAAGCTCCACGAACAGGCGGCCGCTCTGCCTGACGGGCGACACCAACGCGCTGGACTTCATCTTATACCCTCGGAGCAAACCGGATCAGCAAGAGGATACCCATGCCTTGTTTCAAACCCGTGTCCGGTTCATGAGGAAAGGATGACGGGAGATTCGGATAGAATTTTGGATAATGGTTAAGGTATAAATGGAAACATCGCCTCTGGCAATGGGTAGGGCGCGCTACAGGCTACACCCCCTCTCCCCCCGGGAGAGGGCCGGGGAGAGGGGATCGAACAAGTCCACGCCAGCCATTT
>Ga0209568_1000620_pt1 | contig 12575 bp, 13 predicted proteins | sample WorMetOlspDAHAB2_FD_187406 | JGI IMG/M metagenome (GOLD analysis project Ga0209568, IMG submission 187406) | Marine gutless worms symbiont microbial communities from Max Planck institute for Marine Microbiology, Germany - Olavius sp. DAHAB.2... ...
GGGTAAGTGTCGTGAATTGCGGGGATGTGTCGTGAATCGGGGGTATGTGTCGTGAACTTTGGGGGTATGTGTCGTGAATTGCGGGGATGTGTCGTGAATCGGGGGTATGTGTCGTGAACTTTGGGGTATGTGTCGTGAATTGCGGGTATGTGTCGTGAATCGGGGGTATGTTGTGGCAGAAACGGGCCACCGTAAATTTCGCCTTTGCTGACTGTATACTGTATTCACTGTTCACTTCCATTGAAAAATATGCACAGAAACTCTATACCTGTACGGCACTTTATTGTGGTACAGAGCATCAACTTGAGAGTACTATACCGTGTAGGAACCGTGAGCTATTAAAGCAATAAATTATATTATTTGTTTCTTATATACTTCCTTTCCTATATGCCGAACTTAAATAGGAAAAGGAATTAACGGTATATAAATTCTCGATTATTAATACATAAGGCAAACCGCACAATCACGGGTTAAAATGATTTCGAAATATATGAAAATAATACAATGATAATCGGTGATTTCGGTCAATCAGTATTTAGTTCAAAGTGACTATTTAACTGTGTGTTCAGTTTACTGTGTTATCCTATCCTATCATATCAAAAAGTGAAGATTACGGCTACGTAGGCTAAATGCGCGAAGCACAACAACGTCGCCTAATAATACTGCAAAAGTTAAAAATCAAAAAGGAAAAATGCCTCTTTGTTGTTTCTTCAGGTAGGCCACTACTGCCCTTATTAGATAAAATTTACTGTATTGAAAATATCCGACATTGTAATTTCGCTTTAGCATTTTTCATATTTATTAAGGAGCGCAGATTTGATTTCAGTTTAAATTATCGGCACAGCTCTAATTCACGGTATCTTTCACCTTTGACCTTTTGCAGTTGTGTAAATTTTGCATCTAGGGATTTTGCATTAGATAACGAAAGTAAAATTGTTCACTTTTGTCGATTTGTGTGGTATGAGCAGCAAAGCATGTATTGCCGTGCGTTTTAATAGTAACAGTTACACAGTATGTCGTGAATCAACATGATTGACTGTGTACAACATACATTTACCGAGAGCTGATATTATTTTATTATGTACAACGCCCTCACTATGAAATGATTATACAGATAACTCGTCATATGTTTTACTCGTCACACGGTCAACTTGTAACAGGTAAAAGTCGCATATCAACCTGTGATTAAAATGCAAAGTTAGTCAACAGTGAGCAAATTTTTACAGCCAACAGATGATAAAGATGATGAGTTGCCTGCATGCAAATTAGACGTTTGTAGCTTTTGACAAACTGTCTTTTTCGTTTTTAAATTTTTGCAATGAACCGGAAATGTGCATTGTGGTGACCGTATTATATGATTAAAAAGGATTACTGAAAGGAGTGTATATATGTAGGGAAAGTGCAATAAATCAATTTAATGCGTATTAAGTGAACACGATCCCTTCTAGTTGGTATGTTCCGACGTCACTCCTATAGTTAAGACTAGTTGGGCTTGTCCACTTAGTTATAAAGCCATGTCGTTCAGTCATTTCATCATTCGGCATCTGACCAATGCCCGGGTCACGTCTAACATATCTATTCGAATAACCACACCGGAAAGACTCCGACTGAAGGACTCCCACCGACTGAAGTACTCCGACTGAATGAGTCCGACTGAACTAGCTTTTCATCGTCGAAGTCCGTGCTCTGCAGATGACTGAACTGGAATGCTCGACTCCTCATCGCCAAAACTGGATAGATCCGAATTACTGAACTCCAAACTCCGAATTGGTTGTTGACTGAACTCGAGTAATTGACTAAACTCTAATTGGAAGCCGAATTCATGTCTCATCCCGACTCTCTCGCTCGACAACCCATTGACCCAGTCATGAGAAATTCTTTTGGAGCTACTTCAAGCCGGGCACCCGACATAACTATCAAGCCTAAACTTCTCCCATGGTACGAGATGATGACGTTGCCATGCCCAAACTCAGATGGCGGTGGAGCGAACGCATGCGAAGTCACATATACAACAGATTTAGAATTAGAATTAGTCTCCGGAACCTATGCCATCCATCACTGCTGCAGTCGATGAATTCCCAAGTCAAAGTCACGTGTATACTCCAGTCACTAAGTCGATTGATAACAATTTAGTTGACGTAAGTCGACTAAGTCAGTTAGTGGTTAACCAAGTCAGTTGCTCAGAGACTTCGACTCCGGAAGCTAGTTCAAATGCGTAAAGTAGCTCAGTATGTCTCTAGAATACTGGAGAGGCCTTAGTTGAGCTTAATCGCCAGCACAATGATCGTTTGCTTTATGTACTTTTGTGGATTGTCGGAATGTTGCATATTGCTATATGCAGTTTGACAATATTTTTGAATGTTTCAGATATGCACAGTCTGATGAATTTGCTTTAGCTTTATTTGTTTGCAATTTATTGGAGCATGGCATCATTATGGACATTATTGTGGGACTGCATACGTTGTGCTACTTGTGTGTAAGTATTTGCTCATAAAATTGATGTAATAATATTATTTATATAAGTTATGTGTAATTTGCATATTGCTAATTCATTTGTATATTCTTTATGCTATTGGTGTTTATAGGCTGTAGTAGTAATGATTTAATGAAACTTAATATACAGGAAATGAGTAAAGGTAGGCACAAGAATGTTATTCGGGTGACATGATTGCCGACTGTGAAGAGGAGGCAGTGTAACAAAAGACACCGATAAAATAGAAGTCTGTATAAAAGTGAAAGATCTGAAGGCTTAAAATGAAAATGTGAACTTGAAATTGATGTTGGGTTGGACATAGGATTTAGATGAATGGCTTATATAAGAAAGAAGTTGCTCATAATTCAGTTTTTGTACAATGTCTATCACAAATTGGTTAGTGATTGTGGTGCACTGGATACCTGAAATAGCTGCAAGTCGATATATTACACCTGATATACATTTTGAATTCTGTGCACTGCCCCCTATAAAACTTATTCAGACTGAATGGCATTCTATTAAGGACATCCAATCAACATTGCTTCCATGTACATGAAATGCCCTTTTTACTGATGGTCATATCTTTACCCTGCAATGTTGTAAGCAGAAGCATCTTCAATCAGTCAATCAATAAAACTTTGTATAATGCCTCTGGACATAAGTGCTAAATTGTAAAATGTATATAAAAGAAGTGAAGATAGGAAAAATATATAAAATGAGATAAGATCAGTCTAAATGGGGAAGAATTAAAACTGTAGAAACTTTTGAAGATACTGTCTAATTTTAAGGAGAAAATAAAACAGTTTGGTGTTGAGATGACTCTTGAAGGTTGGGGACCATCAAAATGCCACAGAGCTATTCTGGTAAACTGTTTCATATGTTAGGTCTTATACGTTCACTGGATGCATTCGTGTTTTACCGTGGCGAACGTTTGTTAATTCATCAACAGGGAACTTTAATTGATCACATAAGTGTTTTTTGCTCCCGTCCCATGTGATACTCCAATTATTTTTTCACCAGTGCTAATGGTCATTTTCTCTTTTAACGATTTCATTTTGTTTGCATTCATCAGGAGGTGCCAAGATAGCTATGACGTTGAAACAGATAAAAGTGATAATCACGCGGAGGTTCCTGTTGTGAGACCAGTTCGGAGACCAGGTTTGTGTGACTTGTCAACTGATTGTTCACAGTCACTGTGTTCAGAGACTATCAGTATCCAATATTGTTATCATAGTGTGTGCTAGTAAATATTAGTTTTGTACAGTAGTACTTGAAATTTCAGTCATGCATTATTTATTCGTTTATTTTTTTGTCATTCAAAATGTTTTTGGAAGTGGAGTTGAGTAATACTGTAGTTTCTACAAAGTAGCGAACACTTATAAATGCATCAGACACAACACCTAGTCTCTCAAAATAGCATTCTATACATGAAGTTCTTTCTGAGCATGTTAGTGTTTATTTGAGTATTTGAGGAAGGGTAAGATGGTATGAATATTCCTGCAAGTTAAAACCAGTAATCTTTTCTGGTGGTATTCGTGGTACAGAACATAGTATAGTATACTTTGTCATATGATGGCAGTGTCTGTGTTTCAACTTGTATTTCAGAAGCCTGTAGTTGTGTTTGCATGTGTGCATTTTTGTACAACTTGTGTCGTCATTGTTTGCGAATTAGGAATATTAGATGACTGTAATTTAGTCTTGGGATTTTATTAGTTTTTTTTGTATTACTTTAGACTGTTCTTCGGACCTTGAATTCATTTATTTTCATGTATTGTGACTGCTGCATATTAGACAAAATGTGTTTTGGGAAGCCATGTTTCTATTGCTGTTGTTCTGTGTCATTGGTGCAGAGACCTTTCGTTCCTTAGATGAAGACAGAGTCCAGCTTCTTCGGATGCAACAGAATGTCAGTCCACCTGCAAGACGTAGAACATCAGAAAGACCTCACCATAGCAGAGGATCACTGCTAGATGATTCAGATGTAGTGATAGATGTTGAGAGTGGTGAACAACTGTCATGCGGTAAAACTGATCAACATTCTATAATCAGTCCATGTTGTTATTTGACATCAGAATGTGAAATTGATTCAAGAAGTCCGGCCACTGCAGCAGGCGACCACAATGTTGGAAAATGCCTGGGCAGATGTAGTGTAGAGTCATCACGTCGTTCATCTCCTGGCACTCATGTTCATTTGGTGCGTCAACAGTTTTTGTTATGTCATGAATCTGTTGTTCTGCAGATGTGTGAAGCAACGCCAGCATGTTTTTCTTTAGTCACTTAACCGCATTGTAGTGTCTTTGTCTCGCCAGTTGTTGTTGTTATTTGTTTTTGACTACACTTGCCGATATGGTTGAATAATTCATTTTAAAAGATTGTGATTCTCGCCAATTTCAACTGAGAACCAGAAGATGTGAATTCCAGAATACAGTTTGTGGAGCATGCTGTGCATTTTCCTACTTTATTCATTTGTTTGTTTGCAGGATTATGCAAAATTAGCTGAGTGTCATAAAAGTTAGGGAAATTGCTGGGAATGGTGATGGTACCATTTCATTTGATTTTGGGAGCAGCATGGCTGAGATACTGGTACTTGCTACAATTTGCCATAAAATGTCTGAAACTTGAGACATAAGCAGTTGTACTGTTAACTTTGCCGGTAAACGGCAACCAAAACACAGTCAGTACCTAGTGCAGGCTGCAGGTCTAAAACAATGAAATTTACATGGACCTCATTTGTAACATTTTCAGTCATCTGATTTTTGAATTGATATTTGGAACATTTGCTTTTAATGACCAATAGGACAAAATGTGCCAACAGTTTTCAGACTATGTTACTGCTGTGAAGTATGGCATTATTGTACTGATAAGTTGCCAGTCTTGTCAGCACGGTGAATTTTCTAAGGTGTTGTAGTTGAGCGTGCATTTTATTAAGTTATTGTTCCGTTATAGTATCTCATTTGTATTCGTGTACATGGCACAGTCTAGCCTTTTAGTGCTGAAAGTGCCAGTAAATCGTAGTCAGTCAGTCTTGTGTTTGTTTTCAGGATATGCTACAAATTGAAGAGTTTCTGTGGAGATACATTGAAAAGTTCCACGCTGATAAATTGCAGTCCGTCTTCACTCCTGGAGTCGAATGCACTTACGCCGGAGGCATGTTAAAAGTCGAGGGGGGACACGTTGAAACTGTTACAACTGCCGTTGAGGAAATTGTCACTTTATGTCAGAAATTGGCGGTTATTGTTGCGGAAGAAACATTCCAGATGCCTAAGGACACACACGAAGATATGTTGCAGGACATTGCAGAGAAGGAGAGTTTGCTTCTATACGTGGCACAGGATGGCGTTTTTCATGTGGCTGGACCTAAAGACAGAATTCCTCTTTACATGCAGCAGTGCATCGTGGATAAGATGACCGAAGAAACTGCTAGGAACCAACGTCGGATAGCAGCTGCCGCCAACGAAGCTGGAGATATGTCTGAAAGCATGTACGAATTCGTTTTGCCAGGTGGCATCAAGGTGGAAGTATATCAGGGTAACTTGGTCGCTGAAACGGTTGATGCAATTGTAAATCCTGCCAATTCGCATCTGAGACACAGTGGCGGAGCCGCACGGGCTATTGCCGATGCTGCCGGATGGCGGTTGAAGGACGAGTGCAATGATTTCATTCGGCAGCATAAACGTCTGAATGTCACAACAGTGATGCACACTTCGGCTGGTAACTTGCAGCCTGAGATCAGGTACGTGATCCATGCTGCTGGACCCCGTGCTGAAGCGTTTCGCGACAAAGAGGAATTGCGTCAGGCGCTTGAAAAGACATTCTTCAACTGCCTTCATTACGCAAATGATGAATTGCGTCTTTGTTCTGTGTCTATCCCTGCAATAAGTTCAGGTACGTGTTACTGCTGAGTTTGTTGCCTGCAGTTAACTAGCGCCCCGTAAGTAAAAAAATTGAACTTTAATTGCAGTTGTTGTCAGTGCTGCTTTTTAAGTAGTTTATTAGTTTATTTAATTTGTGTGCAGGAATGTCGTAGGATGGTTTGTTCCAGGTATAGGATGCAGTAGAAAAATCCAGAACATCTAGTTTCTTTTAGCAGTCATATGTTTATTTTGCAGTGTTAGCATTGGCTCCAAATATCGCTGCAGTGCTCCTGGTTTTGTCACAACTCTGGTGGTTTCTGTCTGCTTAACTACCCTGTAAATGCTGCTATTTTCATTGATTCTTCGTCTGTCTATTGTAGCAGATGCTTGATATTCATTTGTTGCACACATTAAGCTGTTTTCGTAGGAATCTTTGGTGTCGACAAAGCGGTTGTTGCACGAGCTGCGTACAAAGCTGTGAGAACATTTGACAAGGAAGTCGGTCAGCGAAATCTATAAACTGTTCGCTTTGTAAATTTTGACAAACCAACAACATCCACGTTCACGGTTGAATTTAAGTCATTGAACGATAGTGCTACAGTGACAAAGGATGACATCAAGCAAAAACAGGCAGATGAGGATCGGGGTGATGGTCTGCAGTTTTTTTCTGGAATTCAGAATGAGCAGAAATCTTCGCCGATCGATGAGGATTCGCAGAGTGCTGATGATCACCGGCTGGCTGCGAATCTTAGCATCGGATACAGAACTGACCACAATGTTACCAAGCAGTCCGCCTTCTTTCCAACCAGCTCTGACAGATTTGTGGGCACTGGTAGGCATGAGATGGCTCCGAAGTCCGATGATCGCTGTGCGGTGGTCACGTCTGGTGGTATCGACGTTCAAATCTACTGTGGAAACCTGGTCAACGAAGAAGTCGATGCAATCGTCAACCCGGCAAATTCCCAGCTGATTCACAACGGTGGAGCCGCTTTGGCCATAGCAGAAGCGGCCGGCATAGAGTTGCTGGAACAGTGTAGAGAATACATTGCAGAGCATGGAGAGCTGAAAGATCCGCAGGCGACGCACACCTCTGCCGGCAGTCTGTGTCCTCCAGTCATCTACATCATTCACGCGTTTCACGCGGTGGGACCGTCAGCAGTACAGTTTCCCAGACGCGATGAACTTTATCAAGCAGTTTTCGATACGATTCGTCATCGTATGCTCTATGCCAACAATTTCTGCACGTTTCTTCTGTGGCTATTCCCGCCATCAGTTCTGGTGAGTTGACAAATGTGCTAGAATAATTGTCGTCGTCGTCGTCATTCAATTTGTAGTACTGGGCCAATTACAAACAGAGGGTGCAGCAAAAAAAGAAAAGCTTAAAAAGGGAATCTGAACCTTCTGAAGTCTTATAAACGTGACAAATGAACTACTTATAAACCATCCGAGCATGTAGGTAGTGGACAGGTCACTTCGAGTTTCATTATTTGGTGACAGAGCTGCTGGTGTTGTAAAATAAACATGCATTTACCTGAAACTGCATTAGACTAACAGCTTCATGACTATGCATTATGAGTTGCATGAAAGGCAGGCAGGCATGAAGTCTGTTTCAAGGCAAAAATAGGGCTGACTGGTTTAATTATCAATAGCAAGGCCAAGAACTTGAATTCCAAGGCCTGGACCACAGAGTCTAAAAAGTTTGACTCCTTTGCCAAGTTCAAGGACTTGAGGTGTCCGTAGTCCACGTTGTAGACCACGTTTTGCACTGTACTGTACATACTGATCATCTTAACTACAACTATTGGGGCCCGTTGCAGGCCAAGTCAACATGCACTCGACTTACCGCATCTGGTGCTTCTGAAACTGAAAAAGCCACCCCCGGCTTCCTCTTAACATAGGCATTTGAACAGCTGTATGCCGCACACCACAAAGGACGACATAGACCGAAATAGTAAATTAAACAACAAAATCACAATCACTAGCAAAGAGCAGATTGCAGTGCATCACTCGAACCGTCACGTGGCGCTTTGGCCATGAGTGTGATCAAACCACTAATTACATTGTTTTTTGTCTTTGTGCAACCTTCCTACTTTTAAACTCCCTGACTGCAACTCGAACAATCTGCCGCTGAGCATCAGACAGCCAAAATTGTCAAAGAATTGAGAGTTGTTACAGTCAGTAAAGACCGTTTTATTTGGCCAGTGGTACAACAGCACAGTGTGAATCTATTTAACTGCGTTGGCTAGAAATACCCCAACTTGCATACTTCCTTGATATATGGTAACTGCATGGTACTCGGTACCATGGTTTTTAAGGGTACTTAACCATATTGTGGAAGTTTTTTTAGTTCAAACTTTAAAAGTTGCTAGCAGTAACATCAACTTACGTAGGCCTACTTACAGTGTTAGGGGAAAAGACTATTGCAGATGTACCACTGAATTATACTCTAAGAATCGACGCTGAATGATGACAAAGTTTGGCTGAACAGTCGACACGGCCAAGATAAATATTCGGTTGATTACTTTGGCCAAAGTTCTGCGTTTACCGAACATCAGTCCATCTCTCCTGTCTATCAGCATATAGCTTCTCCAACATGAAACTTTTTCAAAGGATCTCAGTAGGCATTGAACATATGGTAGGCTATTTATATCGACTATCGCTGTGCTCAAATAATCCTTGTAATGATCACACTCTTTTCTATACATTCGATTTGTGCATAAATTAGCCATAAAAATTGTAGGCATTTTATGCACTGATATTCGTAACATCATGCTCATAACTGCACAGTAAATAAGGGTCTGTATAAAAACAGACAGGACAGCTGACAGGTGACAATGCGATGTTCTCCCACACAAATTAATAAGTCGACGAGGCCCTGGACGTGGCAATGGGGCAGACCTAAATCATATGCCTGCATTCATTGTTCAATTATTAGTGGTAATTAAATGTGACACTCCAGTAGTATGGGTATATAAGGAGCCGTGTGAACTGATGCTGCCTCACTCTATAGTTCACTGTTGTTTTCTGCTCCGGATTGTGTAGTTACTGTATAGTGTACATAGTTTGTCTGTGACTTTTCTGTTCTATATTTTCTAATTGCATTGCAATGTAAACTGCCACGTGTACAGAAGAGGCGCGCGTGGCATATCCATGCCGTGTTTGCTCAAAGGACTGCACAACAGAGGAGGAGAGCATCCAGTGTGATGGTTGCCGTCAGCAATGCATTGGCATGACGTGGACCAAATACGTCACTTTCAGCAAGCCTAATTTGTAATACTACTGCCTACAGTGTTTGGTAACGGCCAAGGTTTTAACTTGCTGTCCAGTTTGTCCCGTACTGCAGTGATGGCCCCTGACATATCAAGAATGCGAGCACAAACAGAGAGTGAGATGAACTTGTTACAGTTTTATCGTGTTGAGTTGCCTACTGTGCAGCATGTCAGTGCCGACGATGTCATTGCTGAAAAACTGTCCACTGAACTGCTGTATGATCATTGCAGGTGGCAGACTGGTGGCTGCTGCATCAATACATTCCAGGTGAAGTCAGAGGTGATGGCAACCACAGACCTATACATATTCTATTTATAGGTCTGTGATGGCAACTGTCTATTTCGAGCAGTAAGTCTAGCGCTGTATGGTACTTAGGAGGCGTACGCGCTCTTACGTTTGTTGACATCTATTGAGACACTGCTTTGGCAAGACATCTACGACAAAAGAGGTAACAGGTTACTGTTCACAATTTAAAGCAAATTACCGGTTGTACCACAGTCTCGATAGCTACGACTCTGTAGTGTCAGATATTGCCACAAATGGCTGCTATTCTGACATGCATGTTGTGTTAGCATCGAGTTCTGTGGTACAGAAGCCGATGGCCGGATGACGGTAACCCGAGGACGTCTACGAACACAACCTCGTGACTGGTCACGACGTACAGACGGAACACGCCATCAGCATCTTGTGGACGTCTGCTTCAGAGCAGAACACGCAACAAGGAGCCAAGATAAACGTTGATCACTTTGTTCCTTTGATTGCGCGTGACGCCGTTCCAGGTTCGTGTTTAGATGATACATCAGTTGAAAGCGAGTCACAGGGCCAAGATGTTATTGTTCCACCGACCACGGTTTGTGCTGACGATGAGCTGGACAGTGTCGTGCTTCCGCCTGCTCGTGACAGTAATCCGCTGAACAAGCGCTTCATGCATGTCTGCAGATCTTGCGAGACGACAGCGCAACGTTGGATTCAGTGCCCAATGGTGTCAAGGAGAACGTCTGGTTCAAGGTCAAATAAATACAATTGTCTTGTAATTAGTTTATACTGTTCATTACCGTTATTATAGGTAGATATCAATGACAGCATAAAGCAGTAAGCATCACACAGTTAACAGTTGTTGCTTTTAAGACACAGACATTTTACAAGCTAGTGTAATGACGTTTTTATTGCCACCTTGTACATAAGTCACTTGACATGTGTGCACTGTGCAGGTACAGAAAACAGGTAACAAGTTTTGGGACGACTGTGGAGCGTGGTCAGGCTCCACTGGACGCCGCATGTGCCTGACGCACAATCAATGGGTGAAGTATGTCCATTACCAAGTGGTTTGTATGGGAAGCAAAAACGAGTCGATGAAACGCGTGTAGTTTTGTGAAAATTGATCCGCAACCTTCTGAAGTCTTACAGTTTTATCAGTTTTGTAGTAGACTTAAACGAGACGACAATTTTCAGCGTAGAATTACGTATTTGGAAAATAGTGATTGTTTGATAGCGGAGTATTTAGGTACATTTCCGACAGACGTGGAACCACACGGAAACGTGGCATTCACTACTGCCGAGTATGTACGTTCAAAGCCAGAAGTGATGACAAAGATCACTGAAAGGCTGAAACAATCTGCGTCACATCCCAACATCATTAACCAGGATATGAAGAATGCATCAACGACGCCTCAGAATTGCCCGCGAAACAAGAAACAGGTACCTGCAATTTAATAGTGGTTGCACTGGTCCACTATGAAATTCTATGCACACTCAGCACAAACAGTTGGTATGCGTGCAGTTTAGTGCACCAGGGGATTTTTTAAAGACAATGTGACTATTGGGGACATTAGGCAAAAAAAGCACAGTGGCGGATTTAGAGAGGTGCCGAGTCGGCTCCGGCCCCCCTTTGAGCACGCCGTCACTCAAGGTACTCCTGATATGTGACAACGGTACTATATTATGGCGAAACCATCGCCATTTTTATCTCTTCAAGCACGTAAAACATGGTACTCAGAATATTCTAAATGATTACCACCAATGGTTTTCTGACAGCTTTAGAGTGCACCAAATGCGTTTTCGGCCGGGGCTCTGCCCCAGACCCCACTGGGGGAGCTTACAGCACTCTCCCAGACCCCCTAGCTGCTTTAAGGGGGCCTACATCTAAGGGCGAGGGGAGGGGAAGGAAAGGGGTAAAGGAGACGGGAAGGGGAAAGGAAGGGAAGGGAAGAGGACGGGAGGTACCGGCCCCCCTTTTGCAAATTTCTGGATCCGCCCCTGACGATGGATATTTACAAAAAAAGAACATGACAAAAATGGCTAATTCGTGTTGAAAACGTTTGAAGTCGTGTGCAGTGTCGCAATTACTACCGTGTTATTTTACGTTTTTTCCTTGGTTGTTTTTCACTCTCGCTGTTCATGCTCCGCTGCCATATCTAGCAAATAATGATTTTTAATTTTAATGTTTTTTAAATTACTGTTATTCAGGTGCAGAATGTTTCCTCAACAGTGCATGTTGACTGTGGAAAGAGTTCATCAAACTTGGCTGATGAAGTACAGTTGTTGACTCGCTTGAGCGATCCGAGCGATCCGGAGGAGGATTTCGTGCGATCAGTCTGCATACAGCTTCATCGATCTCCAATGATTGTGCTGTACACACGGGAACAGATCGATGATTTGCAACTGCTGTGTTCACAGGAGTCACCAGTTGCTTTATGTTCTGTTTTGAGTACCCCAGGATATATACTTGGTCCGCTGCTGTTCGCCATGTATTGCAGTCCAGTCGCTGACGTCATCACGTCCCATGGCGCCCAATGCCATTAATACGCCGATGACACTCAGCTCCATCTAGCTATGCGCATCGACAACACAGCTGCCGACCTGTCCATTCTCACTGCTTGTACCACCGACATCAAGCAGTGGTATATGCAGAATGGACTCCAACTGAATCCAGACAAGTCCGAAGCGCTCTTCATGGGCACAGCCACACAGCTGAGAGC
>Ga0209568_1000621_pt1 | contig 12574 bp, 9 predicted proteins | sample WorMetOlspDAHAB2_FD_187406 | JGI IMG/M metagenome (GOLD analysis project Ga0209568, IMG submission 187406) | Marine gutless worms symbiont microbial communities from Max Planck institute for Marine Microbiology, Germany - Olavius sp. DAHAB.2... ...
TTTTCTGGCGCATCAAGCACTTCCGGCGCGTGGCGACGCGCTACGATCAGCTGGACGGGCGCTACCATGCGTTTGTGGCCATCGCTTCGATCCTGATCTGTTTAGCTTAATTGTCAACGCTACCTAGCCGTGCTGCTTCTCGCGGATCTCGTCGAGGGTCTTGCAGTCGATGCACAGGGTCGCGGTCGGGCGTGCCTCCAGCCGGCGTATCCCGATCTCCACGCCGCAGCTTTCACAGAAACCGTAGTCGTGGTTGTCTAAGCGGATAGTGGCTTCGTCGATCTTCTTGATCAACTTGCGCTCCCGGTCGCGGGTTCGCAGCTCGAGGCTGAACTCCGACTCCTGGGTGGCGCGGTCATTGGGATCGGGGAAGTTGGTCGCCTCGTCCTGCATGTGATGCACCGTGCGGTCGACTTCCTCCATCAAGTCTTTTTTCCATGCCAGGAGGATGGTCCTGAAGTGCGCCTCCTGATCTGGATTCATGTACTCTTCGTCTGCCGCGGCCTCATATGGCTGTAAGCCGAGTGCCTCGGCGCCCTTGTTGTCTGACTCGACCATGCAAGTCCTCCCGAACGGTCTGCCAATGGTTGCGGTGGTCTGACGAGTGCCGCGGACGCGGCGGCCCCAAGGCTATCTGGACCTCCAGCCTCGAATCGTCGTTAAATACCAAATCGGACCCTGGGTGGCAACCGGTTTCTGTAAAGGAACAGGGTAGGGACATATAATTTTGGTAATGGTTAAGGTGTAAATGGAAACATCGCCTCTGGCAATGGGTAGGGCGCGCTACAGGCTACACCCCCTCTCCCCCCGGGAGAGGGGCTTTTTGTACCCACTTGAAAAGCTACCACTACCATTTTTTCTTGTACGAAATTTGCGGATTCGGAACCTTGACGAGACAACCAAAAATCCTGTTCATCCTGAACATCCTGTTAATCCTGTACTATTAGCGAGCGAGACTGGACTTTGCCTTAAGCCCACAAGGCGTGGATTTTTTGTACCGTGCACAAACTCGACTCATTTGTAAAGATTTGGGTCCCTCAAGGATCTTAGTGCATGACCGCGATCCTGGGTATTTCCGCCGGTAGTGGTGAATTTTTAAATGGCTAGCATAGACTTTTCTTTGACCCCCTCTCCCCGGCCCTCTCCCGGGGGGGAGGGGGTGTAGCCTATAGTGCGCCAAACTTACTGCGAGCGGCGATGGTTACATTTAAACCTTAACCATTACCCGGCCGATCCCTACGGCGGACTCCAGGCGCTGGTGCCCCTCCTCAAACCCGGCGGGCATCTCGTCCTGGGCCTTTATAATCGCTACGGACGGTTGGCGACCGACCTGCGCCGGCACCTGTTGCGGCGGCTGCCCGGCAGCGCGGGCTGGATCGACCCGATCCTGCGCCGCAGCGGGTTGAGCGCCGACAAGCGACGGGCCTGGTTCGCCGACCAGTACCTGCACCCGCATGAATCGAAACACACGTTCGGCGAGGTCCTGCGGTGGTTCGAGCAGACGGGCCTCGAGCTCGTGCGCGGTATTCCGGCCCTGCGGCCGGACGACGATGGTCTGGCCGGCGAGAGCCTGTTCGAGCCGCAGTCGCGGGGCACGGCCCTGGACCGGCTGATCGTACAGGTCGGTGGGATCATCGCCCCGGGTCAGGCCGAGGGTGGATTTTTCATTCTGATCGGTCGTAAACCAAGACACAACCTGAGATAGGCAGACCGGTTTGGACGGTAGTGTGCCTGACATCGGTCTATGGAAACTACGAATCACACGGATCGATGCGAATATTCCGTGGGTACAAAATCCGATTCGCGCGGATTCGCGTGATTCGTAGTTTTTCTCTCATCCGCTGGAAACCGGTGACTGATGAGCCGCAAAGGCACAATAGCATTCAAGGCCCTATGGCTGACCACCGTGATAGCCACGTCCGGCGTTGCGGCGGAGCCGAGCGTTCCCCTCGTCACCGCCGAGCCCGCGGTGCGCGAAATAGCCCTCACCGGGTTCACCCGCGCACGCGCCGAGCTGCCGCTGGTGGCGGAGGTCGCAGGAAGGGCGGAGGCGGTCGCCTACGACATCGGTGAGACCGTCGGCAAGGACGGGAGCTTTGCGCGTCTGGACGCTACCTTCATCGAGCTGGAGCTGGCGGAGGTCGAGATCCGACAGAAGCGCCTCCAGGCCCGGATCGCGTATGACCGGCGGGAGGTCGAACGCTACACCAAGCTGGCACGCCGCGATAATGCCTCCGCCTCTCGGCTCGACACCCTGAAGCAGACCCTACGGGACAATGGCTACGAGCTGCAGGTCCTGGAGATCAAGCGCAAGGTACTCCGGGAGCGTCTGCTGCGCACCCGCATCCGCGTCCCCGCCGGCTGGCGGATCACCAGCCGCAACCTGGAGCCGGGCCAGTGGGTGCGGGAGGGAGAAAAGGTCGGCACGGCCGCGGATTTCGCCACCCTGATCGTGCCCTTTGCCCTCGCCCCGGAGCAATATACAGCCCTGACCGACTCCGACAACAAGGGGATACGCCTGCACCTGCCGGACCTGAAACGGGATGTGGCCGCGTCCATCTACCGCAATTACCCCGGATTCGACCCGGTTACCCGCAAGATCGCCGTGGATCTGGCGATCCGTGACCGGGTCGAGCCTCGTCGCGGCGGCCTGCGCACGCGGCTCGTGCTGCGCCTCCCGGAACGCACCGGGGCCGTACTGTTGCCCATCACGGCGGTGGAGCATAGCTACGAGGAGCACTGGGTCACCCGAGAGGACGGCGAACGCCTCCGGGTCATCCTGCTCGGACGCGATGCGGGACCTGACGGCGAGCGCCTGCGCGTCGCTTCTCCGGACCTGGAGCCGGGCCAACGCTTCCGGCTCTTGCGCAAGGATTAGGGGCCGTTGACATAATCGTAGTGCCAATCGCTAATAGGACAGGATTAAGGGCACCTTGAAAAATAGGTATTTTCACCAATCAAGCGACCTTAAACCATTGATTGTTGAAGTGTACTGTAGACGAAAACCGTATTTTTCAAAGTGCCCTTAACAGGATGTTACAATTGATTTGCGTTGATTAGCGGATAAGGTTTCCCTGAAGTCGAATCCCCCAAATGACGCCAAATAATTCGGGATTGTTCTGACATGTCTGAACAACTATTAATCGACTATCGGATTAAATGTACCGATCTCAAAGGGGCAGTTGCCGCTGCCGAAGAGATAGCCAGGGAACAAACCGTGGAAACCCCACTATCTTTGGTCGAGGATGAGTTCTTTCAAAAATCCATAATAGGCCAGGTTGTTGAGGTTCGAGAATTTGCCACAGACAGTTTCAAGGTCGAATCTCAACTTGATTTTGCCTTGGATCATGGTGTAAAGGGAATATTGGTCAGCCCGTTTCTGGTAGGACTGGAAACGGTCAATTATATTGCCGGAAACTATCCGCTTATTATTATGGTCCACCCGGCTATGTCAGGCAGTCTCTTTAATGATCCTGAACAGGGAATTGCCCCTGGCGTTATGCTGGGGACCTTGTTTCGTTCAATCGGCGCCGATATCTCAATTTACCCGTTGGCTGGCGGCCGCTTTCCTTTCACTCCCGAAGATTGTCAGAGTATTAATGATGCATTGCTGACTCCTGATTTGCAGGTGAAAAGATCCTTTCCCGCTCTGGCCGGGGGATTGAAAATCGGTAATGTCGCTCAAATTGCCCTGGAATACGGCCGTGATACATTGCTGTTAATGGGAGGAGATTTGTTGGAATCGGCTTCCGAGCTGGCGGATAATACTCGGAAAATAGTCACTCAGTTTGATAGACTATTTCCCGAGGTTCGAAAAATTGCTGATACCGATCCGGCATTTTCCGTTTGTGATTATCACTCCTCTCAATCAAGTAAAGAAATTGTCCCTCAATTACAGGCTTATTTGAAATTTTCCTCTGACTTTTCCTGGGAAAAAAAGAGCCGCTTCGGATTACAAGAATACCAACGAAAACAGCTTCCGTGATGTCAAACGTGTAGAGCTGATAGGCAGATTCGGCGAGAAAACGGCCTTCGAGGTTCGTTACTTTGAAGTTCAGCCTGGAGGTTATACCAGTTATGAAACCCACAAGCATGAACATGTGATTATAGGAATCCGGGGTTCGGGTGCTCTTATTATAGGAGATAAGTCCCTTGATTTGAAAGTGAATGATATTGCTTACGCAGCTCCATATCAACCCCACCGGATAAAGAATAACGCTGACCGTCCTTTCGGTTTCTTTTGTATTGTGGATCATGAACGGGATAAGCCCGGAGTATTGAATTAATCGTATCCCCGAAGATCAATGCCGTTAAGTTATACCTTCGCAATATCGACAGAAACTATGTACTAGGGGCTGTTGACATAATCATAGGCCAACCGCTAATAGGACAAGGGTGGTGGTTGATGTTTAAATGAGAACATCGCCGATAGCAATATGTTGGGCACGCCACCGGCTGCACCTCCTCTCCCTCCGAGGGTGTCGCAAAAGCCCCTCTCCCGCCGGGAGAGGGGTTTGGGGAGAGGGAATCAAAAGAAGCGATCGGGCGTGGTTAATGAACCCCTCTACGCTGACCATTTAAATATTTACCACTACCAGGACAAGATTAACAGGATGCTCAGGATTAACAGGGTTATTTTTCTTAAATAACGATTATAATATCCTGTTAATCCTGAAAATCCGTTAATCCTGTACTATTAGGAGACAAGTCTGGAGGTCAGGGTTTACTCCTTTTCCCTCCTCTTGCGTTGATTTGCGTTCATTGGCGGATAACTCCTCCGTGAAGATAGCCCATGCGACCCATCGTCCGCTTCACCCTGGGCCAGCGGGTCCTGTTCAACCTGGTCTTCGTCCTGCTGACGGTAGCCGGGGCCTTCGCGGTGGGCCAAATCTCGGTTGACCGCTACCCGGAAATCAACTTCGGGAAGGTCATCATCTACACCTTCTACCCCGGGGCCTCGCCCCAGGACGTAGAGTCCCTGGTCACCATCAAGATCGAGGAGGCCCTGGAGGGACTCGAACAAGTGGAGCTTATCCGCTCCAGCTCGGTGCGGGAGAGATCTGCGATACTGGTCAAGTTCCGCGACGATACCGACTACGCCGCCCTCTATGACGAGCTGCGCTTCCGCGTGCTGGGCATGCTGGGAGAGCTGCCGAGGGGCGTAGATCCACCCCAGTTCGACCTTATCGATACCTCCACCTGGCTGCCGGTGGTGGCCGTCAATCTGGTCGGCGATCGCTCCAACCGGGCCTTGACCCTGCTGGCCGAGGAGCTTCGGGTCCCCCTGTCGCGCATCCCCGGCGTGATCGAGGCGGAGCTGACCGGGGAGTACCAACGCGAGTTTCATATCTACCTGGACCCGCACCGGCTCAGTGCCCAGGGGGTGAGCTTCGAGGAGGTTTCCCGCGCACTCGCGGACGCCAACCTGACCATCCCCGCCGGCGACTATCAGGACGGCTCCGGGGAGTTCGTGGTCCGGGTGGACGAGCGCTTCCGTTCCCGCGAGCAGGTGGTCTCCACCGTGATCCGGCGCGACCTGGACGGGTCCTTCGTGACCCTGCAAGACCTGATTTCAGAGGCCCGCATCGGCTATCGGGACCCCCATGTCATCACCTCCGTCAACGGTCGGGACTGTGTCACCATCAAGGTCTTGAAAACCGCCGCCGGCAACGCCCTGACCATCCACCAGGAAGTCCTGCGCATCATCGAGGAGCACACCCCCAGCCTGGCGCGACAGGAGGTGGAGGCCATCCTGACCCAGGACTCCAGCATCTACATCGAGGACTCCATCAGCGCCCTGGGTTGGAACCTGGCCTTAGGGGTAGTCCTGGTGAGCCTGATTCTGTGGTACTTCATGGGCCTGCGCAACGCCGGCCTGGTCACCGTGGGCATCCCCTTCGCCTTCCTGGTGACCATGATCCTCATGAACCTCACCGGCAACTCCCTGAACCAGATCACCCTGTTCTCCTTCGTGCTGGTCTCCGGGATCATCGTCGACGACGCCGTCGTAGTGGTCGAGAACATCTACCGCCACATCCAGCAAGGCGAGTCCCTGGAACGGGCCATCGTCGAGGGCACCGCGGAGGTGATGCTGCCGGTGATCTCCGCCACCGCCACCACGGTAGCGGCCTTTCTCCCGATGCTGATCATGACCGGCTCCACCGGGGAGTTCTTCTCCCTGATCCCCACGGCCGTGAGCTTCGCCATCATCGCCTCCCTGTTCGAGTGTCTGTTCATCCTACCCCTGCATTATCTGGACTTCGGTCCCCGCCCCAGGCCCGGCGGGGCGCCGCTCTCCGAGCGGGACAATCTCCCGCTGCGAATCCTGCGCCGCGGCACCGCCGGCCTGATCCGGCTCACCCTGCGTCGGCGCTACCTGAGCCTATCCCTGGTCTTCGTCCTGTTCCTGGTCGCCATCGCCATCCTCGGGGGCTCGATCGCCGGTATCGCGCCCTTGATTCGGATCAAATTCTTCCCGGACGACTACAGCCTCTACTATGCCTTCATCGAGGGTCCGGCCGACACCACCCTCGAGCATACCGACGAGAAGGTGCGGGAGATCGCCCGCTACATCATGGCCGATGGGCCGGGCTATGCCCGCTCGGCGGCCGGGTCCGCCGGCTTCATCTTCAACGAGGACTACGAGCAGGAGTTCGGTCACCACCTGGGTACGGTCACGGTCCCCCTACCCGACCGGAAAGCACGTGCTTTTCAAGACCCCGTCGCCCACCTGGACGCCATGCGCGAGCGCCTGAACGAACGCTTCGCCGGGGAGGGATTCGAGATTCGGATGCGGGCCGAGAAGGATGGGCCGCCTACCGGCAAGGACGTGAATATCCAGATCGTAGGCTCGAACGAGCACGCGGTGTCGGAGCTGGTCAAGGAGCTGCTGCGGGCGCTGAGAGAGAACCCGGAGCTGGGGCCTCATCTCAGCGATCTCACGGACAATCGGGGGCGACCCGCCCGGGTGTTCCGGCTCGACGTGAACGGGCCCCGGGCGCGGGAGCTCGGATTGACGCCGGGAGACGCCGCGCGGCTGGCCGCCGCCGTTCTGGACGGACGCTACCTCGGCGATTATCGCCTGAGCGACGAAGAGGTGGACCTCAAGCTGCGGATCGATCCGGCTTACCTCGACACGCCCGAGGCGGCGCTCTCGATCCCGGTCCGGGAACACTCCTCGGGGCCCGTCTACCTGGGGGATCTGGTGCGCCCGGTGGTCGAGATTCAACCCGGCGAGCTCAAGCGCTACCGCGGCCAACGCAGCCTGGCCATCACCGCCGACATCCGGCCCGGGGCCCCCATCTCCTCACCCCTGGTAGCGACCTGGGTCAGGCAACACTATGCAAAGATCTGGGATCGCTTTCCCGGCGCTACCCTGGTCTTCGGCGGCGAGTTCGAGGAGACCCAACGCTCCTTCGACAGCCTGACCCGGGCCTTCGGACTGGCGGTGTTGCTCATCTATCTGATCCTGGCCACCCAGTTCAAATCCTATGCCCAGCCGCTGATCATCCTCTCGACCATCATGTTCTCCATCACCGGCGTAGTTTTCGGCACCCTGGCTACTCAAACTCTGTTTACGGTCAACAGCTTCATCGCCGTCGTCGGCGTCACCGGCGTGGTGGTCAACGACTCCCTGGTCCTGCTCGACTTCATCAACCGCCGCTACCGGGAAGGCAGGACCCGCCGGGAGGCGGTAACCGAAGGCGTCTATGTGCGCCTGCGTCCCATCGTCCTGACCACCCTGACCACCACCCTGGCTCTGCTCCCCATGGCCCTGGGTATCCCCAGCTATTCCCTGATCTGGGGCACCATGGCCTCGACCTTCGTCACCGGCCTGGCTACCGCCACCTTCCTCACCCTCTTCATCGTCCCCGTCGCCTGGGACCTGCTTATGGAAACCCAGGAGCGGAGGGCCGCCAGGCGGGAGCGAAAGGCCGGTGCCGGTACTTGAGGACACCCAAAGACCTGTCCTGAATTATTTGGCGTTCTTGAGAGACTTGGGCAGCCTTAACGGATAGGTCGATGTCTCACTCATTTCTCACTCTCCTGATGGCAATGGCCGGTGTCAGAACCTCGATACCGAATCTACCCGGCACGGAGCCATAATCGCGTAAATTATAAGATGTCAATTATCGGTCGGTCTGCGAACATGCCCGACGCGCCGCGCATCCGAACACCTGGATCGTGCGGGGGAATCAGGTCACCGCGTGAGCCGGACGGAAACCTCGAGGACTAAGGGCTCTTGTGTACAAATGGCGGGAATCCCGCCTCGGAGCTGACAGCCATGATCGAGGTACGGGTCCAAACCGAGCCATTCGACATCGCCGCGGAGCAGGAAGACCTGTGGCATGGGCGGCCTCAGGTCGGGGCCTTGGTGAGCTTCGTGGGCCTGATGCGGGACATGAGCCAAGGCGACCGGGTAAGCCGGATGATGCTGGAGCACTATCCGGGGATGACCGAGAAGGCCCTGATCGCCATCGCCGAGGAGGCGGGCAGGCGCTGGGACCTGCAGGGAATTCGGGTCCTGCACCGAGTCGGGAAGCTCAGGCCCCAGGACCCCATTGTCCTGGTAGCCGTAACCAGCGTCCACCGCGCTGAAGCCTTTCGCGCCTGCGAGTTCCTGATCGACTACCTGAAGACCCGGGCCCCCTTCTGGAAGAAGGAGCTCACCGACCAGGGCGAGCACTGGCTGGATTCCCGAACCACGGACGCGGCGGCGGCGAGACGCTGGGAGCAGGAATAGCCGGTTCCGGAGCTATCCGGCATTGCCCGACAAGGCGTCTTTTCTGATCCCCTCTCCCCGGTCCTCTCCCAGAGGGAGGGTGTCGCAAAAGGCACCGATCTTTGCCCTTTGGCCCCCTCTCTCCACCCCTCCCCCGCCGAGATTACCGCATCGGCGTGCCCCGCCCCGGTTTCTATCGCGAGGCGATCAACTCGGACGCCGAAATCTACGGCAGCAGCGGCCTCGGCAGCGGAGTCGCTCGGGTGGCGATCAGGCCAGTAACCACAAGGCCGGTAGGCGCGGGCTTGCCCCGCACCTATCGCTTGGGCGCACCTTGGTGTCGCTGGATCTCTCGGCGATAGGTGCGGGGCAAGCCCACGCCTACCGCTCATAGTGAGCCACCGCGGCCGCGGCTGATAACCGGGAGCCGGCAGCAACTGGCTCCTCGCAAAGCAATTTACGCGCACTCGCCCCGGCTGACGGCCTCCCTGCCGATCCGGGCCGTCCCATAGCCCCACTCAAACGACCAGATCGCTTTTCCCATATTCAATCCGCTCCGGGCTATTCTGCGACCACAGGTCGCGGCTCCTAAGAATCCTTTATAATCAATCCGTTCCCCGGCCTTTGCCTTCACCCAAGAGCAAGCCATGTCCCGCAGCCAATAGACCCGCCTCACGGTTACTACCCCCCCCCTCCTCGGCGAAGATGTATTGCTGCTGTACGCCATGACCGGAGAAGAACACCTCAGCACCCTGCCCGCGTACCAGCTCGACCTCATCAGCGAGTCCCGCCAACCGATCCGACATGAAGACCTCCTCGGCCAGCCGGTTACCGTGCGACTTGAGCTCCCCGATGACCAAGACCGCTACCTCAACGGCATCATCAGCCGTTTTGCCCACACCGGCTTCGACGGGGACTTGACCTGCTACCAGGCCACCCTCGTCCCCTGGCTCTGGCTCCTCACCCGCACCACCGACTGCCGTATCTTTCAAGACCAGACCGTGCCCGACATCATCAAAGCACTCTTCCGCGAGCACGGCTATACGGATTTCGAAGAATGCCTGGCCACTGAGCTCTATTGCCCCCGCAGCTACTGCGTGCAGTACCGCGAGACCGACTTCGCCTTCATCAGCCGCCTGCTGGAGCAAGAAGGCATCTACTACTACTTCAAGCATGAGAACGGCAAACACACCCTCGTCCTGGCCGACAGCTACGGCGCCCACGACACCATCCCCGGCTATGAAGCGATCCCCTACTACCCCCCCGATGAGACCGCCCGGCGCGAGCGCGACCACATCCATGACTGGTCCGTCGCCGGCTCGCTCCAATCCGGCGCTTTTGCCTATACGGATTTCGACGACACGGCGCCCAGGAAGCGGTTGCTGACCATGCGGCATCACCCCCATGAGCACGCCCGCCGGGATCTGGAACGCTTCGACTATCCGGGGGGATACACCCAATACGACCAAGGCGACGACTGGGGGCGGGTGCGCATGGAAGCGCAGCATGTGGACTACGAGACCGCCCAGGGCGCCGGCAATGCCCGTGGCCTGGCCACCGGGGCGCTCTTCACCCTGACCGGCTACCCCCGCCAGGACCAGAACCGCGAATACCTGATTATCTCCACCGAATACCAGCTCCAGTCCGACGCCTTCGGCTCTTCCAGCGCCGCAGACGCCGGTCCCGTTTTCCACTGTGAATTCACCGCCCTGGACGCCAAGACGCCCTACCGTCCCCCACGAAACACCCCCAAGGCCCGCGTCCAGGGTCCCCAGACCGCCATCGTCGTCGGCCCTGCGGGCCAGGAAATCTGGACCGACAAATACGGCCGGGTCAAGGTCCAGTTCCACTGGGATCGCTACGGCCAATCCGACGAGAAGAGCTCCTGCTGGGTGCGTGTCTCCCAGCCCTGGGCCGGCAAAGGCTGGGGCACCGTTGCCATCCCCCGCATCGGCCAGGAGGTCATCGTCGATTTCCTGGAGGGCGATCCCGACCGGCCCATCATTACCGGGCGGGTCTACAATGACGTCAATACGCCGCCCTGGGAGCTACCGGCCAATATGACGCAAAGTGGTATCCTGAGCCGCTCGTCGAAGGGCGGCAGCGGTGCTAACGCCAACGCTATCCGCATGGAAGACAAGAAAGGCGCCGAACAACTCTGGATCCACGCCGAGAAGGACCAGGACAGCGAGGTCGAGAACGACGAGACTCACTGGGTGGGGCATGATCGTACAAAAACCATCGATAACGATGAGACCAGCCACATCAAACATGACCGCACCGAGACGGTCGACAACGATGAAACGCTCTCGATTCACGGTAAGCGTACCGAAACCGTCGACAAGGATGAGACCATCACCATCCACCGGAACCGTACCGAGACGGTCGATCAGAACGAGACGATAACCATCCACGGGGCGCGGACCGAGAGGGTCGACAAAAATGAAACCATCACGATTGATGGCGGCAGAACCGAAACGGTTGCCGAGGACGAGACCATCACCATAAAAGGCGGTAGAATCGAGTCGGTCACAAAGAACGAGAGCATCACGATAAGCGGTGGGCGCACGGAGTCGGTCGCCAAGGATGAATCGGTGTCAATAAGCGGTGCAAGGTCACATTCCGTGACCAAGGACGACTCCCTGAAGGTGGGGAAGAATCTGGTAATCGATGCTGGAGACGCGGTCACAATCAGGACGGGAAAGGCCAGTATCTCCATGAACAAAGACGGCACCATCACCATCCAGGGCAAGGACATCACCGTCAAGGGATCGGGTGGCATCAACGCGAAGGCGACCAAGAACGTGGTCATCAAGGGCAAGAAGATCCTGGAGAACTGAACCGATGGCAACGAGTTGGAACCAAAATCAAGCGGAGACCACCAAGGCAGAACCTAACGAGACTGCCGAAGGCTACGACGGCGTTGTCATCGGCGTCCTGCTCGGATTCCATGGAGACGGAGCGCCACTCGTGGTGTTTCCGGGCAATCCGGAAGAGACGGCCCTCGAGGCCCGCGCCACGACCAGGCTGCAGGACACGGACCTGGGCCGAGAGGTCGCCCTCCTGTTCGAAGGCGGCGACCCACGCCTGCCCCTGGTCATCGGGGTGGTACAGCATCCGGGGCAGAAAACCGAGGCCCGAGCACCCTTCACCGCCGATCTGGACGGGGAGCGTGTAGTCCTCTCCGCACGGAAAGAGATCGTCCTCAGGTGCGGCAAATCCAGCATTACCCTCACCCGCGCGGGTAAGATCCTGATCCGGGGCGCCTACCTGCTCAGCCACTCCTCGGGGGTCAATCGGATCAAGGGCGGCTCGGTGCAGGCCAATTGATTTTCCCGGCGTGTGAGGCAGGCTGATGGCGAATAATGTCTTTGCCAATGGGCGGGAGATCTCCTGCAAAAAGGCGGATGGCAAATCCATCTGCGCCTTTCCCGATGTCTGTTTTACGCCCCCGCAGACGCCGGCGACGCCGCCTGGGGTCCCGGTGCCTTATCCGAATACCGGCTATGCCAAGGATACGGCTAAGGGGAGCAAGACGGTCAAGATCTCCGGCAAGGAGGTGATGCTCAAAAACAAATCTTACTTCAAGAAATCGACCGGGGATGAGGCGGGACGTGCGCCGAAGAAGGGGTTGATTACCAGCAAGAATAAAGGGAAGGTCTATTTTGCCTCCTGGTCGATGAATGTGAAGGTCGAGGGGAAAAATGTCGTTCGGCATCTGGATTCCTGATTAGCAATGAGATTCAGCCATCCGAATCCAGCCTTCCGGGCGTGGGCCACAGGCCACCGCAGCCACCAAGAGTCGGTTGGGCAGCGCGCGCAGATCAAAGCGCCGACTGAAGCGATAGGCGA
>Ga0209568_1000622_pt1 | contig 12570 bp, 6 predicted proteins | sample WorMetOlspDAHAB2_FD_187406 | JGI IMG/M metagenome (GOLD analysis project Ga0209568, IMG submission 187406) | Marine gutless worms symbiont microbial communities from Max Planck institute for Marine Microbiology, Germany - Olavius sp. DAHAB.2... ...
GTGAATAACTTATTAAACAATAAATGAATTACGGTGATCATAACTAAGTTGCAAGTAGCGCCTGTCGAGCTCGACGTGTCGAGCCAGTCGAGCCAGTCGAGCTCGACGTGTCGAGCCAGTCGAGCTTGTCGTGTCGAGCGAGTCGAGCTGTGCTGTTTGACTAGCTTGACACAGCCAAAATGCATGGGCTCGACACGTCGAACGTGTCGAGTCGAGTCGAGTCGAGCCAAGTGGAATTTGAGCCTACAGGCGGACTCAAAGGTCAAATTTGCTGCTTGGCCTATGAGTTGGCGGCCACCTGGCGCTGACCGACTTTCGCTCAGAGGACCCATAGTGAACTCTCGCATATGGCTCGTGCCGAATATAATAGCACTATAAATATCGTCCTGGGTATTATTATTAGTAGTATTATTATTGTTATTATTATGGCGCTTGGATTGGGACACAGCCACTGATACTGACGTCACCCTTCTCTCTTAATCAAAAGCCACAATTCATCATTGTAACGCGCCTGCATTCTTTGTGTGGTATAGGCGCCATAGAAATTACTGACGATGATGGTAGTTTCTGGTAACAATTCTCCGAGGTTGTCGCAGCGACAGAACATGACAATAGTTAACTCACTCGCAGTGGATGGTGTTCTTGTTATTGCTAGCGTCTAGGATGTCTAAACTGTTAAAATATAATCTCGCAAATTTTACCTCGACGACTACTACTACCGTTTCTGTTCTGCTGTGGTTGCATGGGTGTCAGCCACTTAGGAAATCAGTCCAACACTTTCCTTTTTATCTGTGTTCTTTCTTTCTTTTTCTTTCGTCGTCCTTTGTTTTCCTCCCTCAGTTGAAGTACCTGCTTCATTTTCCTCCAGTCCCTCTAAGCAGCTGGAATTGACCCTTTGTACCCTGACATCAGTATAATACCGGCAAAGGCTATACCACCAAGCGTCGTAGCTGACTGGAACAATTAATCCATGTAATTATTGACGATTGTTAATCCGGCTTTTAACTGCAAAATGCGGAAATACTCGTCGAAATATTGCAAAATCTGGCTGGGAAATATTCGTTGAAGACCTTGGCGTCCCCTTTGACGTTGGTGTTTGTCCTTTTCTTGGTATATTGTTACTGCATTGACGCATTGTGTCAGAGCGACGACGACGGTCTCGACCTGGAGGAAGTCGTCAATTCAGCATTTCGACACCTGCAGGAAGACCTCACACGACGTTCACCAGTAACGGGAAAGTCAAATCAACAGCCAATCAACGCCAGTGCCAATGACGAGGTGTCAATCACGCGTCACGCGACCATGACGTCATCACCCCCGATCGCGAAAGTGAGCAGATTACCGACGCACAACGCCAGCTGCAAGGTTCAAGCCAAATCTCAGCATGTCGACTCGTCAGTCGTCAAGGCGCATAGCGGTAGGCTACTTGTAACGACTTCCACTGTACACACCCGTCTTTATGCAATGTAGAATGTACCTGGTAGAATGTACCAGCAATCCAACAACCGATTAGCACAGTGGACACACTAGTACTCTGTTCATGAGGACGTCCATGTTTCATTGTTGTTAATGTTTTGGCCGTTGAGAACTGTTCGTTTGTGACGGTAATTGAAGTATCGATGATAGAATTTATTTGCAAACAGTGTGAATAGTGCATTACACTAACATACAGAATGTGGTCTCGATCAGTCACTGTAGGATCCAGGTCCCTTTATGCAGGACATTGCAGAAAAACGCGCCTACTTACCATAATGACATCTTCCACATGTTTTTACCTGTGTATAATCAGGGAACCAGTCCAATGGTGATAGAATCCATCTAATCCTCAACCAATTCTCAGAGTTTGGATTCTGAGTTTGGATGAATGAATTGGGATGTGTCGTAGACAACTGTGGATGCCTTATCTCTCAGATTGCGACGTTTGACTCATTTGCATTGTCATGCATCTTCACATTGAGTCTACTACAAAAAAACATTGTCACTGTTGTACCTGCAATCTTTTAATACCTGATTGCTGTAAAACCGTGGCTATCATTATAACAGGTATTTCAAAACTATACTGCCCATGGTCATGCACTATATTATAGCCTGTTTCATCATTGCTGTACTTTTACACAACTATTGTTAACGATCGTAATCATAATCACTGTAACGTAACGTGCTTGTAGTTCCCTCCTTTGATTTGCTTTGTGTCATTGTTGATTTCACAATGCAGGTCCCACAATCTCTGAAGATAAAGAACTGTTGTTGACAACTCAGAATCCGATACTGAGTGAACTGCGAAGAGGCAAAGAGAAAAGATTGGACGCAGGCGACAAAGTTGCGCTGCAGCAGAAACTGCAAGAATTGCGCCGATCGTACGAAGAACTCAAAAAGAAAAGGTGAGTGCTGCACAGATAAGCAAGCTTCGTGCATTGCTTTGCGTTGACGAGTTTCTACAGATGGCTGTGCTTTTACTTTTTCAGCAGGCCGCAAGATCGCATGCCTAGCATGCACAGACGTTAATGAATTAATTTGCATCGGTAAATGAGTAGTAATCTATGTGCTGTGGGCTTGGGCTATGGTCCAGGCTGTACGCCGGCTCTGTCTGTGACGACAGCGCCGCTCGTGCGGCATATGCGGCAATTTTTGCGCTAAATAAATGAACCTTACCTTTTAACCTTTACCTGTGTAAGATGTTTGGCCACAAATAGATTGTGGGCCTAATTACATTATTGTTGTTTCAATGATTACTCGTCCATGAGAATTTTTTGCAAGGTTATTTTTCATGCGTTTTATTTAACAAGTCAACTTGTCACAAACTGTCATGTCATGTTATATCGACAGACTGTGTGTTTGGTTGGTTGGACCAGGATCAGCGTTCAAGGCTCGCTGCAGACGGCTTCTGACTCGGACAAACCTTCACTTGAGCGTCAACTTGCGCAGACTGATCGTGATATTGAAACGGCAGACAAAGAAATCACCAAAATGGCATTTTTAATGCCAGAGGCACGTACGGCAAACTGACTTGAATCGAATTTGAGTTCAGTTTAACGATGGTGAATATGATTGTGATTTGTGCAGTTTTGAACACTGTATGTCGCTGTCGTTTCAGATAAACTTATCGTTCGAAGTCGGGTGGGAATATGTACAGGGTGTCGCACAAAAAGTGGAATATTTCGTTTTCATTATTTATACTATGTACATTACATCACACCAAGCAGTCGATGGTTTTTTTCCCGCCTCCGAAATGACCTATATTGTGTCGAGTGGAGCGTTAAACTCTACTCACTCACTCACCGATGGTTTTTAGCTTGCATTGCACTGGCGCTTGCATCTCACAGACTGACAATCCAGGATACCATTGCAAATTCGTTGTTTCTGTAGCGAATGCTCTTTGATGATCTCCAAAAGATGACAACCACAATTGAGCAAATACACATTAAGCATTGCTCCTGTTTATGCCATGCTGCCACCGTGTAGTAACTAATACTTGTGACAGGTGAGCTACAACATGTGCTGATTCAAAGTGCGTTACACTTTGCACGCAGTTCACTCTCAATCAGCTGATAATTACTAACAAACCATTAACAACATCTTAGGCCATGTAGCATTTGGCCTAGCTGTAGCATATAACCGGACTCAGATGATTGCACCTCCAAGTAAACTGCATTGCGTTTTGCACTTTTACTATAAGCAATTTTCGATTGGGTTTCTCAAGGAAATATAGTGATGAAAAGAATTTCGAAGTCTTCATATTTTCACTGCAGCAGCAGTAACTCATTTCCTTGCTTTGTTTTCAATTGACAGAATCGACCCAGTCGATCCGCCGGCGCGTTCCAGCGTTCGTTTTCGTCGCCAAGGGCAACGGTTGCTAGTGGCAACGAGAGGGCGCCATCGTTCGTCGTCGGGGTGTGTCGCAATGCATCTCTGCGTGAAACTTCCTCCCACCCGTCGACGAGTTGGCTCGGCGTTCGTCAGACCAGTTCTGCGACGTCGTCACCGTCGTCGGTCCGTCGTCATCGTGATTCGTCAGCTCGAGCGTCCGTCTGTTGCCTTGGCGACACAGCCACTCGCCCACCCACGACGCAGGTATCTGTGTGTGTCACAACGGACTGTTGCTTCGATGATGCAAACGTAGTAGTACTGTGGAGAAACAGACGGGACTCCTTGCACCGAAGTGCGGCCCTGGATGACCTCCTTTTCCAAATTGACTGATTTTCTGGACATCTGACTGACGTATCCCTGCTTTTGTTACCTAACCTTAGCCATACATACAGTAAAAGCCTGCAGCAACACCGCATTTCAAACGCTTCGATGGATTTCTGAACTGAACGCGAATGTTATACTAATACGTCGCTATATTCCGCTAATCACCCGTTGTGCCTTACAATCCACAGGTGTCGGTTACCCGTGCGTCTTCACTGTCCGCCTGCAGACCATCAGCTAGTTCTGCGATGAAGTTTGCTGCTGCAGCTGGAAGGTCAGCGACGCTGCCTGCGACTAGCAGAGCGAGCATGTTGCCAACAGCGACACACTGCAAAAACGCCAAATCAGCAAAAAGTGACAGCAGTTCATCACCTCAACGAGCAGATCTACAACAACGACTCAAGGTAGCGTAACAGACTCAGTAAGAAGTGAAGACAGCTACTGTTGTTCGTATGGGAGATAATTAAGTAAGCAAAATGATTTTTATAGTATCCAAGTCTTGTGGTTTGGTTGCTAGGCTGCGCAGAAAGCTGATTGAAAACAGATTGAAAGAAAGGAGTCTTGAGAAAGTGACTTGAAGCTGAAAGTGACGTTTTCAAGTTTTTTCTTCATGGGAATCAAATGCACATATTGACACCCATCTAAATTGCACTCAGTTCACTCGCAGTCACAGATATGCATGGAAACTGTGCAAAATAGAGATATGGTTCCTAATTGGAATGATAAAAGCCCATTTCCGTAAAGGATATATAACTATTACATACATTGACTGCTATGGAGTGCTTGCTGCGTATCACTAACAACAGTTGCCAACAACTGACGTGTAACCTGTTTTTAACGAAACTACACTGTATATTTTGGAAGGTCACAGAATATCAGCAAGTCTTTCAGTGACATCTGTTTTTATTGTTGTCCTCGTTTTTGTTTCTTCTCAAGCACCTCTTTCCTAACTCGACCTCTTATATACTAAAGAACAGTGTCATCTTCTTGTTCTTATTATTATTCTCATACATGTTGGTGCGTTGCTGTGTACCTTTCTCCAGATTGTCTAAAGCGGTGTGCCAGAAAGCCGTGTGCAGCCCGATGTTGATTTAGAACATCACAAAGATCGTCATATGTTATTCCCCTGACCAGTAATATTGTTTTTGGCCCACAGTTAAGTCGATACAGTCAGCTGTTGTGTGTATTTCAGCTGTGGGAGTCAATGTCGGATGGCACATGCAGTTGAGCTATCGATTCGGCTGCTCGTGTCTGCCTCTGTATCATCGCACACCATGGACCAATCAACTGAACTTCATTTGTCTTTCTCATTCGACTTATCAGAAGCCATATCGTAAATAACGGTGTTGTGACGACATAGATATTTAGGTCAGGTGGTATGTGTGATGAACGCTGTGATGAGTTTATGATGTAGTGATCTGAGTATGCTTGGCTTTGACGTCATGTGTTATTTTCCCATTCCTGACTTAACTGTTGCATGAATTTTAAACGCATTATGCACATTTATTTTTAGTTTTTTTACCACTTGACCTAGTTTTAAATGCCCGCCGTGGTTCGCTGTGTCACGTATTATCAACGCCTATCATATCGTCGCTTGTGATGAAAGGAGACTGATCTGACCCAGTTGTGTGTTGTGACGCGTTTATTGTCCACTTCAGTGTGCTTGTTTTGTCATCGTGATGTTTTGTGAATGGCTGCCTATTTTTCTTGAAAACATGCAGTGGACGTTGACTTAACAGGGGCGTCGTGACCAGTGATGAACTATGTAGAATGCGCATTAGAAATCTCAGGAGGAGCTGTGACAAGGGGTACAGTGAGGGAAGGGCTTTGAAGGAGAGGGTAAGGGAGAGAGGGATTAGGGAAGAATGAAGGGGTGGTAGGAGGTGGGAAGTAGGTTGCTTTTCCAGTATACTAAAAGCTGTAGGGGGAGAGAATGCGTATAGTGCCTTGGGTGATCGACTCCCCTGGGACTTGATGCTAACCGTGACAGTGTCTGTACTACTTCGTATGTAACATAAATGAGTCGGCTCTTTATACTGTGGTAATAGGCATGTAGCAGCACCATGTCATGGTGGACGGTCACCATTTTCATGGGACTACCACTGAACTGATCTGTAGCTTCTGGTTACTAGTACTGACTATGGTATAGTGTAAACTTACTGAATATGGAGTGGCGATCAATGAAAATCGAACGTGCATTTGATTGAGATACGTTTAGTTTTCACGAGTTACTTTTTATAGGCCTAGTCTGCTAAATCGCCGTTTTTAGGTCTCATTTCCCAGGAGAAACTCGTAAACTTGCCGACATTCGTAGTAGGCTAGTCATAACGTTACGCCTAGATACTCGAGAGTAAAGCAAAAAAAGCTTAAACTATTCGCACACACCTGCAAACGACTCGATGCTGGATCAACAACTGGTCCTCTGGTGACACCGGAACACCAGCTAGAAGACGCTAATTACCCTTTCACATTTATACGGTTAAAGTCTCGGTTTTAGCGGTTCTACAACAGATATCTTGAACGGACGGCCTTTAAGGTAAACATCGCCGCTGAGTACAGTGGCGCGCTGGCGCCGGAACGAATTTGAAAGTGGCAGGGGGCACACGCCCGTGAAAAATTTTTTGTCGTGCCCCTCCACTTTTTGGCTCTACAAGTAGACTACAATTCAGTCGTGTTGCTGAGCGCTTTCGTGACGGGTCAGTACTGTTTGGTCAGTTTCTTGTTTGATGTTCTACTCATGGTGCCTCAGTGCGCAGCCATTTGTAAAAGTGGGGGCACGTGCTTTCCTTGCCCTATGGAGTGCGCGCCACTGGTTATGTACTACAGGCCTTACATCTCGTAAACAACCTGTGACGTCACAGTGAGCGTAACAACAAGCATTCTCAGTCGACTTTGCGTGACGTTTTTGACAAGTGCACCTATGATGTGTGCAGTCTTATGCAATAAAACAGGCTCAATATAATAAAATGATCTTATCATTGTGGATGAAATTTGGTTGTCGTTATGATTTCTTTTCCCCTCTGCGCTCGCTCTGCTTCTCAAGCTGTTAGCCTAGTATTCTAGAAAAAGAAACTGCAATCACCCAATGTATAAGAAGTCATGTGTCCGACTACCCTGCAGACTTCTGGAGTCTGTCCAACAGAGAGAAAGATACGAGGACAAATCACGGGAATCAGTGTGCCGCAGCGGAACGTATGTTAAAGACTGAGTCGACAAAGTATAAACCGCGTCGGCATGGTTACGAAATATGACGTCACCAGAGTTTAGAATATGCTGTACACAGTTATTGCTAAATTTCAATTGCCTCGCGAAGCGTAGTGTTTTCAGTAGAGCGAAACATTGTCAGTCACTAACTCGGAGAGCACATAATAGCGGTATTTCTATATTATCTGCAGCTTGAGTTGTATGGCCCAATTTTTGTAAAAGTTATTTGCATGCCAAATCAGCTTCGACATCAGAATTCAGAATAATGCGTTTACGTTCTGAAGTTAATACTTTGGTGGTCACGCTGTCACCTCCTATAGCTTGTCTGCATGGTGTAAACAAATAAGCCTAATTGAAAACAATACACTTGCGAATATGAGTTTCGGTGTGAAAAGATCTCTGCTTTTCAGCACAGCAAAAAACAATTAGACGCGACTGCAAACTCGAAAACGGCGGTATATATGTGACATGTCATCGTAGAACGCAGTAACTCACTCTTAAAACTCCAAAAAAACTCTTAAAACTCCCAAAAAAACTATCCATGTCGAATAGCATCAGCGACGCCATGTTGTATGACATATATTGCGCTAAATGCGAAATCCAAAGAAAAATTTAGGCCAAAGTTTTTTGTAAACGTTGCATTTCGCCATTCAACACAGCAGTTGGCAGGTAGGCCTGTAGCGACGTTTTCGATGTCACGATGAAGTGCACTTTGCACACGAGATATCGACTGCAACTAACATAGACTGAATGACGTTATATCGTCTCCCTGTATAGTGTTAGCCTACAGGGTGGCCCAAAAAAGTAAACCACTACCAAATGATCAAACAATCGTATTAAATCGTATTAAAATCTGCCAATGAGATTAGATTTATTCGTCAAATTAAAGTATGAATCAAGCACTACAATATTATTCGTTGGTATTAGATATTCTATACTTAACCTACTTTCTGACCTGAATAACTATGCCTAACCCGCAAACTAGCGATATGCGTCAGATACAGTAAATGATGTCAGCGCTTCCTCTGGCATCAGCTCGCCTTAGCAAGCTGTAAATTGTATGTCTCAGACAATCTTTTAGGTGGAGACTTATGTATTTATTTCCTTATTTTATCTTTTTCTGGTTTTCAAACATGATTTTATCAGATGCTTGATTTTACTCGTATAGCAGCTTGAAACATAGCAAGTGATGACGTCACTAATTAGGTTACACATGGAATATTTAATACAGATTTATATTCTTGTGCTCATTTTGTAGTCGAAACTGATGAAAAATCAAGCCTTAATGGCGAGTTTTAATACGATTTAATGATGATTCATGATAGTGACTTACTTTCTTGGACCATCCTGTATATACTGCGATAAATAACTTGAAACCTTCTGAGAAGTTCACCTCTATCCCCACCCAGTCGCCTCAGTTGGCGTCAACATCATATTGCATATAATGCGTGTACTGCGCAGGACGTGATGACACGATGAACGCTGTGCTACTGACGGCACTGTACGTACTGCAGGGAATCGTGTTCGGCTTGATCGACGGCGTGCAGATGCTGACAGTGTCGAGATTGTCGACCAGGGAACACGCCACACTCGGTTCGTCCAGCTGTGCGTCTTCTAAATGCCGAGCTCTGTGCAAATGCAAAAACTAAAGCAAGGGACGGCTAGTCCTTCTTGCACGAAATGTAGATTTGCGGCTGGCTACCGACGCAGAGAACGTCCCATGCCAAGCTAACGACAAACGATATCGAGTTTCGAGTAGTTTGAAGAAATCGTTAGTTTTAATCATTAACTTCCAAACTTACATTTGTTTTAAACGCCCATCGTTTATTGGTTTCAAAACAAAACATAAACAAACACGCGCTTGACAAGCTTACGCAAGGGCCTCTGCCTCTGTGCTCGTTTGTGAATGATGCTTCTTAACTACAACGTTATTCCTGAATTTCTGTGTAGCTTCTGTTGGTTGTTCCGGTTAAGTTGTCTTTATAGTTATATATGCAGCTTTGTAATTTCCAGAATTTATTTTAACGGTGTTTAAATGAATTTTATAAAGGGACTAATAGAACGAAATTAGGTAGACTGTTCCCAGTATTAAATATTTTTAGTGCTAAAGCTGTGAGAAATAGGTTACTGTATCGGTTGAGTGGATGCAAGGAAGCGTTTGATGGTGTTGTTTTGTTTGACGGTGCGACGCAGGACTGTCGGCATGGGCGCCGGCGTTCAAGGTGATCTTTGCGCCGCTCGTCGACGCCGTATTCATAAGGAAAGTGGGTCGACGCAAGACGTGGGTGGTCGGCACTCAGTTTGGTGCGGCGGTTGTGATGATGTGGCTCTCCGGAGTTTGCGACAGCGACGACGTGAGTCTGCAGACAATCCGGAACGGATTTGGAACGCTGGGAGTCCTCGCCTCCATCCAGGACATTGCTGTTGACAGCTGGGGACTCGAACTGCCAGCCACGTACGTTGTTCCGTAACGTCCAGTCTGCTCTGTGTTTGCATAAAGCGGCTGTGACAATAAGCAAGACAAGAGAATTAATAAACTAAAATACAACTGAGTCGAATTAAAAACAAACTATGGAAACATAAATCATTCGGGGGAAAATATTCAAATATCAATCCAACGGTTAAGTCTGAGAAGCGCGAACATATCAAGTTTATCGACATTATCGGAGAATGAACAAATCTTAGCGTTGATTAATTATTACAAAAATCGAAAATCGGGTTAAACAAGAGCAGTAAACAAGTCCGGATCTAGAGTATAGGAGATCAGTGGGACTAACAGTGACAGCCTGAGATGGAACAAATGGTGGAAAGGTGTTTATCGCCGAATGATAGACTGATGGAAGGTGATGGCAGTGAGTAACCTGTTGAAATGACATGTAAAAAGTTGACCATAATGGAATAATTAGGGAACGAGATTTTTCAGTGCGTGCTATCTTTCGTGCTATCAGCTCTGTTGCAGTACAATTGAGTGATTGTGGCATTAACTATTAGTTTCTACCGATTTTTCTTTTACAAATGCTGATGACTGATCTTGTGTTCTGGAAACAACAGTAACATCTTTGTTGTCCACATATATCTATCCTAACATTAGTTGTTTAATGTGCCTAATGTGCTATGGAGGACACTAGGATATACCTATTTCTGATCCCGTTCTGCGTTTTTATGTACAGAAAGACGGCATGGTGCGGCTCTGTTGGACAAGCAGTAGGAAGTCTATTGGGCGATCCGCTGTTCCTTTTTCTGGAATCGGCAGGATTTATAACTCTATCTGGTCAGTGGTTATCAAAATTACCACAATCATTAGCATATGATTATCGTATTTTACAAGAAAAACAACTACAACTATAAACATGACATCATGGCGGCTTTCAGCTGTTTTGATTTTCTAAAAGTTTCTGCGTCAGCTCGTTGAACTACTGCAACACATAATAATTGAAGGAGTTCGATGTCTGGACTCCTTGGCGGTTATTTCTTGTCAATAAAATCAGACGGTTCATATACGTGTCCGATATTTCGAAGTGTCAAATCGGACATTTTAAAATATCGATTAATTCGTCATCTGATATTTATATTTATTTATTTTATTATAAAATCGTACTCAAGGTACATATAAAAAAATAAAAAAGCATACCCAGCACAATATACAGGAATTAGTACAATAACAGACGCGAAAAACCCAAAAAAATTACCGGGTACTAATCATGCACGATTCGTCGCTACATTTAATATAAGACAGTTTAAATGTGAGAGTTCCAAACCACTGCCATCAGCAAACATTATCTCAGATTCATCATCACGAGTAGAAAGAACATCTTTAAGCAACTCAGCCTCACACCATTCAGTGTCACTAACCTGGTTATAAAAGTAAGACAAAAAGACGGAGTTACTAAGATCAGTTTTGCTATTTACAAAATTAACCAGTTGCCAACCAAAATGTGAGCATAAAAACGCCGCATTTTTCCCAATAGTGCCGATAATAGTCGTAAGCTTAGCGAATTCGTTGGATTGTATCTAAGCTGATGCAACATTGAAGCATTTTACATCATAGTTTGAAGTTCATAAAAATATAGCCTAGAACATTAACTTTGATGCTGCATTACTTCGCCGATAAATTGCATGGAGTAAAGAAATCTGTTGACGACATTTGTGTTACACAAAATGATGAGGAATTATGGTGCAAAAAATATTGCGATACATTCATATCGCATTTTTTTGTTGTTCGATGTTTTATTATGCATCATCCTCTAGAGTTATGGAAACGAATTGTCCAGTGACAGTGAGTATATGATTCAGCGATCTGTTAATGGCATGATCAGTATTACGATGGCAACCGGATTACTTATGCGCTTAAAGCTCTGAAATTAACTAAACGTTCGTTGAAATAATCTGTCTAGTCACGTCTCAAAGTGACCAAGTGGTAATTAGCCAAACTACTACAGTTTATTTGAATTATGGTGAGGTTTTGAATTTTGCTGTTGATCTCAGAAAGTTACGTTCCTTACATTAAGCAATCAGCTCAGAATGCCTTTTTCATTTTGGTGTGTTTATCAGACCAGTTGTGTGCAAAATGGATATTTCATAAATGATTTTAATGTCGCTGTGTAATGTATTTTGTTTATGTTGCATTACTTGTTCTTCCGTTGTTCGTTAAGACTAGTGTGTATCAGTTGGTCTGTTGTTTTTTTTTGTTTCAGTTTCGTTTCATGGGCGACGAATAAACGTATACAGATGACTGTGTTGTGTTGCAGGGTTTCTGTGGCAACTGGTGGCTGTGTTCGTGCTAGCAACGATCATCATTATGTCATTCGTAACAGAAGAGGAGCCGAACCATCCAACACCTGACGGTCCTGCGTCGCGTCAGCTGATCGCCACTTACAAGAACCTGCTTTGCGTTATTTGTTTGCCTGCCGTTCGCATTCTCCTCTTCTGCCTTCTCACCCTCAAAGTACGCGAAAGGCATCAGCTGATAATAATAATAATAATAATAATAATAATAATAATGTTGGGACGTGACGGTCATATGCCCTCTGGCCGAATCATACGTCACTGGGCCCGCCCGCGAGGCAGGTGCTGCAGCGGAACTCGCCGCTTCTCGCAAAGAGGAAAAATATGCCAGCATTGGAAGCGAATACCTCTTTGCGCCCATCGCGGTCGAAACCTTAGGCCCAATGAACACGT